>Ga0208899_1000908_pt1 | contig 21585 bp, 15 predicted proteins | sample VirMetDEL_Nov_24_FD_184518 | JGI IMG/M metagenome (GOLD analysis project Ga0208899, IMG submission 184518) | Aqueous microbial communities from the Delaware River and Bay under freshwater to marine salinity gradient to study organic matter... | ecosystem: Environmental > Aquatic > Marine >... | reverse complement strand
ATACACGAAGCTGGCTACACACCTGTTATATCAGTACCAAATGGTGCTACACTTAATACAAACAACTTAGATTACTTAGATAATTGTATTGATTATTTTGAAGATAAAAAGAAAATAATTATTGCAGTTGATGATGATCCACCTGGTGTTGCGTTGCAGCAAGAGCTTATACGTAGGCTTGGTGCTGAAGTTTGTTATATAGCTACATTTGACGATTGCAAAGATGCAAATGAATATTTAGTTAAACACGGTACTAAGGAGCTAATGTCACGTATTGATATAGCACATCCTGTACCATTAGAAAATGTAACAACATTTAGAGACATTGAAGACGAAGTCACAGACTTTGTTCGTAATGGTTTTAAACGTGGTTTTCAAATAGGTTTACATAACTTTGATAATATATTTTCTACATATACTAAACAATTTATAACAGTAACTGGTGTGCCTAGTTCAGGTAAGTCAGACTTTGTAGATCAAATGTGTGTAGGTTATAATAGAGAATATGGTTGGAAGACTGCATTTGCATCTCCTGAAAATGCTCCTACTTATTTACATGCACATAAGTTAATGCGTAAAGTATGGGGTGATATGCCTAATAAAGGCGATATTGGAGGTGATAAATGGAATCAAGTAGCTAATCATGTTAATGATAATTTCTTCTTTATTGACATGGAGCGTTACACATTAGAATCAGTACTACGTAAAGGCGCTGAGCTAGTTAAACGTAAAGGTATTAAATGCCTTGTTATTGATCCATATAATAAAGTTAGAGACACTGATTGTCAAACAGAGGATGTAAACCGTTATACAATGGAATACTTAACTAAGATTGAAACTTTTGCAAAAAAGTATGATGTATTAGTTTTCATTGTAGCACATCCAACAAAGATGTATAAAGGCCAAGATGGTAAAATTGAAGAGCCAACAATGTATAATATAAAAGGCGGTGGTGAATGGTATGATGCTAGTTATCATGGTTTACTAGTGCATAGAGATTATGAAGCTAAAACAACTAAAGTTAAGGTACTTAAAGTTAAGTTCCAAAACTTAGGTGAAAACGGAGCTGAAGCTCATTTTACTTGGGAACCTAGATCAGGTTGTTTTGTACCACACGAAATGCCAGGCCTTGAAGAACAAATGCCTTGGGAATAAAAACTGTAAAGCTAGAAGAGTACAAACGTACAGAGGAAGATAAAAAAGCTTATTCATGGTGTATAAATCATGGAGTTAAAATAGGTATGCTAGCAGCAGGACCTGGCTTTGATAATGCTACTTGGAAAATACGTATTGTAGCTAACAATAAAGAAATGATTAGCCCAGGAGAATATAGAAAACACGAAATACTACCTAAACTATTTGAAATGTATAGGTATTATTATAACAAACGTAAATGATAGAATATAAATTTAAAACAGCAAGTGAAGTCTTTGACTTTTATTATGGAGTAATACCTAATGAAGGCGTTAGATTTGGCAACACTAAAGCTATGTTTAATCAAGGCTTTACAATTGAAAGACCTTGGAAAAGAAATATAGAAAATGAAGCTAGAGGTTTTAATCTTGAATATGCAGAAGCTGAGTGGCAATGGTATTTATCAGGTGATAGATCAACAGCTAAGCTTGGTGAGATATATGGCAAGATACCTCAAATATGGCAACGTATGTCTGATGGCAATGGTAATGTTAATTCTAACTACGGTTATCAATGGGAAAGAGGTTATCAGCTAGATAAAGTTGTAGCACAGTTAAAAGATAATCCACATACTAGACAAGCTGCTATATCTATTTATGATGGTAAAGAAATATCTAAATATAAATATGATACACCTTGTACTTACGCCGTACAGTTTACAGTTGTAGATAACAAGCTTAATATGTGTGTTACGATGCGTTCTAACGATCTCTGGTTTGGTTTCTGTAATGATCAATATCAATTCAGTAAACTGCAAGAGATGGTCTCTAAACGCACAGGATATGAAATGGGTAATTATTATCATTTTGCTCATAACCTACACATTTATGACGATCAACTACCTGAAGAAAATGTAATAACTAGAAGAGCTAAAATGTATGGATAAAATTAATTATTATTTATACCATATACCGGGTAAAAAAATAGGTGTTACACGTGATCTTATATCTAGAGTTGTTGACCAACAAGGTTATGACTTAGACGAAGTAGAAGTTCTAGAACAAAGTACAGATATAAACTATATATCGGACCGCGAGTTAGAACTTCAATTATCTTATGGCTATAGGGTTGACAGGCAGAAATACAAAGATTTATATATAAACCAAATAAAAAACCAAACAATGAATATAAATGCAACCGAACAAACCTCAACGTTTCCAGTACCTGTATCTAAACTAAAAGGTAGGTTAATGGATAATATGGGTAAAACATGGTTAACATCTCACGGCAAGTTTGAGATTAACATGGATACTATTAAATGGATAATGGAAAATGTAACAACATCACAGTACACGACTGAAAGATGTTACATATATAACAAAGCATTTGCTAAATACTTTAAAACACCTAAGTTCCCATTTGGCGAAGACGCATATCAAGCATACCACGATGTGTTAAATAAAAGAGCAAAATCTAATGGTAACTGGAGATACGACGGTGTTAATAACGATAGGTTCCAGCTTATAAGAGACTGGGCGGGTGAAAGAGGTCTTTATACTAAAGGCGATACTAAAACACAGTTCTGTAAATTAATGGAAGAAGCTGGTGAACTTGGTAGAGCTGTACTTAAGGATGATCAAGAAGAGTTTGTAGACGCTATAGGAGATATGGTAGTCGTATTAACTAACATGGCTCATCTTGGCGGTACAACAATTGAAGAGTGTATTGACTCAGCATACGAAGTGATATCTAAGCGTACTGGTAAAATGGTTAACGGAACATTTGTTAAAGATGAAGAGTAAAACTATTTTATTTAGAGATCCTGTTGTAGAAAGAGTCTGCGATAAGTTCGTTAAACGCTCTGATGTTGGTTATGCTAAATACAGTAGAACACTTCACGATGAAAGAACTGGTAAGCATAAAGATTTAGCTGGTTATTTAAACGATGTACAAGAAGAGTTAATGGATGCAATACTTTATATTCAAGCAGCTAAAGAAGAACTAGCTGATAATTTAGGAGATAAAGCTATTGAGGAAGCTAGAAAAGCTAGTTTTAGACCACCACATCCTTCACACGCTTCATCTGCACAATTAGACTGGGACGATTATGTCGCGCCGGTTTAAACGAAAAAAAGGTCCGGTAAGATCTAAAAAAGTTAAACACGATGGCATAACATTTGCGTCAGGTTTAGAGAAACATATGTACATAGCTCTTAAAAAAGCTAAGATTAAAGCACAATATGAGGGACAAACTTACGAGCTTGTCCCTTCTTTTAACTTCGATAAAGAAGCTTATGAAAGACAAAGTAATGGCAAAGGTGAGTTCCGTAATCGAGGTAATAAAAAAATACTTAACATTAAGTATACACCAGATTTTATTGGAGATGGCTTTATCATTGAATGCAAAGGACGTGCTAATGAATCTTTTCCTATACGCTGGAAGTTATTTAAAGCTTATGTACATAAACACTTACCGAACGTTACGTTATACAAACCTCAAAATCAAAAGGAATGCGAAGAAACCGTGAACTTAATTCTTGGGAAAAGAAAGACCTAGCAAGAAGGAAATATGCCGAGCGTCAATTACAAAAATTTATAGACTGGAGTGTTGAAGCTAAAGGTTATTTAAAATATAAAGACTTAATTAAATATTCAGAAAAATATGGCCAAGCTGACACTATCACCGTATCGAGTTAAGGTAAAAAAGAAAAGACCTGGTGTTCATAGTAAATCTAGGACATCTAACTCTAAAAATAGTATTCATTATAAGAAAAAATATAGAGGACAAGGAAGATGAAAGAAAGCAAGTTATTAGAAATGCAAAACAAAATTAAAGCTATGACCAATGTGTTGCAGCAATTAATAAGTGAAATAACACATCTTAGAGAATTAAGTGTAGGAACTTTGGAAACAATAAAGTTAATGCCTGATTATCAAGATGCCATTGATGCTTTAAAAAAGCAAATGGAAGAAAATGTAGAAGAAAAACAAAAAGCAAAACAAAATGGAGTTAAGCAACAAGATACTAAGTGATATAACAGTTTATATGAAGTATGCTAAATTCGTACCTGAGTTAAATCGTAGAGAAACTTGGGCTGAATTAGTTACCAGGAATAAAAACATGCATATAAAGAAGTATCCTGCATTAACTGATCAGATTGAAGAAGCTTACAAGTTGGTATATGAAAAGAAGATTTTACCGTCTATGCGATCATTACAATTTGGAGGTAAGCCTATTGAGATCTCGCCTAATCGAGTCTATAATTGTGCTTATTTACCTATTGATAGCATTGACTGTTTTCATGAAATAATGTTTTTATTATTAGGTGGAACCGGAGTAGGTTACTCTGTACAACAACACCACGTAGCTAAGTTACCTATAGTTAATAAACCTTATGTTAAAAGGACTAGAAGGTTTTTAATTGGTGATAGTATAGAAGGCTGGGCTGACGCTATTAAAGTTCTTATGAAGTCTTATATGGGCGATAAGAGATCATCTAGTATACAGTTTGATTATTCTGATATTAGACCAAAGGGAGCTCAATTAGTTACATCTGGAGGTAAAGCACCAGGACCTCAACCTTTGAAAGAGTGTATATTAAAAATCAAAGGTGTATTTGACAGTAAAGAAGATGGAACACCGTTAACAACTTTAGAAGCTCATGACGTTGTTTGTCATATCGCCGATGCTGTGTTAGCAGGTGGTATTCGTAGAGCAGCTTTAATTAGTTTGTTTTCTGCAGGTGATGATGAAATGATAGCAGCTAAATCTGGTAACTGGTGGGAAACAGACCCACAAAGAGGTAGATCAAATAATTCTGCTGTTCTTATGAGACATAAAGTAACTGAAGAGTTTTTTATGGATTTATGGAAACGTGTAGAGCTATCAGGATCAGGTGAGCCAGGTATTTATCTTAATAATGATAAAGACTGGGGAACTAATCCTTGTTGTGAAATAGCATTAAGACCTTTCCAGTTTTGCAACTTATGTGAGGTAAATGCTAGTGATCTTGAGTCACAAGAAGATTTTAACGATAGAGTTAAGAAAGCAAGCTTTATAGGTACACTACAAGCAGGTTATACTGACTTTCATTATTTAAGAGATATATGGAGAGAAACGACAGAGAAGGACGCCCTTATCGGTGTGTCAATGACAGGGATAGGGAGTGCCGCTGTGCTGCAGTTGGATATGAAGGCCGCTGCAAGTATAGTAAAAAGAGAGAATACAAGAACAGCTAAGTTGATTGGTATTAATCCAGCTGCAAGATGTACAACCGTAAAGCCTGCTGGGACGACATCTCTGGCGTTAGGAACTTCATCTGGTATTCACGCATGGCACAATGATTATTATACGCGTAGAATCAGAGTTGGTAAAAACGAGTCTATGTATAAATACTTAGCAGAAAATCATCCTGAGTTAGTTGAAGATGAATTTTTCAGACCTCATGACACTGCTGTAATTAGTATACCACAAAAAGCACCTAAAGGTTCTATATTAAGAGATGAATCACCATTTGATTTACTTGAAAGAATTAAAAAGGTAGCTACTGAATGGGTTAAGCCTGGTCATAGAAAAGGATCTAATACTCATAATGTTTCTGCTACTGTTAGCTTGAAGCAAAATGAATGGGATGCAGCAGGTAAGTGGATGTGGAAAAATAGAGACTACTATAATGGACTCTCTGTATTACCTTATGATGGAGGTACTTATACCCAAGCGCCGTTTGAAGATATAAGCAAAGTTAAATATGATATGGCTATGAAGCATTTAAAAAATGTTGACTTAACTAGGATTATAGAAACAGATGATGATACAGATCTTTCAGGTGAACTAGCCTGTGTAGGTGGAGCATGCGAGATAACATGATAGAGTCATTTGTTTATGGTTTATTAGCTACAGGTGTTATGTTAGCTATAAACAAGTTCGTTACTACTATATTTATAAAAGTAAAAAATAGTGGATTAGCATTAGTCTATGGTAGTTTAGCTGCTAAGCTAGTATTCTTAAGTATATTTACTTTAATTATAAAAAACGATCTACAAAATACTATAGTATATTGCTCTATAATATTAATAGGTATAATATATTCTAATCTAAATACAATATTAAAATTGAAATGACAAAGAAAATAGCAATAGTCGGAGGTATCGCGATGATGTCTTTCGGAGCTGGAAATATGATCTGGCATAAGCATAAACCAAAGCTAGGACCTAATGAATTAGCAATAGCATCTGGAGCATTTTTTTTAACAGTAGGATTTACCTACAGATTTTAAATAATAAAAGGGGATCAATTACGATCCCCTTTTTGGTTACAGGAACTTTGGGTATGGTGCCCAGTATTTTTTGTTCCTTACTTAAATTTAAGTTTAACTTTTTTTCTTTTTGGTTTAGTTTTTGTAACTTTTTTCTTAGTAGGTTTTGCTGAAGTTTTAAATGTTATTATTTCAACATTACCATTTTTAAAATTACTTTTCTCTTGTTTTTTGTCTTCAGGCATTATATTCCACTTAGGCCAACCAGCTAACATAGCTATAGTTTGCCAAGTTTCTGCGTCTTCTGACATTGCTCCAGAAATATTATCTACTTTGCTATACACTCTGTCTAGCGGTACATTTACTGTAGCAGATATTACTTTTGCTCCAGCTTCATATGCTGGATTATCTATACTAAATCCTTTTTCAAATATTTCTTGTCTACGTTTTTTGCTATCAAACTGGTAAGCAGCTTGTCTAACTTTAGATATTTTACTACTAATAGGTGGAGATATTTGTAATAACTTATATATTGAATCAACGTATTCAGGCCTCTTTCTTCCAGATCTTTCGTATATATCAGTTAAAAAGTTTTTAATAACAGAAACTGTCGCTCCAGCTAAACCTAAACCTCTTAATTGAGAGTCTAACATACCATTAGCTGTTCTTAAATACATCTTTTCTTTTTTATCATCTTCTTCTTCATCAAAACCTAGTTTAAATAAAGCAGATTGTAAAGCATTAAATATTAAGTTTTGAACTACAGCGTAATATATAATTTTGCTAACGTTTGTTTTAGGGTCTCCTCTTCTGTTAACTAAATCTTGTAAAGCTCTTTTTTGTATTCTAGCATATTGCATAGGCGTGTTAGCAAATGCCAATATAACCCTTCCTAAATCACTAGCTTGTTGAGCAGATATTTTACTTGGATCAGACGACTGTTGAGATATTTCAGCTGTTTCCCTCCACTCTAACATAGCTTGCTTTTTAGCATCAGCTTCAGACATACCTTGATTCTTAATTAAATCATTTATTCTATTGCGATAAAATGTAGCACCACCAGATGCAATAGCAAAACTATCAGCATATTGAGTTGGTAAAAATCCTTTTTGTAATATATAATTTATAGCAGCTCTAGCTTTATTTTTACTTGTCGCAGCAGCGTCAGCTATTTCACTTTCATTTATGTTTAACTTTAAACCGTTACGTCTATCAACTAAATAATCAGAGTTTATTAATTCAACAAAATCTTTCCAGTATTGTTTTTGATTAGCAAATGCAGCACCTGCTTTTATAGGATTGTTAAAACTCCAGTTTAAAAAGTTTATACTAGATATAGTTTGAAGTACAGCTGATCTAGTGTTAAAGAACATTATAGCACCAGTAGAATTATTTATATAATCTAAAACTCTATTACTAAGCCTGTTACCACTAAATATCCTGTTTTTACCAGACTTCATTCTACTAAGTATATTTTCCATAGCTTCTCTATACTTAGTACCATAAGCAGCTTCTAGCTTATTTAAATTATCTTTACTAAATATTAACTCAACATTAGCGGTATAACCAGATTGTTCTAGGTATTTAGCTCTTTTAACAGTGTTTAATACATCAATTAGATCAGTTGTTATTGTACCAACTAACCAGTTTTTACCTGGCTTAGCGTAACCATCTCCTTTAGTTATATTAAATATTTGATCACCAAAAGCTTTCAATACACCGTCAGAATTAACTAGATCTAACAGTTCGTTTAAATCAGTTTTAGATATACCAGGAACATCAAAACCAGCTTTGTTAAATAAGTAAACTCTTACAGCTTGCTCTTTAGTAAAACCTGAATCAGTCTTTTTTCTAAGATCTTTAGGTACATCTAAAGCTTTTTTAAGAGCTTTAAAATCTTCCATCAGTTGTAATCTATCAGCAGATATGTTTTCTTGAGCTCTAGCATATGGATCAAGTAAGTTTTGTTTAAACCAAGCCATTTGACTATCACCTAATTTACCTTTACTTAATAACGGGTATATTAATCCCATAAAATCTTCAGCTGAATAAGGTATAAAGAATTTTTTATTACCTTTGTTAGCACCTCTTACTTTTGCTTTAGCTTCTGAATATACTTTTTCCGATGCTATTCCTGTAGTTTGTTCTATTATTTTATTAAAGTCTTCATTAACAGATTTACTAAATTTAATTTTAGCTTGTTGAACTTTAGACTTAACATCGAGAACAGACATAGCATCTTTAACAACTTTTACGTTTTGGTATGCATCATCTGCAAAATAAAAGTCGTTATAACCTTCTGCAGCTTTTTCAACCATCCAATTAGCTTTAGCTTCACCTGTTGAATTACCTAATCCTACTATATTTTTTAACGGTATTTCTAATCCTTCAGATTTTAAAAATTCATATATAGCTTGTTGTGATTCAGGTGCTCTAGCTGTTAATACAAATACATCTTCTAACCCTCTAGCAGCCTCTATTTTTTTAGCTATATCAAACATTGGGCCACGCTTTCCTTCTCTTACTATATTAAAGTCTGTAAAATCCATTACAGCTCCTTCAGCTACTAAATCAGCGCCTTTTTCAGCAAACTCTTCAGCTGTTAACTCACCTTCAGTTCCATCTGGTCTATTGTAAAATACTAAACTTTTACTTTTAGCTAATGTATCATCAAAATCAAATACTCTAATTTTCTTAACAGGAGTATTAGGATCTCTTGCTATTTTTAAAGCTTCATCAACTGTTTTAGCATAGCCAATAACTTCTTGATTGCTACTGGTTTTACTATAATTAATAACATTGTTAGACATGTTATTTATATTAGACTTTCTAGCTTTTGTTTTTTGTGGTATTAGTTTTAAATACTCTTTTAATAATTCTTTAGCTGCTTTAGGGTCTAACCCATTAGCGATTTGATCTATAATTAATGAATTTTGAAATTCTACAACGTCAGGGTTGTTTTTGTATTTAGTATCAACACCAACGTTGAAAAAATCTGTAAGTATAATTTTTTTGCCTTTATCTAGTATTTCTATAGTGTTTAAATTAAAACCAGGCACTTTAGCATACCTGATCCATCCACTTATTTCACCTATAAGAACTCTATAAAGATCTTCTTTCTGAGGACCTTCTTTCATACCAAGTTCTTTAGCATTAACTTTATTATCATCAACTTTTGATATAGGTCCTTGAAAGTAATTTAATTGTAATCCAGTAAAATTATCTTCAACAGCTTCATTAACAGCTAAAAACAAACCTTGCTTAGCAGTTAAACTAGCGCCTAAAGCGTGTTCTTCTGTAATAGCACCAGAAGGTAATTTTTCTATTCCTAATTGTCTAAAAGTAACAGGTGCTATTTTTCTCATAAAATGAGCTTGTTCAGCAGCCGTCGTTCTTAACATTCCCACAGCAGCTGGAATTATATTACCATCTGCATTTTGAATTCTTAAAAATATCTCTTTTAAAACTTCATCTTTTATTTTATTATTTTCAACATTTTGTTCACTACCAAAATATGAATTAAACTTTTTAGATTTTTGACCTATTTTTTCTAAAGCTATATCTAAATTTTTAATAGGTGGTCCATAATCTGAATCGTTAAAATTTTCATTTAAATATTTCTCAAAAGCTTTTCTATGTTCAGGTTGTAATTTACCTTTTTTAGTGATTTTAGTTGGAGTATCATCTTTAAACGGAAACCCTCTATTACCATAAAAAGCCCCAGAATTAAGTATAAACTCTTTAGGAAAAATTTTTATTAGCTTTGGAAATTCTATTTCTTTCCATTCCTTTAATTGTTTAGGATCGTTAAAATTGTAATTTTTACCACCTTTTTCAATAGATATTTTAGTCCAGTATTTTTGATCTGTAAGATAATTTTCGTAAGAAATTTGATCTACACCACTATCAACAATTACTTGTTCTATCTTGTTTGACTTGCTAAACTTAAATCCTTCAGGTCTTTTTACTTTTTCAGATATTTTAGGTTTAATATCTTTAGGAACTTCCTTACCTTCGATCTCCTGTATTTCTTTAAACTTTTCAAATACTTTAGGATCTTCTAATACTTCTAATGTAGCATCTAAAGCCATTTCATCTGCTATGGTTTCTGATAATGCAGTTTTTCTAGTACCTTTAGTCGATGCTCCTACATTTTCACCTAAGAAATAATTAATAAATTCTTCTTTGTTAAAAGGTTTCTTTTTAAATATACCTTTACCAACAGCTGTTTTCTCTCTAACTTGCTTACCTTCTTTGTCTAATACAGGTTCTGAAAAAGCTTGGAATCTTTTATTAATAGTTTCTTGAGGTATAGATTTGTATAATGTTTCAGCATTATTAGTTACAAACATTTTAAAATCTGATCTAGTACCCATTAAAGCATTAACTTCTTTTTTAAGTTCTCTTTTATAACTATCAGATAAAGCTTTCTTAAACTTAGGATCTGTAACTTCTGGAAGCTTTGTTCCAAATGTTTTAACTACAGCATCTTTAACTTTGTTATAAAGATCAGAACCTTTTTCAATATTAAGCTTTTTTCTTAAACTTCTTGGTACTTTTTCTTCTTTAACTTCAACTTCAACTTCTACTTCAGGTGCTGCTATATCTACTCTTTCAGATATATCTTCTTCAAATGTTTCACCTAACACTCTTCTCGATGCTTCAATAGCTCTAGCTGGTAAAAACTTATTTATGTAAGCCGCTAATGGTACGCCTGACTCAGGGTCGTAGTTGTATATTAAATCTAATAATCCTCTATCACCTAGTTCTATTTCACTAGTTAACAACTCTCTATCAAAATTAGGAGCTTCACTTCTACGTTGAACTATTTTATTTACTATAGGTTTAAATTCATTTATAATATCATTAGCGGCTTCAATACCTCTAGACTCGTAAAAGTTTTGAACTCTATCAGAAGATGTTTTAGACATTGACAATCTATCTTTAAAAGAATCTTTAACTTCTCCAGTTATTAATCTACCTTCAGCACCAGACTCTGCTAGTTTTATTATTTCTTCTGATAATTGTTTTTTACCAAAACTTTTTTGGTAATCTATTAAAAACCTTCTAACGTCTTTACCTGTGTTAAACTGTATATTTTTATAACCTTTTCCTCTAAATATAGGTGCTAAAAATTCACCTATTTTATTTAATATACCTTCATTAGGTCTTATTTTTTTATCTCCTATAAGATCTACAAACGCGTTTAAGTATTCTTCTTCATAAAACTCTTCTTTTAGCTCGCCTATGTTAGTACCGTCTTTTAAAGTTATTATGTTTTTATACATATCAACTTCTTTTTCAGTTAAATCTTCAATAGATTCTATAGCTTTATATCTATAGTTTTCGTTAAGCCTATTTTCTATAAGATTTAATTCGTTTTTTGTTAAAGTCTTTTTAAACTCATTTATTATTCTACTTCTAGCTCCAGCATCACTTAATGTATTATTTAATATTGCGTGTAGCAACTCATGAGAGCCAACATTTACAGCTCCAACTTCAGCAGCTCTTGTTAGGTTTATATATATGTTACCGTCTCTTGAAATAAATCCTTCTGACCCGGTGGCATCTTGTTTGCTTTCTTTTCCCTCAGGTGTTTGGTCTGCTAATTTTTGAAATTCTTCAGGAGTTTTAGCTATTTTAACTTTACCTTTTCCTTTTGCAATTAAACTCAATAACTCTTGAGTCGTTTCTACTTGTTCACCTACTCTTCTTTTAGAGGCTTCAGATAACAATCTTCTATTCTCAGCATTAAACTTAGTTATTTGATCTTTAGCTTTGTTAGCTGTTATAGGGTTTTTTGATTTTAAAGCTTTATTAGCGTTGTTTATTTTGTCAATATTGTCAGCATAAATATTAAGCTCTTCTTCGTTCATTCTTCGCAAATTGTTGTTTACTTCTATTTGCGACATTGCTAAATTAGTTTCTAATTCATTTAATGAATTATTTAAAACTTCTAAATCATTTTCGTTTTCAGTATCTTTTATTGATTCTTTTACCTTTGTTATACTTTCAATTGTTTTAGCTTGCTCTTGTTTTACATCGTCAGGAGTTAAATAAAACTGTGCTCTTTGAACTTCTGTTGCTTTGTTGGTTTTTAAAGCTCCAATAGCTGTGGTACCTTTACCTATAACAGATCCTATAACACCTTCATCAAAAGCTTGTTTAAACCAAGAGTTCCAATCCCACTCTTTGTCTATAGTAAAAGCATCCCACACGTTTGAAGCTAAACTAGTCATAGCTTCAGAAAAACCTTCTTTAACGGAAGCTATACCCATTTTTTTAAATAAGTTTTCATAACCTCCTTTTAATATTTTAGTAGCCATTTCTCTTGGAGTAGACTTACCGAAACCAGCTTTTCTTATCATTTGAGCTGTAAAATATTCACCAATAGCTTCTATAGTACCAGAACCTAAAGAGTTACCAAGATTCTGCCATAAACCCATTTCTGGGTTTTTTAAGTTTTCATCAAATTTCCCTTTAGCTGTTGAAATGCTAAGTGCTACTAATCCAGGTAAGCCAGCTCTAGCAGCTATTAAAGATGGAGCTGAACTAACTGTTCCATTTACTATTTGCTTACCAGCCTCTGCGTAGTTTCCTTCTTGTATTAAATTTTCATATATTGTTCTTTCACCCGGTGGTAGTGTTCTTTTTAAAGATTCTTCTTTTACAAACTTTAAAAATTCACTTTGTGGATCTATAGCATCAGACGCTTTTTGAACAGCCGTCATAAGGTTATTTCTAAACTCTGTTTTTTCTTCTAATGAAGCATTTTCATTAGTTTCATTTAACAAAAAATACAAAGGTATTTCTAGTCCAGCTGACCTTAAATTATCGTATGTATCGGCCAATGAATATATCCCACCAAACAAAGTGTTTTTAGCTTCTTTAAAGAAATCTGCTGTTGTTCCTTCTGTAGGTTTAGCTTTTTGAAGTTCTTCTTGTGTCATTTCTACAAAAACATCTTCTTCAGTATCATCTTTTTCTATTAACGCTTCTTCTTTTGGCGCTTCTACATCTTTAGATTCAGCTTTATCAAATTTAAACTCTGGAAATTTAGAGTTTGCGATTTCATAGTTATAATCTTCTTTTTCAACTGTAGCTACATAATCCTTTAATAGTTGAGGATCATACTCAGACAACTCTGGAAATTTATCTAAAACAACATCCCAATTATATTCATCTTGCTGAGCTGTTGCAACTAAATCTTTTAATAACTGTTCATTCATTATCTAGCGTTACCTTGAGTTCTATTTAAATCTTTATTTTGTTCTGCTCTAACATCTCTAAGCTTTTCTCTAAAAATAGGATTTTTAATTAATTCTTTTTTCTCGTCTTCAGATAAATTTGTAAAAACTAAATTAGGATCTCCTATTTCTGTCTTATAAAGATCAAAAGCTTTTTCTACAGCATCTTTAGCTAAACCGCTAGCTTTTTCTGGTTTAACTTTTTGATTTCTTAATCCTATAGGATCTAAATCTTCAGCATTAGCATCTAAATCTACATCTAAAGTATTTAAATACTCAGTCATTCTAACAGTAGGTATCATCAAGTCTTTTGGCTTATTATCATTTATTTGTATTATTAGCTTATCTAAATTAGCGTTTGTAGCTTCCAACTTATCTAGAGATATTACTTCTGTACGTTTTGGAGGAGCGTCTTTACCAGTTCCTTGATAAGTTATTCTATAAAGAGTGTCACCTTTTATGTCAAATGCAATTGCTCCACCTGGATTTTGATCTCTTAAATACTGAGCGTATGAATCTAAAGGAGAATCAGATTGTAGTATGTCTAAAGCGGTATTTGCTTCATCTCTAAATATTCTAGTATAATCACCTTTTTTAGCATCATCGCTATCTTGCTTTTGCATAAACAAAGTGGTTTGATTTTCCTTAGCATATTGATCCATTATTAAATTAACCTTAGCGTCTAAAGCTTTTTTAATTTGATCAGGTGTACCTTTAAATGGCTCGTTAGGGTCTATGTCGTTTGAAAACTGTGATAAATATTGGTATTCATCTCCAGATATACTAGTTAGCAAGTTAGGGTCATTATATAAATCTTCTCTTATTTTCTTTCTAGCTAAATCATAGTTTTTTCTAGTAGTAGTAGTTACAGTACCATCAGCTGCTTCAGTTTGTATTTTAATAAGTTTAGGCTCGTAATTACCAGCATATTTATCGTATATAGCTTTATATTCAGCACTTGGGTCACCTACATAACTTATAGTTCCAGCTGCACCATTTTTTCTAGCTTGAAAATAATTACTTATATTTTTACTATAGCCATTATAATTTAAAGTAAAATTACCATTTTCATAACCTATTTTAGTACCATTGCCTTTATTAAGAGATATATTATTCATAAAATCCCTAGCTTTTGGATCTGTACTATTAGATATTTTAAATTGACCTTGCCCACTTTCTACTATTTTTTGATATTCTTTACCTTCTTCATCAAATATAGCTAAGCCAGCTTGTAAATCTTTAACTCCGTTAATTAAGTTTGATTGAGCTTTTAAATATTCGGTTTGATCTCTACCTATAGAATTATAGCCTAATCTATATATCCTATCTATTTCAGCATTAACAGCATCGGTTAAATCATCTTTAAAGTTTTGCTCATCGTCAGCGCTTAAACTAGATGATATTCTTTTTAGCTCTGCGTCTTGTAGAGTTAATTCATTTTTACTTTTTTCAATGTTGGCCATTTGAGTATCAAATGCTGTAACAGCTCCTTGAATACTTTTTGATAAGTAATCAGCACTTCTATCTATTAAGTATGGGTTAAATCTTCTTGCCATAATTTATCTGTTTTGTAAAAATTCTAATAAAGCATCATTTTGAGGACCGTAGCCTTGATAGCTACTAGCAGGCCCTAGTCCAGCTTGTTCATACAAAGGCGATCTCTCTTGTAACGAAGGTAAACCTTGACCTAGTCCTTGATAATACTGCGTTAATGTTGTGGCTCCTGGAACTTTAGGCCCTGATGCTACAATTCCTTGAGAAGAACCTGGAGACATATTAAAATCTTCAACAAGTTGCATGTTTTCTAAAGGAGTTCTACCACCACCTTGAATTTCTACTTTTGGAATTTTCAACATTGCTTGCTGAGCGTTTTCAGCAGCTTTTTTATTTGCAGCTTTAGTTTCTGGTGAGATTTCAGGTAGTTGTGAAGGTATTATTCCACCGGCTAACGTTTCTAAACCTTTACCTAAAGAACTCATTGCTGACTGCGTAGAATATATTTGTTGAGCTTTTAATAAGTCAGCTTGATCTTGCAATCTAGTTAAATCTGCTTCTGTTCTTCTCTCTTGTAGCATCATAGTCTGCATTTGACCTTGAGCTTTTGCTAAATCGACTCTTTGCTGTCCTTGAGCTTGTAGTCTTTGATTTTGGCTTTCTTGTCTTTGTATGTCAGCTGCAACACCTTGCTTAGATTTTAAAGCGGCTTGAGCTAAAGCAGTTGCTCCACCTGCTCCAGTTTCTCTTAAATTATCTAAAGTGTTAGCTAAAGCAATATCTGTTTGCTCTGCTTGCATTTCTGCGGCTTTAGTAGCTACTTGCAAATTAGCAAACGGATTAGAAATATTAGCATAAGGATTGTTTAGTTGCTGTCTATTTTCCATTAATGTTTCTATTTCTTTAGCTTTAATTCCGTAATCTCTTTTTGCTTTAATAGCTTGAAAACCAGCTAAAGCGGCAGGAGCAGCTTGAGCAGCTACTTTCCAACCTGTTCCATCAGCAACTGTTAAATCTCCACCGCTAGATGATGATACAAAATTTTCTAAAAAACTCATAATTATAATTTTATCTTGATGATACTACAAATTCTGTTGAGACAGCAAACAACTCTTTAGCTCCACCTGGATCTGTAGTTGCATCTGTCGATACTTTTACTGTTGCTAAATAACCTTTAATACCTGTTGTAGCATCACCAAAGAAAACTTCTCCTGGTCTAGCCGCACTATTATTAATTAAATTAGCAAAATACTTATTTTCTTTTCTATTAAAACCTGCTCTATAAGGTATACCACTTTCAGTATATAAACCTTCATCATAACTTCTAACAGTTTTAGCTTGATCTGTGTAGCTAACGCCAGAGTCAGGTCCTTCAGAGTCAGATTCAAGACTATCAACTTCCCAGCCATTACTACCTTCATAGTTAATAGTTTTGAAATTCTTTATTATACTTGGATTAGCATTAAATATAAACTCTATACTTGATTCATAGCTGACACCATAAAAATTATTCCTAACAGAGTTAGAATAATGCTCATAAACTTCAGATCCAGTTATAGTATAATATTTATTATATAAGCTAAAATTAAAATTAGGTTTATAATCAAAAAAGCTTACCCAACCGTTTAATCCATCTTCAAAAGCTATAGTAGAATATTTTTCAGGTTGGCTTTGTGTAGCATTAGTTTCTAATGATATAACGTAGTTATCACTATGAACATCGTAACCACCTACTACTTTGTCTTTTACAAATTTAGTTAACACAGTAGCATTAGCTGTTGCATCTGGAATTCCTGGATCTACGTTTAAATATATTCTGCTGTAAGTAGGGTCATAAACAAAACCTTCAACTACACCTATAATATCATTGCCAGAACTTTGAGGCATGGTAACTTGCATACCTACTTCTATGTTGTTAAAATCAGATGTAGTATTTACTGATATCCATGCTGGAGGTCCAGCAGAATAAAAAGCCCTAGTAAAATTATAATTAACAGGTTTTAAATTTTCAGATATATTAGATAATTCATCTTTAAAAAAATCAGCCATACCATATTGAGATATTTCAGTAACTCCGTCTCTTGAAAGCCTCATTATAGAGTTTCTTCTTTTATCTGAAAAATACCTTCTATATCCAAAATAAGCAAAACTTTCAGGGTTTGTACTTATGCCATAATCACCCACATAAGGTGTTATACTACCTATTGGTGATTGAGAAGCGGCTAAACTACCGGTTCCTTCAGTCGTATATATAATATCTTTATCTATTAAAGCATTACTAACTTTATTTTCTTGAAATATGGCTAAGTTACTGTCTAACGCGTGTATTTTTTGTATAGAACCATATAATGGGTCAACGGACTTTGTTATTTGCTCACCTACAGAAAAAACATTAGTTCTATTAATCGATGTTCTCGAGTTGAATATACCTGAATATATTAAAGAATTACTTAAATGTGATTGTTCTTTGTTTTCTTCATTTAAATAAGCTCTAACACCATAACCCACACTAGTGTTGTTATAGCCACCTCTTATCCTAGCTTCTTCTATTATCCAGTTTCTAGTGTTAAAATCCGGTAAATTTGTAGTATATTTTACTCTAGGATTAGGAGTGGTAACTGGGTATGTAGGTAAATCATCAGGATCACTAGGTAAACCAGGCCAAACAGGTAAGTATTGAGCAGTGGCTCCAGCTGATGCTGTTATTGTCTTCCTTAAAATAAAAGAGTTAAAATACTTTATATTTATAGCCATAATATATTATTACTTGTTTTATTATAGTATTACAATTAAACTATTTTTAGTATATTTATATCGTCCGTGTCTTGTAGACCATTACCATTAGCATCAGTAGCAAATAGTCTATACGTACCGTTCATTGAACCGGTAAAATTGTCAGTATCAACTCTAATAGTCCAAATACCATTTTGACCAGTGGGTTGAGGTATAAAAACTTCTTGAATATCAACATAGTTAGTGCCTTGTTGTTGTTTTATTTCTAACCTAATTTCATCTTTGTTAGTTCCAGTGTTTAGTGAGCCGTTAACTAGTGTACCTATATTTTTACTATCTGAGCTGTTTATAAAAGCTAAATCATAAAAACCAGTTTGGCTTGAAGGTATAGATATAGGAGAACTAAGAGGTATGTTTAAATCTGGAACTATATTCTGCAGTTGACAGTTATTTTGAGTAAATACTTCCGTGATTGAGTTAGCTGTCACCGTAAAAGTAAATGTAAAATTATCAGTTATTGGAGAAGCAGATAAAAACGTAAATAAAGAAGCTGATTTAACTTGCCAAGTCTGTGTTCCAGATATATTTTCTAAAGTAAAACTAGAAGTTTTATTGCTGTTGTTACCGTCTACAACTTGCATAGTTACAGCAGTATTACTCGTTATAACAGTGTTAGTTGAATCTCTTATATCAAATGGTCCTATAACTACAGTATCTAAAGCATTGTTTTCAGCTAATGTAAAACCTAAAGATCCGCTGTCTGTAAATAATTGATTAGCACCTGATTTTAATGAATGCGGGCCACCACTTGCTACTTCTGAATTATAACTTGATATTAAATCAGAAGTTGATGTTTCATAATATATATCTAAAACAGAGGTATCAGGAGATGTTTCAAAAACACCTAAATCTTGCCAAGCTCTTTCTATTTTAAGCTTATATTGAGTTGTATCTTGATTACCACTAGTATTAATAGGGATTGTAGTATAAGCTGGTGTAGCGCCAATTTTAAAATCTGTTTCTATTTTAGCTATAAAAGGATTTGCTGAAGCATTAAAAAATATATCATGAAAATTATATTCATACTGTGGTGGGTTTTGATTATCAGTTGTTACAAAATAAGGGTAAAAAGGTTGAGGAATATCATGTTTTTTATCTGGTTCACCATAAGGAAAAAGCACTCCTTTAGTAGTTGTCCAAGATCCTAACTCTCTAAAAGGTTCTATAGAAACTACTTTTTCACCTCTTTTACTTACAGTTGATTGTGTATTATAAGATCCATTAGCGCTTGAATATAGTGGGTTAACTCTATTATACAATAATACTCTACTATCAAATGTGGTATCATTTCCATTTACTTCTTGAAGTTCTCTAGGAATTTTATTTATATTATCACCAAATAAATTTAATAGTGTTATTCTATTTTTGCTGTGAAAAGATGGTAAATAATCTTGTATGTTTGCAGTTACCCCACTTGGAGGTGTTGTAGAATCGTCGTAAACCTCTAAGTCCGAAGCGTTTGACACAACAGTATCCCATATTAACTCACCAGCTAAAGCACCTGGAGTATAAACATTATAATAATCCTGCTCTTGTTGTTTAACAACTATTCTGTATGTATAATATCCTAAAGGGTTAATTAATGAATACAGTCCTGGGTAACCAGCTTTATTAGGAAGAGAACTTGGTATATTATTTATTGGTGATAACTGCATTATATTGCCAAAATAATCTATAGAGTCATTACCATAATTACTATATGGAGCATATAAAGTTGAATTTACATTAGGACTTCCTCCTGAAGTTCCAGATACAGCGTTAGGATCAGAAAATATAACATCTGAAGACCTACCGTATCTATCAAGTAGCACAACACCAACTTGGTAACTTCTGTTTTGTTTTAAAGTGTGATTTGGAAACTCTTTTGTTATAGCGTTAGTAGTTGAACCTTTTTGAGTATATTGAAGGTTGTACTCTAGACTATCTGGAGAAGCATGTTTATCTACAAAATTACCATATATTAATCTATTTCCTGATATTTCTTGAGTCATTGCTCTAATAGGTACTCTATCAGATACTCTTATTAGTTCGTCTTCTGGTAAAGTTTTAAAAGGTTTAGAAGATAAATAATCTTCTATAAAATAGGTTTGAAATTTGCTAGAACCACCTGTTATTTCAGATATAGGAATATCTCTTACAACTCTAACAGCTTGCTCGTCAGAAAACTTTATTACAACTTGAACTTCATCTATTTTGTACCTATATTTTAAAGTGTCGCATCTGTGAGGAGTATTTATTTTTAGTTTAACATTATCAACCATGTTCTCCATAAAGTTAACATTACCACTTTCTAGAGTAATATTTTCTTGGTTATATAAAAATGATCCATATTGTTGAGGAACAAAAGCAGCTTGAGTAAATGGTGCCATCAAGGAGTACTCACCATCGTCATATTTAAACCTATAGCTAAATTTAGCAAATTTATCTTTTAATAATTTTTCGTCTCCTTTGTAGTTTATGTCATAATTAGGATTAGGTCTTTTTATTTGTATAATAGTATTAGCATCTATTTGAATACCTATACCAGAAGGGGAGGCATCAAGTTGAACACTAGTGGGTGAAGTTCCAGCGTGTGTTATTTCAAATTCTAAATCTACAGTATTAGGAGTGGTTTCTTGAACTGGTATAACCAAATAATCACCGGCTTTTAAATCTGGATTTAATGAAGAAACATCAAATGCTTCACTAAATTTTACATAAGGGGTAGTGGATACGTCGTTTGGAAAAGGAGCTGTTGGATTAGTTATTATGTGATATGGTAAAAACTCTGAGGATTTATCTACTAAGCCAGAATTACCTGAAGCATCTAAAAATTCTATTGATCTATATGGAGAAAATTTAGCAACTGATATTTGATCTTCAAAGTTATAGTAAGGACTACCTGCATATATAGTAGAAGCAGGTGCTTTTTGATATCCATCAAGACCTATGTCAAAACTTCCAGTTACATAATTCTCTACATCTTCCCAAGCATTGTTAAAAGCAAAGTCTACATTTATTTTCCTAGGTTGATTCCTATTGTCAGTCCAAAACAATAAACTATCTAACATGTTACAGTTTATAATTGGATGTGTTTTGGAAAAATTAAGAAAATTACCAGCTACTAGAATTTTAGATTGTTCTGTTTTTACGTTATACTGAGCTATATAACAACATGCTCCTTTGTAATAAAAAGGCCAAGTTTCAGGTGTACCAGCTACTCTTTCCCAGTAGTCAGGTGTAGCAAAATTACTTAACCTATCGTTTGAAGTGTCAGTGTAGTTAGTTAAAAATAAAAATATTCTTTGATTAACGTCATCTGTATGATAACCTATTATTTCTAAGTTATTAACATCAATAGATGAATTTCCTTGGCCATTAGCACTAATAAAAACAGCGTTAGTATTATCAAATATTTTACTATTTTCTAAAGTGTTTATTTTAGATTTTATATTTGTTATAACAGTATTACCTAGTATATTTTCAATAGCACCAACGTCTGAGCCCTCTGATCTACTAATATTAACATTTTTAGCGTCTCTATATTCACCATTAGGTACAAGTCTAGCGTCTAAGTCTTTGTTCATCTTAGACTTTAGGAAAGTATTTTTAATTTCTGGCATACTTAATGTTTAATCCATTTAGATTTGTTTCTAAACACTTGAGCGATCTCTTCAATCTTT
>Ga0208899_1000906_pt1 | contig 21611 bp, 23 predicted proteins | sample VirMetDEL_Nov_24_FD_184518 | JGI IMG/M metagenome (GOLD analysis project Ga0208899, IMG submission 184518) | Aqueous microbial communities from the Delaware River and Bay under freshwater to marine salinity gradient to study organic matter... | ecosystem: Environmental > Aquatic > Marine >... | reverse complement strand
AAAAAGTATATTGTAATAATTGTAATAATGAAGTGGATTCAGAAGAGTTAGCAACAGGTGATTGTAGCGACTGTGGTAATCCTTGGGCTTCAACGAAGACCAAAGATGTTACCATTCGCGTTGTTAAAATGCCAGACGTTTTTGGATCTGGAGGAGAACTTTAGTTTTTCCTGCACTCACAGTTTTCATCACAGTGACTTGAGTTGTCTTTCTGATGTTTTTCTAATTCTCTTTCCATAATCATTAAACGTTCGTGATAGCGCCCCACCTTGTCAGCGAGGACAGCTATGGCTTTTAATACTTCTTGATTTTCCATAATGTCTCCTGTGATTTGTATTTTGGTGAGAACCTAATTTAAACATATTTTCTCTCCAATCAATATTCTTTTTTAAAATTGTTTTCTTGACAAGCTATTCGTGTTCTGCGTAGTCAACGGATAGGTATTCTATCTTTGTTACCCAACCTTTCGGTATAGCAATAGCGCCACCACCTGATATGTCATCTTTGTCTTTACTATAAGATCGCATAATGATTACTTTCTCTTTATTATTGTGAATTAACCAACCAACTTCTTGACATGTTGCTAAAGGAGCGTCCATAACATCCTTTATATCTAGCCATCCTGTCTCTGTATCACGGGCATCGAGCCACGTTACACGGACCATGGGTACTTTCTTAATGTCAAAGGTCATATTTCTGATTGCACATTACATGAAATTTGCCTATAATCATATAAATAATTAGGCTTACTTTCCAAGGCCAGCCTCCTTGCTACATTAAGATAATGCACTACTAGGAGATTATGAAAAAATTAAAACTACAACAGGGCGGATTGGCTAATTTTCAAGACGCTGTCGGAGCTTTACGAGAATTAGGACGTTTTGAAGATGACACTATTGCTCATGTAGCAACAGGTGAAACCATCATTCCGATGGAGGTTTTTGATAAAAACCCAGAACTTCGAGATCAAGTGTTTTCCTCTATGGTAAAACTCGGTATTAATCCGGCTGAGTATATTGTTGGTAGTAATCTTAACTCAATCAATCCAGTTACAGGCCAACCAGAATTCTTTCTAAAAAAACTATTTAAAAAAATAAAAAAAGCAGCACCAGTTCTTTTACCTATAGCAGCATCGTTTATTCCTGGCGCAGGTCCTTTATTAGTAGGAGCAGCAGGAACAGCGGGCGGTTTAATAGGAGGACAAGATCCAAGACAAGCATTAATGTCAGGTATTATGGCTGGAGGATTAGCGGGACTTGGTAAAGGAACGCAAGCATTTAATTTAGGTCAGCAAGCAGGTGGTAAATCTTTAGGAAGTTCTATATTTAAAGGTATTCAAGAAGGTGGTTTAGGTACGTTATTTAAAGGAGCAGCACCTCAATTTACAAATACAAGTCAACAAGTTATGAGCGGTGCAAACACTGCAGAACTAGCACCGTCAGTGGTTCAACCAACAGCAGCAACAAAAAAAGGCATATTTGAAACAGCGTCAAATTTATTTAGAACTGAAGGAGATCCAACGAAACCATACAGTAAATCAAGAGTGTTGGCTGGTCTAATGTTAGCACAGCAAGCACCACAGCTTTTTAACGCGTTTATGGGCGGCGATGAAGAAGAGTATGTAGATACAAATGTTTATCCAGGAGATTATGGACAACTAGCGTCACTTGGTCTTGCTCCTTCTTATTCTCCAGGAAGTAATGTAGTACCTTCTAACAGTTCTGGTATTGCTATGTTGGCAAAAGGTGGTTTTCCTGAAAACGCACCAAGAGCTCAAGGAATGTTGAATGGTCCTGGAACGGGAACAAGTGATAGTATACCCGCATACTTAAGCAATGGTGAATTCGTTGTTACAGCAAAGGCTGTAAAAAATGCAGGAGGTGCGAAGCCTATGTATGAAATGATGGATTATTTAGAAAAAGGTGGTAAACTGTCACCGCAATCAAGAGGTAACGCATAATGGCTGAGACAATATATAGACAAGCACCCTATATAGAAGAGAGAAGTGAACAACTTCTTGCAAGTGTATTTGGTGATCCGAACGCGACAAGACAACAAGGAGAAACGGACGAACAATTTAATTTACGTCGTTTTGGTAGAGCTGGTGTTTCTAGGCAAGTACCGAGATATGAAATAGCCGGTTACACAGATCCACAAAAAGCAGCTTTTAATTTAGCTAGTCAAGGTATTGGACAATACGCTCCTTTTTTACAACAAGCACAAGGAACATTACAAAGCGGTGTCGGTGCAACATTAGCCGGAACTCCTTATTTTGCACAAGGTGCACAGATGTTAGGTCAGGGTGCTTCGGGTGTTACAGGTGAAGATATTAGTAGATACTTTAATCCTTATCAACAATTTGTTACTGACGAGATAAAGAGACAAGGTGATATCATGAAAACACAGGCTGCGGGTCAAGCGACAAGAGCTGGTGCATTTGGTGGATCTAGAGCACAGTTAGTAGAACAAGGTATTGATGAGGCAACCTTACGACAAATCGGTCAAGCGCAACAATCAGGTTTTGGGCAAGCTTTAGCAGGAGCGCAAGCAGAAAAGCAACGTCAACTGTATGGTGGGCAGGGTATTGGGGCTATCGGTTCACGGTTCGGGCAACTAGGTCAAGGATTAGGTACACTGGGTGCTGGACAAGCGGGTCTTGGATTAGACTTCCAACGCGCAGGTTTAACTGATGTAAGTTCTCTTCTTGGTATCGGTGGATTACAACAACAAATTGCTCAAGCGGGTCTTGATGCTGCAAGAAAAACTGCAGAGCAACAAGAAATGGAGCCATTTACTAGACTTGGTTTTGCTAGCGATATACTTACAGGTCAGCCTTCTAGTTATTCTAGTATTACTTATGGTGATCAGGCTCCTCCTGTAAACCCATTATCTCAAATCGCTGGTCTTGGTATTAGCGCATTAGGATTGAGTAAATTGTTTGGTTAGTATGGCAGGAATAATATCAACAATAAATCCAAAAGAAGAAGGTAAAACATTTGGCCAAGGTGAGTTTTCTTACGACGATCCAAAACTAATTGAATTTATACAACGAAAAGCAGATCAAAACGATACCACATATCAGGAAGAGTTAATAAAATTTGTTGATGAAGTAGAGTCTTTTTATAAAACTCGTAAGATGGCAGACGGTGGAGCAGTAGGACCAAACAATCCTCTTAACAGGAAAATGTTTCAACAGCCTATTAAGGCACAATCTGGTGTGTATGTTCCTACCATAGAACAGATAATGAATTTCTATCAAGGTGGTTTTGATCAATCTGGACAACCTACAGATACAGAGAGTTTTTTAAGAGCAATTGAAGCAACTAAATTAATGAATGAAAAAGGTTTCTTTCCAGGAGAAGGAGAACCTTTAAAATTTACATTTTTTCCAGATAACAAAGAAGGAATTCGAGAAATTTTAGAACAAACAGATCTTGATAGAGTTGAATCTATGGGATTTGGAAAAAGAGCTCCTGAAGGAGACGCGTATCAAGCTTTAATTGATCAAGCTAAAAATGAACAAATTGCAGGTATTATGGCAGCGGCAGCGTCTAATCCTAGTCAAAGACAACCAGGTGTAGTTGATTCTCTTTTAAGAGAAGGTGCATTGACAGGAACAGAAACTTTAGAGGCGCCCGAAGCAGGTAGAAGAGACGTAGCGAAAGATTTAATAGAAGCAGGTATTGGTAATTTATCTGGAACATCAACAGGACAATCGGTGACGGGTGACGAAAATATAGAAATGATTAAAAGAAACATATTACAAGGAACTAATATTGTAGAAAAAGGCACTCCAGAATATGAGGCTTTATCAGCCGTTGAAAAAATGAAAGTTGATGACGCGGTATCAAAACAAAAAAGAGAAGAAGTAGATCTAACGGATGCTTCTAAAGATAGATTAAAGAATTTTATTACTGCTGCTGGTGATTCAGCAGAAGCAGCAATTTTAATTTATAATGATATGTTAAATGCTGGTGGAGAAATAGCGGAATCAGCGGGTGAGGTATTAGAAGGTTGGAAAGAAGCTTTCTCCGAAGGATTCACTGACGATCAAAAGAAAAGTCTTAACGAACAGTTAGAGTATCTAAAATCACAAAGTAAGGATGCGGGCAATCTTGGCGCTCCTATATTTGGTGTGGATATGGAAACGTTACAAAAAGGCGGAGAGAATATAAAGGAATGGTGGAAAAAAACTGTTCTTCCTGAAATGGTAGAAGGTGGTTTAGATATTGCTCAAAATATATTCGGCGCTTCAGATCTTGGAGTAGGTAGTGATCTTCCTCCAGAACTACAAACAGGAACAGTTGCTGCTACTGTTGATCCAAGATTAGCATCTGGCATATCTGAAGATCAAGACAAAGCAATAGACTTGGCTGATCGTGTTCCAAATGATGTGATGGCGAATATCGCAGAAAGAATAGGTCCTTTTGAAACAAAAGTAAAAGACACAGTAACAGAAACTAAAGAACTTGTTACTGAAGGGCTAACTAAAATAAAAGATCTGGGCAACAAACTACAAGAAGTAGCTCCAAAAACATATGAGATAATGGAAAAAGAAATTAATTCATTAACAGAAAAAGTAAAAAATAATAAAATAAACACGAAAGAATTTAATGAGAGTCTTGATCAAATAAAAGATAACATTATCGAGCTTACAGCAGATCTAGGAGGAGAAGTTAAAGAAGGTGTACTTGATGTTGTTGATAATGTTAAGGACACTATTACTGGTTTAACTTCTACTGAATCTACTAAATCAAGTACATACGTCGATCCTGATAAAAGAGTTGCAGAACCTATAACGCAAGAAGATCTTGAAAAGTTTAAAGTTAAAAAAGCAAACGGTGAAGAAATTCCTGTTGATAGTGAAGAAGCTGTAACTGGAACAGTTGAATCTGAAGCTGAGGTAGACAATTTAGATACATCAGCAAATCAAGTAGCTGATGGCTCTAATACAAAATCAACAGACGGTAATGTGCTAGCTTCCGCAGGAACTACAACAGGTGAATTAGGATCTGGAAATATGAATGATCTTATAAGTCAAACCTTAAAAGAAGCTGGCTATAATCTAAACACAGTGAAAGATCCAAATTCAGATGCTTTAAAAATGGTTTATTACGGAACTTTACTAGCTACTACTCCAGGTGAATTTAAAGATGCTGCAATGCAAAATTTAAATAGGTTTGTTAAAGATGAAATTAACGCAAAGTACAAATCAGCTGCGCAGAAACAAAAATTTAAAGGCGATGTATTTAAAATTCTTTTAGCAGGTAAACTCGATATCTTAAAAGAACAAGCTAAAACAACAAAAGGAGTTAGTTTAAAATCTCCTTTCTTACCAGGAGCAACTGCTCAAAATGACATGGTGCAATCTGTTATGGTAAATAAATTTGGAATAGATGTGGATATCGATGATGATGATGCAACACAGCCGACAAACGATTTTATTAACGCAGTAAAAAGTAAATCAGCACAGTATATGACAGAAGCAAGAACAGCCGATATAAATTTAAATTACGAAGACGCTGTTTCACAAGCTGTTAGTGATTTAATACCTTTGTTTACAACAGAGGAAGTAGATAATGAAGGAACTTTAAGAAAATATACTCCTACAAATTTTTTAAAGAATTTTCTATTTGGAGAAAAACCTGAAAGCACAACAAAAATTACAGGACGCTTAAAGGACACTGATCCGGCAACTATACAAGCTGTTATTCAAGCCGTTAAAGATCAAAAAGGGATAACAATTACAAAGGAAGAAGCTATACAATTAATTTCAGAATATCCGGGTCAATAAATGGTTGACATTAATGACGTTGATCTTTCAGGAGTATTAGGAGATAAAAACGATTTATCCAACGTTGATCTTTCAGGAATATTAGGAGACGATCTTAGCGGTGTTGATCTTTCAGGAATACTAGGTGGTGAAGACATTGAAGAGCAAAGCGAATTTTCAAAAGGGTTTGACAGAGGCGTAAACACATTACAAGCCGTTACTGGTGATGCTATCGAAGTGTTTGGTGAACTTGTTGACAGTGATAAGCTAGCTGATTACGGAAGAAGTGTATCAGAAAAAAACAGAGCAGAAGCTGCTGCAATAGGCCCTGCACAAATAGGCATATACGAACAAATTCAAAACGCTGGAGATCTTGGTCCCTTCTTATCTAATCAAATTGGTCAAGCGATACCGAATCTCGGAACGCTGTTAGCGGGTTCTACCACAGCAAATATTTTAGCTAGACTTGTTGGTGTAGGCGGAGGCCCTGCTGGAATTGCAGCGACTACAATTTTAGGCGCGCTCGCTCCCTCTATATTTTTATCTACAGGAGAAGCTGGTTCCAAACAAAAAGAGTTATCAGAAGGCCCTGATTTAATTGATCCCTTACAAGCTTTACTAACAGGAGTAAAAGCAGGATCTATTGATGCGGTGACTGTCATACCTATTCTTCGACCGTATAGAAAGTTTTTTGAAAAACTTCCAGAGCAAGAAGGCGTGAGTGCAGTACAGCAATTACTAAATGTTCCAAAAGCAGAAGCGGGAAAGATATTACAGATTGTTAAGAATTTAGGAACAACAGTTCCAACGGCAATAGGTTTAGAAGCTGCAACAGGTGCAGCGCAAGAATCTATTTTTATTAAAGATGCAGAAAAAGTCACAGGAAAAACAGTTGGCACTGAGCAATTTAAAAGTGATGTTATTAATGCGGCTATATCAGAAGGTATAGGGGGCGGTGTCTACGGTACAGTTACCAGTGTCTCCGGACCGCTATTAAGTTTTGGAACAGACTCAGCAGCGAGAAATTTTCCAGAAGGATCAGGTCAATTTATACAATTTCCAAATTACTCAGAGTTTCAAAAAAACTATAAAGGCACAGACAAGAGTGAAATTACAGAAAACATATTTAAAAAAGTAAGAGATGCAGAGATTCAACAATATGTGGACAAGCCACTGCGTCCTTATTTTAAAGAAATTTATGCTAAAGGTGGTAAACCGTACTCGTCTAATTACTATGGTGCGGGGCCTGCAAGAATTATGTATGACATAGACGTTAAGAAAAAAGATGGAACGATTGAAACAGAACAGCGTCCTTTCTATCCTCCTACTTCACGTTTCTATAATATGAGAAAAGGTGTTAGAGCTTTAGGAAAGACAGCGCTATATTCAACGATTGGTAAATCAGTTTCTGCGTTAGATGATCTTGCAGCGAGATCAGAGACAGCGTTTAAACTTAGACAAATAATCGCGCCTTATGCTCGACCTTCAGTATCAAAAGAAACAGCGCAACCTGCATCAATAGATGAAGCGAAGTATCTCAGATTAGGAAAATATAACACGCCGTTAGAACAGGCAATGCAAAAAGTTGCTAAACTAGCCAAGGTTCCCGGAACTTCACGAATTACAAAAGAAACAAACGATGCTTTGTATTTAGCATTAAATCAAGAAATAATTAACGAAGCAACAGTGCCAAACAAAAGAATAAGACAAGCAGCAAATAAAATAAGAGACTTATTAGAATTAGTAAGAAAAGATGCGGCTAATTTAAAAATTATAGAAGATATTCCGGATGGAAAAGGAGGAACTTTTAAGGGACAAAGTGCGAAGATAGATCCTGGATATATAAAAGGATACTTTCCTATTCTTTTAAAATATCAAAGCATAAGAGATAACGGGAAAGTCAGAGCTAATTTTAAAAAAATGTTAGTGGAAAATGGGTTTACTGAAAATGGAGCAGACCGAACTGTTGCTGAAGTAATTGGAGGCAAAGGATCAACAACAGGTTTTCAAGACTTTACTGAAACTGAAGTGGGCGTTGCAACAAAAATGGGAGCGTTGGAAAGAGAACGTAAATTAAAAAACATACCGCCAGAAGCTTTGGCTCCTTTTGTTAACACAAATGTTTATGACGCATTGTCTAGATACACACAGCAGGCAGCGGAAAGATTTTCAACAGCGGAAAGATTTGGAGGTAATAACGAAGTGTTGCAACAAATGAATAATTTAATTGCAGCGGAAGCCGAGAGATCTGGTTTCGCGGTCCAGCCATCCGAATCAAAAAGAATTGTAGGACTAACAGATGCAATACAAAAAAGATATAAACCAATTGAAAGCGACGTTGGAAGAAAACTTAATTCATTTGCTATTGGCTACGGTTACTTAACAACATTAGGTTTTGCAACGATATCTTCTATTAGCGAACCTTTACTTGTTTTAGCAAGAGGAGGACCGGCAATGCAGGGAGTAGCGAAAGCTCTTGTCGGAGGAGTAAGACGAACAATACGAACGGTGGCTCCACGTTTTCCAAAAAATGACATGGAATTAGCTCTTGATAATATTTCTTTAGCAGCGGATCAAGCGTTAGCGGAAAGATTAAACGATGCATTTGGTGGCGGACAAGAATCAAATAAATTCACAGAAGCTTTCTTCAGGTTTAACTTTTTATCACAGTTTACTAGATTCAATAGAGCTCTTGCTTTTTACACAGGGGAAGGCCTGATGTTAAACAATGCAAGATTTTTAGCATCTAATATGAAAAAAAGAAAAGTAAACAATGTTGATGATCTTCCTGACACAGGAAGATTTAAAACAAAAAAAGAACAATTGCGTGAGCTTGGAATTAATCCACAAGACGCAGTAGTTTTTGTTAATAGTAACGAATTTAAAACAGGCAACCGTAAGATATATTCAGATACGCCTTTTTATAAAAACCAACTTAGACTAGGTGCAGTTCGATATATTAATGATGTTGTAATGAATCCCAGAGCAACAGAAAGACCATTATGGATGTCGGATCCACACTTAGCTATCTTTTCACAACTAAAAGGTTTCCAAGTTACTTTCTCCAATACTGTTTTAAGAAGATGGTACAATGAAATATTTAGAAGTGGTTTTTACAATGGTTTAAAAAATGGATCTAAGTTCGCTGCTGTTGGAGCAATGATGATAGCTGTTGCCTTATTTGGAAACGAGATAAGAGAGTTTTTACAGTACGGTGCAAAAGGAAACCCGAGGTATAAAAAAGAAGACGATATAGAAAAAATTAAAAGAGCTGTTGAAAGAACAGGATTATTAGGACCTGTTCAGTTTTTAATAGACTCTGCGCGTGCGGAAAAGTATGGATCAGGGCCCATAGAAGCCTTGTTAGGGCCTATTGTATCGCGTTTAGTAAGTTATATGGAAGGAATTAGAGATATTTTCACAGACGGTGAAAAAGAAAAAATGATACGTGAGATAATTAAAAGTGTTCCAGGGGTATCTTATTTGCCTCAAGTAAAGGAATATTTGTACGAGAAGTTTGACGTTCCAATTAAAAGAAGGTAAAACAAGATATGGCAAGAGGTGATTATTTAGCAAGAACTGGGGGCGGTTATGGAAAGTCCTTTAAACAAAAATCCGATAATCTTAAGCAGAGTATTGGTAGTTTAGATAGAAGAATTAATAACGCTGTTAAAAGCGGTAACGTGGATCAAGCAAAAGATTTAAGATCTCGTCAAAATAAATTCGTTCAAAACCTTGCTGATACAGTTGTTAAAGAAGCAGCATCTCCATATGGAGGAAATGATCCTGAATTAACCATACAAGGAAATGTAAGAACAAGTTCAGGCGGTCCTATTCTTACGACAGAAGGAAACGAGTTACGTCAAAGCGTTATAGATAGAGATTTTTTAAATCCTACAAGAAGACTCGATAATTTGTTTCCTAAACAAATGGAAGCAATGTACCCTATGTCGAGAAAAGCGCAACGCGGACCGTTTGCCGTACAAGCGATAAAACAAATGTTTGGTATCGAAGATAAACCAATTCCATACAGTGGAGATGGTATCATGCCAGCACTGAGATATCCATTACAGCAATCTAGTTTCGATCCTTTAACAAGAGACGGCGGAGAAAACATGGCAGCAGCTGAGGGTGCTGGTATTTTTTCAAATGAAGGTGATTTTGCTACACCAATAGCAAGAGCAGAAGCTCCTTTTGAACTCGTTAATGTTGGAGGATTAAATTTAGGACCAACTATAGATATGAACGAGCTTATCAACAGAGGACAAGGAATTTTTGAAAACTTTCAACAAGTTATCCCTGAAGGGCTTAATTTAAACATTGGCGATAAATCATTAAAGTACAAAAGAAATTTATTTGGTTTGCCTGGGCAATTTTCATTTGGCATAAGCCCAGAGCAAGTAAGTCTTGGGTATGAAATCTAAAATCAACATCACTGCAATTATTATTGCAGGTGTGACTGTAATTTACAGTTACGGTATGTTGGTGAATAAAGTCATTGCTAATGAAAATAAGATAAAAGATTTAGATATGTTGCGTATTGATGCACGGCTCTCGGTCATTGAAGCAAATGTTGTAGCAATCAATGATAAGATCGATCAAGCTATTGATTAAGTAGGGCTCATTACAAACATATTTGATTCAAGGCACCATGTTTCAATATATACAGGATTAATTCCTTGTTCTGCCGCAGCATCATATAAAACATTTTCTATATCAACGCGTCTAGCTTCACACTTAGGTTCATCAAACCAAAGTTCAGCCGTATGTTTAACGGAAGGCATGCCAGGCATGGACACCATAGAAATTAATAACCATATTTTAATCATTCAAGTATTTTATAGATGATTTTAGTATTTTGATATCATCTTTTATAATACCGAGCATCATATTACAGGGGTTACAAAGCAGTCCTCTTGGTAATAAATTAGGGTTTTTCTTAAAATCCTTATGTTTATTCTTGTGATCGTGATCTATTACAAGCTCTTTTAAAAAATTAGGTTTATTATTTTTAGTTCTTTTTGGAGCTTTTTCTTTAAATTTTTTACCACAAATCTCGCATATAGGTTTCTTTTTTAACCACCACAATGAAGTTTTTTCGTTATACATTGCTTTAATTTTGCGTAGCTTAAGGGTAATTCTACCTTCTTCTGTTTGTTTTAATCTATCAATGTATTTCTTATTTACTTCGTTATGTTTTTTTCTACCTTTTTTTGTAGCTCTATAACGTCTATTTCTTTCTTGTTTGATCACTTTACTTCACCCCAAGAAGGACCTATCTCACAATCTACTTTTGTATGTGTATTACAACGCGTGCAACGTTTATTTACTATTTGATCTCGCCCCACGATGCGCCTTTTTCATAATCAACTACACTAGGAACATTTAATTCCACGCATGTTTGCATGATTTCTTTTATCTTTTCCGCTTGCTTTTCGTTCTCCACAGAAATATCAACTTCATCATGAACTTGTATCATAGGTAAAAATCCTTCATCATACAAAGACACCATCGCTTGTTTTGTTTGATCAGCTGAACCTCCTTGTATTAATCTGTTTAACGCTTTGTATGTCCAACCTCTTTTTAACTGGCTAAATCCACCATACTTAGCGGCGGCTTCATTTCTTGGTAAAGGCAAGCCTGCACCAAATTCTAAAGGTTCCCATAAATCAAAACGACACTTACGACCTTTTAACGTTCTAATATATCCTCTGTCCCCCGCTAGTTTCATTGCTCGTCTACTAATTGCTCGAACAAAAGGAACATTGGAATGATATTTAGTAAAGAGTTCTTCCGCCTCCCTTAAACTTAAATTTAATTGATCAGCTAGTTTTGCTTTACCCATACCGTACATCATACCAAGATTAATTGTTTTAGCTTGCTTACGTTTTATGCCCGCCATATCTGCAACTACTTGATGAAAATCAATATCACCCTCACGGTATCCATTTACTAATGTTTCAGAACCTTCTTGTTTTAAGACAGATGCATAATGAACTAACAATCGCGGTTCCTGTTGCGAATAATCAAAACACCCCCATGTCGTTCCTTCTTCAGGAATAAATAAACTTCTAATTAATGGACCTATCTCTTCGTCTCTTGCTGGGATTTGTTGTAAGTTCGGGTTTTGCATGGAAAGACGTCCTGATATAGTTCCTCCTTGCTCGTTACGCATTTGGTTAACCTCAGCGAAAATCCTCCCTCTGTGCGAATGCTTGAGTATACTATCGATGAAGGTGGTTCTCGCTTTATTAATCTCACGAGCCCTAACAACCAACCTAGCCAAATCACTAGGATGAGATACCAAAAACTCTTTATCCAATTTTGCTTGTTTTGTTTTTTCAGTTTTATCATACTCAATTCCTTGAGCATCGAAAGCTTTTGCAACAGAAGCTGCTGCCCATATATCAACATGCATGCCAGAGATGTCATGAATCTTTTTAAGAATTCCTTGCTCTTGTTTATACAAATCTTTTTTTGTAGCTTCCGCTTTATCCAAGTCAATGCGTACTCCTTGTTTTTTCATTTCAAATAATACAGGGAATAAGTCAGACTCCAATTTAAAAACATCTAATAAATCATCTTGTATAATTTTTGTTTTTAAAGCGCCCCATAGCTTTAACGTCAAAGCCGCATCTTGTTCAGCATAAGGGCCAACGTACATTGGAGGAAGTCTCCACATTTCTGTTTTTGGATTTACCCCCCATTCTTTTGCGGCCTCATATAAATCGTGTTGTGATTTTTTCTCTCCAACATATTCTTTTCCTAAATCATCAAGAGTGTAACGATATCTGTTTTCATCAACTAATGGAGCGGCAATCAATGTGTCTATAATACGACCATTTACTTGCAGATCTAAAGCATGCATCCAACCAACATCATAAATAGCATTATGAAAAACTTTATCACAAGGTAGTTTTAAAATTTCTTTCATGTAACGAAGAACTAAATTTTTATCCATGTTCCCACCACCTTCATGGGCAATAGGAAAATATCCTTTCCATCCTTCAACGGCTACGGCTATACCTATTGGATATCCATTTTTAGTAGCCCAACCAGGACCAACACCAGAACCTAAACCATTGTCTCTTGTTTCTAAATCAATTGCTATTTCTTTTGCATCAGATAAATCGGGGAGAGATTCTGGAGGAGCCCAATCTAATTCTCTTTTAAAATTAAATTCCGGGAATGGAATTTGTAAAGTGCTTTTACTTCTTTTTTTCTTCGCCATGTTTACTTTCCAACGCCCGTATTTCATTAAGCACGAGTTGCAAATCTAATACCGCCAATTTTAGATAGCGCTCAACATCAGGACGTTTAAGTTGGGGCAGTTTATATAGGCATTCTTGAACACCGCGCAGAGTTGTTCTTGTATGTTTTTTAAATTCTTTTAACTCCAAAACAATTCTCCAAACTCATACATTGTTTCTGAACGAACTACGTGCAGTTGTTCTTTTGCTCTTGTCATTCCTACATAAAAAACTCTTCTTTCATCACTCTTATTTCGTCTGTAAGCTTCGTCCGCTTTTGAAGACGTGTCAGAAAATAATAATACGTTTGATGCTTGCCCGCCTTTTGAAGCATGTATAGTAGAGAGGCGTACATCAGGATCTTTTTTTAAGTTTTGTTTATTCTCCAACATCTTTTTTACGTACTGTGCTTTACTGTCTGATATGTCAGACATTGATTCTCGCCATATCATATCTTTTTTTGCGAGTAATCCATAGTTATTTTTTAGATCTTCATATGTGTATTGCGCTGTATCTGATGCTCTAGGCATTGTTTTAAACCCATGCGCAACGTCTTCGTCTACTTTCATGTAACTATACATATCTTTCACTGATTTTAGAGACACTGATTTGCCTCTTGAAACATCAGTCCATGAAATAATTGCGTTTAACAGTCGATCAGAAATAGATTTTTTATCGTAACGAGAATAAAATACTCCTGTTTTTTTTAATTCTTTTTCTACATTATCTAAATGATATTTTGTTCTGGCTAAAATCAACCAATCATTATTATGTAAATTAAAATTATTAAAGAAAACAAAATTGTGTTTTTTGTAAAGTCCTTGAAAATCACGAGGGTTCCAATTTTTCATAACGCGTTCATTCTCAGGAATTCTATTTATAATGTTTACCGCTTTCTCTTGCACGGCTAACGGAACACGGTACGATTGATTTAAAATAACTTGCTCACCTTTTAATCTAAGAAATCTTTCTGGGCTTGCGCCCGCCCATTTAAAAACTGCTTGGTCATCATCCCCGGCAATGTAAACAGATTTAGAAGAACGTGATAGTAGTTCAACCAGATCCCACTGAATGCTACTAAGATCTTGCGCCTCATCAATAATTAAAACTTCAAAACGAGGAGTCATTTTTCTTTTTGTGTACTCTATAATCATGTCGGTGAAGTCCATGAATTTGTTATCTTTTTTATACCGTTCAAAACCCCGAGCAATTTTTCTTAATTTAATTTCTCCGTCTTTTAAAAACGGTGTGTCAGGTTGCATGAATTGATGTTCAAGGCTGACTTGTTTAATACGCGATAAATCATAAACCTGTAAATACGCATCATCTTGCCAACTCACCCCATACTGTTTTAGTTTTTGATTAGGATTAGAAACTTTTATATTTAATTTATCAGAGAGCTCTTTGTAATCATCATCATCCATCATTGAATCATTTCCAAGACCAAGCTCTATGTATGCTAAACTATGTAACGTTCTAAAATATTTAAAATCTTTTTTATCGTATTGTGGAAAACGGTCCACGGCTCGCGAGATAGCTTCCTTCGCTGCTTTTTGTGTAAAAGAAAAGTATCCAATTTTATTTGGTTCTATTCCATTATCTAAAGCTTCTTCTACAATACTTAAAAGAGTATGTGTCTTACCTGTGCCAGGAGGTCCGAATATTTTTTTAGTGGTCAAAACGGTTCCGCTTTCTTCATGTCTGGTATGTCGATATCTTTAGGTTTTTGAAAATCATCAGGAACAAACCAAACATATTTTTTATTATTATCGACACTAAGTTTATGACTATCCCCTTTAAAAGATTCTTTTATTCTTAATATCATTCTTGTCTGATCTAGCGCTGTAAATTTTTTCTTTGTGCAATAATCAACAACATCTTTTGGATTAAACAAAATAGCATCGATCTCTTCTGTTTGATCTTCGTCATTCTTAATATTAATTCTTTTACGAACAGGATTACCAACTAATAGATCTCTTACATCATCAGAGATACCTTGATCTGTTAAGAAAGATTTTAAGTGTTGATCAAACTGACCACCTTTAGATATTTCTTCTTCCATTTTAATTACATCTGCATCAGCCATCAACGTCTGTAGTTTTTTAGTCCAGTCGTCTCCACCCATCGCATCAGGCAACACGGTTAAAACATCCATACACTTTTTTCTAAATTTTCTTTGATCAAATAATTCTTCCGTGTTGCATTTAATTCGTCTAACTTCTTCTCCTTCATCAGTATAAATTGTAAAATTTAAATACCATTGAGGATCATCTGTTTCATATTTTTGTAAACCAGAAATCTGTGGTTCAAAGAAATCACCAATGCCCCACTTACGAGAACGACATTCTGTTCTATTGCATCGTCCCTTAAATGGTTCTGTTTTACATTTATATCCGTAATCTTTTTTCTCTTGTTCTTTGATAACGGTATCAGTTTCTCTGTAGTCTAAGATTTCTGTAAAGTTTTCTAATGTGTTAAAACTGTGCACCTTACTTTGCCAGTTTTCATTTGCCCATTTCTTTTTTGCATAGACAGAATATTGAAACATACATTCATTGCGCATTCCTTTTTGAATTTTATCTTGAGCCAAGCCTTGTAAACAAGGTGGACCATCTGCTAATAAACCTTCTGGCTCTTCTTTTGTTTTTCTTTTCTTTAACTTAAATGATTTTAAATCTTTCTCTGAAATTATTTTTGTTTGAACAAAATCTATAAACTCATCTACTGATAGTGATTCAGCTTTTTCGTTAAAACCATAACGCACCGATCTATCTCCATCAAAATAAGGAAGGTTTAAAAAGTTACCTGTGTCCCCTCTCTCTGTATCCAGTTCTGTTTGTTTTGGAAAAACTTCTGCATCGCCGTAATTAAGAAGAGCTCTAAACTCGTGAAGTTTTAATCGCATTAGTTTTGCAGAGATTGGTTCAGTAGTAAAAATAAATATATGTGCACCGCCACTCTTTGATCTGCAAACAACAACAGGTAATTTATTTTTTTCTATTTGTTTAATTAATATGCTGTGGTCAAATCCTTCATACACATCAATATCAATACATCCCCACCTGCAAGTAGAGTTGTCTGTGATTGGTATAATTCCTAAACTTTGTTTTCCTTGTAAATGATTAACCCATAATTCTTCTGTAACTAATCGTTTGTTAATAAAAGCTTTGCCACCTTTTTTACCATCCGATCTTACATTTCCATCAGGCTCATAAGAACCATAGGCTCTTTCTAATCCTGAAAATATTTCTATAAATTTTTCTACGTTCATAACACCCTTTAAAAATAAAAGGAGGCTCCCCACAGATAACCCTTAACTGAGGATTGGAGCCCCCTCTTCGCTACCTAAAACGGAACAGCTTCTTCCGTTGTAGTCGCATTGCCTTCTCCTCTTTCCTGTGATACTTTAGCCTCACCCTTAGAAACGGTTTCAGCAAAAGTTTTCGCAGAATTAAAGATTGCAATGTCCTTTTCATTACCTTGATCAAGTAATCGATCGAAAGCGAAATCAAAAGAGTGCCATGTTCCTTTGTCGTTTTTCTGTTTTGTTGTGGTAACTTTAAAGATACCAGAAAACATTGGCCACGCAGAAGGGATCACGGAACGAATAAGAGAATTAAATTTCTTACTTCGTTTATACCCTGTTGATTTGAGTGTGATAACACAAGGTGCACCTAACATTCCTGAAGATGTCTCGTTGTCATTTAGAACATAGAGAAAATGATTAGCACATGTTTCAATGTAATTACCATTCTCCAGTCTATCTTTATTCATATTGTCTCTCGTTGTTTGTGAGAGAATATCTGAAGTTGCGGGATAGACATTAACAGGTGCATTAGATCCTGTACCGATGTTAGACCATTCAACGTATTCTCTTGCGAAGCCACAAGGGATTACACGAATGCCAGTTTCACCACTGTACAATTCTTCTGTCACGCTGTTATATATCATGCCAGCCTTTGCTCCAGGAACAGTCTCATCCTGTACCTCTGGAGATAATGCCATCAAAGCTTTAAGCCTTGGTGTAGCGTAGTCTTGTGTATCAATAGTATCAAAACCCATTGATCCAAAGTTTTCAAAAGGGATAACCTGTGCTACCTCTTTTGTTTCTTTCTTAGTCGTCATAGCATTCTTCGCCATAATTTCCTCTTTCAGTTTTCAAGTTTCACTATGTGATTTTCACTTTGTTGGTTACATAGACACCAAATTTGTCTTGGGGCAAATCAACACCTTTTTGTATTTGCTCCTTAACAAAAGCTTTTAAGGTAGAGGCATGAACACCGCTCTTCTGTATTGGAGCTTGCCCTTCATCGCGCAATCTCTGATACAAATCAGTAGCATTGTCTTCTTCTCCTCTTCCAAAGGTCACGACAATATCATTTTTAATTATATCGTCAAACCCATTTTCTCTTAACCATGCAAACGCATCGGCTTTATTGTCTTCACTTATGTGTGCCTTATACACTTCTTCTACAGAAACTTTTGTTCCTGTTGTAAGTGTGACAGACTTCATATTCAATTCCTCTAGCAATGTTGGAATAGATTCATTTTCTAATTTGAATTGATCTTCTTCCAAAGCTTTTAGTTTTGCTTTCGCTGTCTTTATATCTTCACGTACTTCTTCAAGATCCTCACAACGCTCTCCTAAAGTTCGTAATCGATCATCGCCTGACTGTTTAAAGTCATCGATGCTTTTCTTCGTATCTTCAAATAATGACATATAGCTTTCTCCTATATTTATTTAGTTGATGTCTATCTCCACGGGATAATATTTTTTTACCATGCGGTCCCACTTCAAGAGTTTATATTTTCCTCTATTCATTTTAGACGCCACCGATGCTACCACAGCAATGATGGATGGATCGCCTAGACATAATATATAGTCATCGTCAGAAAAGTTCTCTAACTTTTTTTTAAGCGAAAAAAGAACAGGCTTAGCACTAATGATTAATTGATCTTTTCTTGGCAATAACTCTTGGAAATCACCAAAGCGAAGAGCATCTGTCATATCTACTCCTGGTTTTTCTTGTACTACATAAACTGTCATAAGCTTTCTTCTTTCTCCATTTAGTCCTTGCAAAAAAATAAATCAAGCATTAAATGCATACTTAGAAAGAAAAATTACTAACTAGAGGAGAAAACTATGGATTATCCATTTAAAACTGTGCCGTACGCACATCAAAAAACTGCATTAGAAAAGTCATGGGAGAAAGAATCCTATGGTTTATTCATGGAAATGGGAACAGGTAAGTCGAAAGTTCTCATTGATAATATGTCTATGTTGTATGACCAAGGCTATATTAATGGTGCTCTTATTATTGCACCAAAGGGCGTGTATCGTAACTGGGAGAAACAAGAAATACCTAATCACTTGCCTGATCACGTTGAACCTTATGTTGTATCGTGGACACCTACTCCTAATAAGACAGAGAAGGAATTGTTAGAGAGTATTATAAAGGACCCGAAGGATCTGACGCTCGACATATTATTAATGAATGTTGAAGCGCTTCGTACGACTAAGGGTGCACGGTTCGCGGAACGCTTTCTAAATGGTCATCGTGCATTGATGGCGGTAGATGAAAGCACCACGATAAAAAATCCAAAAGCACAACAAACAAAAAATATTTTAAAGCTTGGTACACTTGCGAAGTTTAAAAGAATTCTAACAGGATCTCCTGTTACAAAAGATCCGATTGATTTATTTTCACAATGTGAATTTCTTGATCCGGCGATCTTAGGATTTTCTTCTTACTACAGTTTTAAAAGTAGATACTGCATTCAGGTAAAAACAAATGTTGGTACACACATCTTTAATAAAGTTGTTGGTTACCGAAACTTGGGTGAGCTCAGTGGATTATTAGAACCTTATTCCTATAGAGTATTGAAAGAAGATTGTTTAGATCTACCACCTAAAGTTTATACGAAGAGAGTTGTTGAGTTATCAGACGAACAAAAGAAAGCGTATTCAACAATGAAAGAGTTTGCTTTAGCAGAACTTGAGAAGGGTGGTTTGGTTACGGCGCCTACTGTAATGACACAACTATTACGACTACATCAAATTAGTTGCGGGCATCTTACAGGAGAAGACGGAGAAATCCAGACATTTAAAAATAATCGTATAAAAGAATTAATGAATATACTTGCTGAAACAGATGGAAAAGTTATTATATGGGCTAACTATCGACAAGATATTCGTAACATCAGACAGGAGATAGAAAAGGAATACGGGGTCGATAGTGTATCAACTTATTTTGGTGACACACCAGATAAGGAACGGCAAGAGATTGTCAAGCGCTTTCAGGATCCAGACAATTCCTTGCGATTTTTTGTAGGTAATCAACAGACCGCCGGCTACGGCTTGACGTTGACCGCCGCAAGCACTGTTGTTTATTATTCTAACAACTACGATTTAGAAAAAAGAATTCAATCAGAAGATAGAGCGCATCGTATTGGTCAGACCAAAAGCGTTACTTACATTGATTTAATGACAGAGAAGACTGTCGATGAAAAAATTGTTAAGAGTCTTCGAAATAAAATAGACATTGCCGCGAAAGTTTTAGGCGAAGAATTAAAGGAGTGGTTGACTTAATAAAATAAATTCTTATATTGTCTTTTATATTAAGGAGAAAGCTATGGAAGATAGATTAGTTACTTTTTATAAACACACGGTCTTTTGGCCAGAAAGGAATTTTATGAACACGGATAAATATAAGTCTGTAACAGTTCCACTTAATACGTGGAAAGATCTTAAGAAGTTAGCAGATAAAGATTTACGTTCCATCAGTAATCAGATTGTATGGTTAGTAAATAAACATAAGGAGAAGAAAAATGGGTAGTGTAAAAAACTGGCTTATGGATATGGAGCAAGATGCTGCAGAGATGACGTCTCAAGAATTCGTTGATAAACACGGTGGTGATAACATTGATGTTTGGGTACGCGTTCAATGGGATTTAGGAAACGAGATAGGCGAGGAACATTACCTTGCCATAACAGAACCAGAGGGGTCCGCATGATGTTTGATTTTTGGCACTTATTAACTATCGGTATTTCTTGGGGCATTGCTTTTTATTTAGGTCGTTGGTGGCAAGGTAGAGAAGATGAAATAGAAATGTTAAAACTGCGCGGGTATTATGAAAAAAGAATGCGTTCGCAAGAAGAGAGAGCGAGGCTTCAGTGATTTGTGAAGACATATTATTAGAAGCGAAAGATCTAGTGGCTGGTGATCGCCATGAAGACTACGGTGATAAACTTGTGAATCATACTCGCATTGCTGACTTATGGTCCACGTATCTCGAGACGCCTGTTCGTCCTGATCAGGTTGCTATTATGATGGGCTTAGTAAAGATCGCAAGAAGTATGCATGCAACGAAACATGATAGCTATGTTGATCTGGCGGCGTACTCTGCGATTGCAGGGGAAATTGTCAAGCGCCGTGAATAAATGGCTCGCAATGATCATCATTACGGGGATGTTAATTTACTTTTCCCCGTTCTGGAGTTTCATGCGAACTTGTCCAGGGGATGATGATTATTGTATTTGGTTGTATTATGAGATAAAACAGGAAGACTCATGGTTACGTCATGTGTTAATAAAATTAGGAGAATGAAGTATGCAAAAAATAAAAAGACATGTTGAACTTGCGGAAGGTGTATTAGAAACAGAAGAAGGATTAAAAGCCTTTAAACATCGAAGTTTTTTAATGCGAATATACAACGACAAGTTAAGTAGACTTTCTGAAAACAAAAGAAGTCAAGCTAATGTAGAAGATACAGAAAGACTGGCAGAGAAATATAACTGGCAGTTAGAGGAACTAAAAACTCGTGGTATTGCTAGGCAAAAAGAAAGATTAAAAACTAGAGGAGACTTTCTTAAAAAAGAAGCTGAGATACTGCTGAAACAAATTGAAAAACACAATAATGTTTTAAGAGGAGAAAATTAAATAGAAAGGAAAGTATAGAATGGGCCGCAAGACACCAATGAAAGAACGATTACTACGAGAGTATGCGAAGTTGTCTAAGATAGCGCTTCGCGAACCACGGAACGGTCGGGAGGTAGCCACTAGATTACAATGGGAAAGACTGCATAGAATTATAATAAGGAGATACGAATGAAAAGTAAACAAACAGTAAGGGAGTTGATTGATTACTATAGAGACATGGCAAGGAAAGGTTTGGAAGAAATCCCCATACAAAAACTAACAGTTCAAGGTTGTGAAATAATAAACACCAATGAAAAAGAAACAGAGAATTTTAATGGACACGAAATAACATACACTTTTTATGCATGCATTTATAAAGGTTACAGATACGAAATAAACGCATACGCAAACGTTGATTTATTAGAGTTTGTTGAATCAATTCTTACAGTTGTTGGTCCTAACGAAGTTGATTTTAAAAAAGTATACCACAGGGAGAAAGTACAATGAGAAGTAAGTTTGAAAAAAAATACACAGAAAAAGATTTAGATCTAATTGAAAAGTTAAAAGAAAAGTATTCGTATTCACAGATAGGCACTATCTTTGGCCGTAGTAAGAATTCTGTATTAGGCGCCGTGTATAGACGTAAATTAAAGAACGGTTATAAACCTC
>Ga0208899_1000905_pt1 | contig 21614 bp, 38 predicted proteins | sample VirMetDEL_Nov_24_FD_184518 | JGI IMG/M metagenome (GOLD analysis project Ga0208899, IMG submission 184518) | Aqueous microbial communities from the Delaware River and Bay under freshwater to marine salinity gradient to study organic matter... | ecosystem: Environmental > Aquatic > Marine >... | reverse complement strand
TTTACAAGCGACTGATAAGTATCTTTTATTTTATTTCCTGAAAGTGTAGCCATTATTCAAAACAAGTTGGTTGTGAATCAATATGTAAAGTACTCTCGTTTGCTGTATCACCAAAATTAGTGCTACAGTATATCTCTGCCCAATTTATTGTGTTTGCCATTATCTTTCTTTTTTAAATAAGTTAATAATTTTTTTACGTTAACCTCTTTAGGTTTGTAGTTTTTCTTTATAATACCCATCCGTGAAACCCTGTATCTTTATCTGGATAAATGTCTTGATTTGAATTACTATAATACTCGTCAAATTTAGACGGTGCATTATAAGTCATATAATCTATAAATCTTTGAGCATAATACTCAGCAAAATCTCTCTCCTTTTGAATTAAGAAATCTACTTCCTCTTTATTTGCTATTTGACTATTTTCAGCATTGTGCTTATATACACCACCATTTGATATAGAATAAGCTGCAAATGGCAAGTATTCTACCATAGCAAAATGTATAAGCATTGGTTGTATATAGTCATTAACTAAAGACAAGTAATCTCCAGTTAATGTTCCTGCTATTATATCAGCACTTATTTTATCATATAAATCTGTGCCTAAATAATTTTGTACATGAATCTCTTGTGCCAAACTAATAAACTGTATAAATTTATCTGTATCTACATTTGAATTTAATGCAGTATTTTTAACTAAATCTGACCTTTTTATAAATAGTGCTGTTGCCATTATTCTTCTATATTTATTTGTTCTTCTATTTCTTCACTATCTTCCTTTTTTATTCCCGTTTCTTTTTCTATCTCTGCATCTGTAATAGCATTTGTTAAATCAGTAAATTCTAAAGGTTGTAATGTTTTAAAGTATATATCTAATTCAATTCCGTTGTACATTAATACTTTTTCTAGTTCATCTAGTATAGTAACTTGCATTGGTCTAATAACTGTATTATCCATAAGTAAAGATGCTGTTTGTAATTCTTCAGCATTATTTCCTAATCCAGTATTATCTTTTATACCTACAAGCATAGGCGATACAATTCTGTGTGATACCATTACCTTTCTCATAGATTCATCACTCAAGAATTTATATTGTTCATGTGCATCACTTAGTATAACTGGCTCAATACTTGCAGAAAGCTCTTTGCTATCGTTAAATGCCAATATAAATCTACCAGCATTAGAAGACCCACTAAACTTTTCTTGTATGTTTTGCTCAATCAAACTTCTCTGTTCTTCTGTAGGCACACCATTATTAAAGTTTATAAGCATACTTGGTGCAAGACCATTCTGTATGTTATTTATATGATAGTTCGCTATCTCTTCTTCTAACTCTGCATATTGTAATCCTCCTTGATAATCTACTGGTGAATAGTAATAAAATCCAGCTCTATAAGGTTTAATATATAGTATTTCTAATCCTGACTTGCTAGTTCCAAATGCAGGTATTCTTTTAGGTTGTGTTTTAAAAGTAACGTCTGACCAATCTTTAGCATAGTAATAACCTTGTATTTCACCCTTGTTATTTGCCTTCTCTGCCCTTAACGTCTCTACAGGTATATGTTCTACTTGCACAATCTTTTTCCTGTCCTTAGAATAAATTATTTGAATTGCAGCTTGACCCATCATTTTGTAATCGTAGCATACTTTTTTCATACAAGATTTAGTAAAGAGTTCTTTCATCTCTAGGTAATCAGCTTCTTTTTCTTTACTATCAACTGCATCAATTCCTTTTCCATATATCATTTCAGCAATACCATTAATAGCAGCGTTATTTGTAGGACTGCCATTATATCTGTCTATTAAATAACTAAAATAATTATTGTCATCTCCATATTCTACCCAATCTCTATTATATTGTTCTTTAATTTCAGGTCTTGTGTAAGAAGACATATTGACTATATGTATCTTTCCTTTTTCTACTTTTGGCAACGGTTTACTATTATATCTTTTTTTTGCCATTTTATTTACTTTTCTCATATTATTACAAAATCGTTATCGTATGTGTTTTCTGTAGTGTATTCTCCAGAATGTACATCAAAGGTATTAAAATTAGTTTGGTCTGTGCAAAAAATAGAGCCTCTATATATAATTACAGCACCATTTTTAATTGCAAATGAATAAAATCTACCTTCTACTAATGAAAAACTACCTGTAACAGTCATATACCCATTTGAATTAGTTACAGAAACGCTAATAGCACTTGTAGTTCTTTTAGATTTATCAGTTAGTTCAAACGTAACTGAGCTTTGTGCACTTCTAGGAATTACCTTAAAACTCTGAGCATCTGTTGATGTTGTTAATACTACCATATTATAAGTAACAAATAATTGCTAATTTGTTTTCATAAAAAAAGGGATACCGAAGCATCCCTTAATTTAACCCAATTAAATTTAGTTATTATGAATTAGTACCTACTGTTACTGTAACAGTTGCACTAGACATTCCAGCGTATGGGTCAGCAGATGTAGGCGATGCTACAAAGTTAGCTGGTTTTACTTCCATAGCAGATAAACTAAGTGTATAACCACTTAAATCTCCCATAGCAGCACCAGTAACTATAGTTCCTCCTGATACATCAGCTCCATGCTGTAATCCCATTAAAAATACATTACCATTGTAATCTTCAACAGCAACATGAGGTCTTCCGTAAGCTAACAATTTTAATTCTTTATTGTCTTCTTTAGAAAGCTTATGTAGTGTTAAATTTAATGTTTGTTCAAAGAATGTAGTTCCATTTTCTCTTGATGATGTAATGTTTTGTTCAAAAGACGAGTTTCCTTTTACTTCATATTTAAAGGCAGTGAAAGTTCCAGATAAATCTGTTATTTCATCATCAGTTTGTGTAACTGTACCTAAATCTCCAAAATCAGTAAAATAAACTGCTCTTATGCCACCAACAACATCTTTACAAGGTTCTTTTCTACCTAATGATAAATCGCAAGCCATAGTTTATTATTTTTTATAAAAAAAGGGTAAGTAGGCATTTACCCACCTACCCTAATTTTTGGTTAATTTAATTTATTAAGAATATAGTACAATATCAGACCCTATTCCGTACTGAACTCCAGCAGTAAATCTCATAACAACTCTTACGTTTTGAGAACCATCTAGGTCAGCCATATCGATTAACTTAACTTCGTTGTGGTCAGATAAAAGACCTGTTCCGAAGAATAAGTTAGATTTTTGAGCAGCAACAGCTCTATTGTCAGCAAGTCCGTTAGCAACAAATAATTTTACACCATCAAAAGATAATGCTCCATTTTGCCACCACATAGTACCTTGATTAGATACACCATTTGCTCCAATGCTAGATACGTTTTCAGTACCAGCAGCATTTTCTAAGATTCCAAATCCTCCTAGTGCTCTTACATAAGCTCTAGCAATGTTTTGAGATACATAGATGTATAAATCTTCTTTTCCGTATAGTGAAGAAGGAATAGCATCAACAATAGCTCCTAGTTGAGCAATAACGTTTGAAGATGTTACAGTTGCAGCAGCAACGTCAATAACGTCACCATCAGCAGCTAATAAAGTTGTAAATCCATCAAATTCACCAGCATTTCCGTTAACACCTTTCCAAATGTTGTTTTCTGTTTTTTCAGCAACTAATCCAGAAACGTGACCAATTAAGTAGTCAGAGAATTTTGGAGGTAGGTTGTCAAAAGCAGAGTATCCCATTTGTACAGCTTCCCAGTCACTTCTAAAGTCTTTTTTACAAAGCTCTAGGTTTACTTGAAATTCTTCTGGTTGAAGGATTCTTTCAGTTAATGTAATAGTTGCAGTGTCAGTGAAATCACAAGTTGCGTCTTTGATTACGTTAGCATCAGTAGCAATTTTCTTGATTACTTCTTTGAACTTTACATTTGGTTTGATTTCAATACCACCTCTATCAAGTGTAACACCTGATAATAAAGCAGCAGAAATGTACTTGCCTGCAAATTCGCCAGCATAAGTACTTGTAATTGATGTAGTAGTAGCCATTTTTTAATTAATTTTAGTTTTTAGTTTATTTTAAATTAGCAATTCTGTTCATTACTCTATCTCTAGTGTTCATAACTCTGTTTTGACCAAAAGACTTAAAGTTTTGTTTTACTTCCCCTTCAGGGTTGTGTGCGATTGGTTCTGAAGCTGGTTCAGCAGATAACTTCTCTATTTCTTTTTCCATAGATAGTTTTTCTTCTTTGTAACCTAATTTCATTTCTTCAATCATTCCTTTTAATTCTGAGATTTTAGAATCAAATTCGTCTTTACTAACGTATTTCATTTCATCCATCTCAATTTCTTCAGAGGCTTCCTCTATTACAGGAACTTCCTCTTGTAACTCTTCAGAAACAACTTCTTCAGAAGACAACTCCTCTTTTACTTCTTCTTGACAAGCAAGCTCAGTAAGTTCTTGAGATAGTTTTTCTTCTTCTTTAACTTCTTCCGAAAGATTTACTTCTTGATTCACCTCAACTTCTTTTACTTCATCTTTTTTAACTAATGATAGTTTTTCCATGATGTCGTTCAAAATTGATGTAGCTTTAGTGTTTTCCATAAATTTCGATTTATAAATTAATTTATCTTACTTAATTAACTGTATATAAAAACCTTGTTAGATTTTTATGCTTTTTTCTGTATTATAAACCATTCAACACCATCTGACCATACCTGTATACCTTCATAAGTTATATTTATAACATAAGCATCTGTAGAGCCATCTAAAGTGTCAGAACCTATAGGAGTTAAATTTACTCTTGTAGAAACAGCAAATCCCCCATTAGAGATAAACCTCATAATTCTATTTGTATTGCTTGATGCTGAAGGTAGGTTTAAAGTTGCATTTCCAGCTCCTCCACTCCAAGTTAACCTAATAAGCATAGAATCCGAGTAAGTTGAATCTGAAAGATTTATTGTGTCTCCATCAGACATAGTTAAATTAGTAGGAATTAAATAGTTTTCAATTTGACTTATTGTAGCTTTTTGTGTTGAACCACTCTGTACTACAGCTATTAAATCAGTTTCCTGTATTGATGATATTGAATCTAATTGTGATATTTTTTTTGACATTATTTATAATTTTATATTTTGACCGTTTTCTTGTAATATATTTCCTCCTGATTCTAATAATAAAACACCTACACCTGATATTCTTCCGACACCTTGACTTCTTAAAGTTCCATCACAACACTTTCTTGAGTATGTACCATCTTTACACATACAACCTCTTCTACTACCGCTTGGAACAGCGTTTCCTACAGTTTCATTTGTTTTTTTCATTTCTTACTGCTTTTAGGATGTTTAGTTGGCAATAAATCATAATCAGTAGTATATTTGGCATTTTCTGGTCTTCCGTTTCTTACCAAATACATAAAGGCGTTTACTCTAGCGTGTGCCCATTGTGAAGGTGATTTAACATTTGGCGAATGACTTGTGTTGTATGCTCCAAGACCTCTTTGAAATACCGAAGCTAGCATACCAACAGTTATACCATAACCTAATTTTTCTTTATATTTTTCATTAAAATCATCTGCTTTCTTTTTAAGAGCAGCTCTATCTTTTTCTGACACCTTAGCACCTCTTTTGCCAGAAGCATCTCCTTTTGCCGTTCCTTCACCTTTAGGATTAGGATTAGGGGTGTCGGATTTAGGTGCTTTAGGACTTTTTCTTATTACTCCGTCTTCACCTACTTCTGCTAAAAAATGTTGTTCACAAGGCATATACCAAGTTTTACCTTCAAGGTCGTGTTCGTGTATTCCTTTACAATCTAAATCTTTTGCCATTTCTTCAGCTTTTTCTTTACTTGAATAAGCTAATCTATCATTTATAATTGCGTGGTCTTTATCCACAACCATTGATGCCATTTTTAATTCACCAAGTTCTCTTAGCTTGCCTCTTGACCAGTTTAATCCCGCTTTACCACCCCATAATAAATATGATATAGTTCCACAAGCTTTACTGTCTCCAGCATCATAATACGTTTCTGCTCTTGATAAATAAGAATACATCCTCTTAATTGTTGACACACTCAATTTTTCACCTCTTGACAACTGCTGAGCTCTTATTTTTCCTACGCTTGTGGCACATTTATTATTTACTTTCTTGTTAAGCTCAATACCTCTTTTAGCATTGTTTCTAACACCACTTCCGTAATCACCATAAGTTTTAAGTTCATACTTATTGTCTAGTATTGAATTGGCAATCTCCAATAGTATTTCTCTTGCCTCTTCTTCCTCATTAACTTCTTGTATTTTACTCATAGCAATTTTATCTGTAAAATAACCTTCTATAGAGAATCCCTTTACTAAACCTGTTTTAACGTAGTTATCCCAAACTTCATCGTTGTTTACTTTCATAGAAACCATCCAAGTACCTACAGGCAAATCCATATCATACTTTCTTGATTTATCGTGTACATCGTCTTCTATAATCCATGATTCAACTACAGACAACCCATACAATTCAGCTTGATGCTCTAATGTAGATTTATTTTGATTGCCTCTCATTAAGAATAGTTCAGATGCTTTTCTAACAGTATCTTCACTAAAGAATATATAATACTCGTCTTCTCCGTTACGTCTGTAAATATTCTTGTTAGGAACTAAAGCAGCACCCATTAATATTTTCTTTTCTTTATCTACTTCAGCTAGTTTTATTTCATGCTGTTTAGATAATGCAATAAAGTTTTCTTCTATTGCTGGTTCATCTACAATAGAGATTGCTTCTATTCCAGATAATTCTTGTTCTTCGTCTATAATTAATTCTACTATTTTCATATTGAATTTATTTTAATAATTAACCTATTGATGCTGTAGTTGTAATATTTCTTTCTAATTCTTGAGCTGATGATATTTCTTTACTAACAACAAATGCTTTTAATGGTTGCCCTGTTACACCTGCTAATGTGGTTGCTAATTGACTTACACCCCCAGCACCGACTACATTAAAGTCAGGAGCTTCTATTGTTGTTGGTGTGCTTGTTCCAGAAATAGAGCTTGAGGGTGTGCTTTTTCCACCGCTAGATAATATTTGTTTAGCTTGAGCAGCCGCACCTAATACAGCAAGAACTTGTTGTGCATAAAAAACAGGAAAAGAAAAAGCGGCTAAAGCCCCAGTTCCTTTAGCTGATTTTTGTGCAATATCTAAACCTTGCACATATCCAACAGCAGTGTTTATTGCTATTTCAGTTAAAGCAGCAGCTTTTGAAGCATCGCTTCCTTGTTTAAACAATTTGCCCATAGTACCAATAGCTTTAGCATAAATACTGATTATTGATAATTGTGACGCTTTTATAGCATCCTCTTCTTTTTCTCTGTTATCCTGTCTTTGTTTAGCATAATATATTTGAACAGCTAATCTAGCTGATTCTTTTTCTGTTTCATAAGCTTCTGTAGAATTTATAGCGTCAATTTGATATTGTTCTTCTGCTTTTAATTCTGCATCTTTTCTAGCAAAATCATCTTCAATACTTTTTGCGTTATACTTTGCAGTAATATTTTGTAATTTAATATTATCCCTTTCAATTCTTTCAAACAATCCTTCATCTATTTGACTTTCTTTTAATTGTTCATTAGCGTCAGTGAGAGAAAGCATTTCTGTGGTTAAGGATTTAAACTTTTCTATAAGCACATTTAGCCTATTTTCACTTTCTTTTGTAATTTTATTAGATTCTGCATCTGCCTTATTTCTTCTTGACTGTATAGCTTCTGCACTATTTACATCATCATTATATGCTTTAAAAGGAGCTGACACTAATCCAATAGCTTTCTTTAACCCAGCAAAAGCGTTAGTATTGTTTACTATAGTTTTAACTGCTGAAACACCAACTTTAACATTATTTTGTAAACCTTTTGTGTTTCTGTCAACAAAATCAGTTCCTTTAGATATTTGTGAGTTTACATCTTCCTCTACTTGTGCTAAAGCTTTAGCTCTTTTAGTTAGCTCTTCTTGTATTTGACTTTTAATAGTGTTGGCTTGAGATTCTAAAACCAATAACCTTATTTTATCTTTTATAAGTTTGTTTGATTCTTCAGATAAGTTATTGTTTTCATCTAATTCTAAGTTATCTAGCTTTTGTTCTTTAGCAACCTTGTCTAATAGTTTTTGTTTTTCTGTTAAACTTAGGTTGTTGGAATTTAACATTTCTTGATAACTTTCCAGTGCTTTAACTTGACCTTGTACAGCTTGTGTTCCTTCTATCAAAGCATCTTTAACGGCTCTAGCTGCTTTTGCTTTATCTTGAAATCTTTTAATTATTTTCGGCATAAAAGATATTAATAATTGTATACCAATTATAAATAAACTTTGTATACGAAATAACCTACCAAGAGCTTTTGTAACACCGCCTGAAGCTTTTGCAGAAGATTGAAATAACGTTATTAATTGACCTAAGTTGTTTGCAATAGCACCAAACCCATAAGAAGCATCTGAAGCTAAACGACCTGTTTCTAAAAGTATAGCATTATTTAATCCAGTGTCAGTTTTTAACTTTTTAGTTGCTACAGATTGTTTTACTGTAGCTCCTTCAAGTCTTTTCATAGAATCAACAACTTTATTAATCTGTACTTCTGCTGATTTAGTTGTTACGTCAACTTGAATAAGTATTTTTTTACTTGCCATATCTTAATCTTTTAAGTTGTTCTTTCATTTGTTTAAAGTCTTTTACAGCTAAATGTTTGCCTTTTGCAATTTCTATATTTTCTCCTGCTCCATACCAATCAGAAGCGTTTAGTAAATCAAATATATTCTTAATCATAGTTATAATTTGTTTAGTAATTCTAATTGACTTACTTCAGTTTTAAAGTTTGTGCTTATAGAATTAATCGTAAATGTTCTATCTTGTATCACAAGCTCATCATTTAATCTATAATTAACTAATATATCTGTTGGCAAGTATCCTTTTAACTTATATATTCTTTTCTTTTCTTCAAAGATTCCGTTAATATAATTAGCGTAAAACTTTTTAAACAAAGAGTTAGTGCCTCCATCATAATTAGTTAAATTCCACTCATCTATTTCATCATCAAAGTTAATAGTAAAAGCAGCCGCAGTTGACGTTGTTCCGTCTTCATTAGTGTTAGAAGGTCTATAGTATTGTGTTATTTCTACAGGAGTTCCATCTGAAATCCATTTGATTCCTGTTCCAGAAGATAATCCAGATTCTTGTATAGCATAAAACACTAAAGGTTTCGTTAGTACTGGAGAATAATTACCAGTATTTGGAGTTACATCTGTTTTAGATTCGAAGTCACCATCTGCTGAATAACCACAAAGAATGTCTGTTATGTATGGCGAAGGAGATGTAATTGCTGAATAAGGACTTGTTCCTGTTTGATTAGTGTCGATTATTCTTTCAAACTTCATGTGCTCAAAAGGTACTTTAACTTCGTATTTAGTTCCTCTATCAACAAACGTAGGTCTTACTTCTTCGTTGCCAAATATCTCATTAAATTGTTCTTGATGATTTATAGATAATAAAGTAGAGGGTTCTTCATACTCAAAATTAATTTGATTAAATTCAAAAGCCCTGTCTATAGTTAATTCTTTTGTATCTATATGTTTTGTTATATCATAACTACCTTCAGACGGATTGTTTGCTGCATCTAAATAAAAGTTATCTAAAGTATCTACATATATTTTACCAAAGTCTGCATCAGCTACATCGTCAATATAATATGCTGTCAAATTAAACATCTTAAATAATCCCGTAAGAAAATCAATAGTTTTTATTTTAGGCACATTGTCTGTTATTATAATCTCACTTGTTGTAGATATACTTGCTCCAGTTCCTCCTATATTAAATACAGCAGTGTTTGTACCTATAGGAGTTTGTGTTATTGGATTAAGTATATACTCTGTCATGTTTAATGTAGGAGTAAACGATAAAGTTTCATTAGATTCAACAATCCATTTGATTTGATAATTAACAAGTTCAAATGTTGATATTAATTGAACAGTGAAATCTCTTGAAGCTCCTGCACCTAAAGCTAATTGTCCTAGTGTATTTCCAGTAACATAATCTATAGCTTTTACACTATAAGGTTTAGTTTGGTCTGCACCTGTTGTAGTTATTGTTAATTGTGCATCATAACGTCTTGTATGCCCTGAAGTTGATACAGTCCAAGTATCTCCAGTTATATTAAAACCTAAGTCACCAGAAGAGTACCCCCATGCACCACATATACGACTTAATGTTTCTTCTTGGTTTTCGTCTCCTCCTATAGCTCCTTTGTTTCTACTTAACCAAAGAAATAGATTACTAAATTCAGTTGAGCTAAAGAAATCTCTAGTGAACACAACATTAGAAGAATATCCGTTAGCCGTAGTATATTTGTCTTCTATAGCTTCTATTATAGTTAGGCATTTAACAGCAGGTTTTAAATCATCAAACTCTAAACCAATACCGTTTTGTGATGTGTTGTAATATAAATTACCACTATAATTAGGGCTCGATTGAGCCGAATCATAATAAAATCTTTTTGTGTGTGATATTAAAGGATATATTATTTTACCAGAAGATAATCCTGTTTGTAATCCATTCTTAACATTAGAACTTGTGTAATCATGTGTATAATCATCTAGTTGACCAAGAGTACTTAATTCGTCATCTCCAAGCAAATCTTTTAAGTTTATAGTATTGCCATAAAAAACAACCTCATAAGAAAAAGGTTTGTTGTCTTTCATCTTAACATTATTAAGAGAAATCTTACCTCTTCTAAATGGAGAGAAATCTAATTCCATTACGGCATCTTTTCTGCTTCTTGCATCAAAACCATTATCAATATTATAATTATACCAATGTTGAAATAGTTTATTATTTGTTTTAGAGGCAGGTAATGTAAATGTTTGACTAAAGTCAGTAAATACTTTTTGTATGTCTCTTACATCTTGTATTTTAGATGTTAATGAAATAGTTTCATCATTAAACATATCTACCCTTTTATAGACATCATCATTATTTTTTATGTATAATACTATTTTTTGCATTATAGAATGTTGTTTATTTTATCGTAAGCGTAATCAAAGGACAAGGTGTAACTAATAAGTTTATCATTAACTGACTTTTTGAATTGAAGTGTATTAGATTTAAGATTTATAGGTAAAGTGTTTGTTCCATTATAAATCCAAACTTGTTCTGCAAGTAACATTTCTCTTACAACCTCATTATGGTCTTCACTATAAAACCCTGAATTAACAGTTATTGATTCTTTTCCATTTGCCATAAACTTCTTTTCTTGATGCTTACTTAATGCATAAGATGGTGCTCCACCAGAATTCTCTATATCTAAAATATTATTTTTAAACTGTTGTGAAGTAATATTAATATTAGTCATAGACTTCTTAAAGAACCATAGGTTTTGTAGTGCTCCAAATTTATTATAGAATATTACATTTAGTGGCGTGTATTTAGGCTCACATACTTTTTTAAGCGTTATAACTACATCTGAATAAGAAGCATTATTACTAGATATAGTTACAAAATCTCCATCGTTTAAATCCTCACTATCAGTAATAATTAAGTATTGTATCTTTTGATTAGTGTTTCCATTGTCAGTAATTACTACAGGAGTTTGTCCTGAACCCCAAGTTACATTATAAGTATCCCAAAAATCATCAGCATTATCCCAATAAATATCTGCTCCTGCTGAACTTGTTAAAGTTGCTGTTACGGTTTCTGCTTCTGCGTATATAGGAATCTTTATATCAGCACCATCATTATAATAAACTGTAGTATTGTGTTGAAGCACCATAGGTGTTGTATATTGAACACTTCTAGGATTAGTGCCATCTTCAAAGTAACCATAACCATCTATGCCTAAGAAACTAGATGTGTTTGTGTCTTGAGAGTTTACCTGAACAATAGTTCCTGTTGAATCATAAATAGTAATATCTGCATCTATCCATAAAGTGTCAGTTGCGTAGTTGTTATACTCTGTTTCCATAAAGTCTCTTGCAAGCTCACTTAATTCAAATACAACATAAGGTTTAGCAAATAATATATAATTTTCACCTGTAGCCATAATGTCGGAGCTTATAGATAAAGTTGTGTCGCTATCAATAGCAGTAACACTTGCTGTTGTTGAATCTGTTGTATTCTTTATGAAACTGCCTACTTGAGCTGTAGTCTGAAAGTTTTGTGTGCTATCAACTAATTTGTTAGCTGTAGTAGCAGTAGTTGTTCCTCTATCTAGCTCGTCTAATAACTGTTCTTTTGTTAAAGTATATCTTTTATAGGATGCATTTCTTTGTGCATACGTTCCAGTCCAAATATATAGTTCTAATTTAACAGAGCTTAAATCTGCATTAGATACTTTAAAGTAAAATGGACTTCTTGTGTTAATTATTGTGCTCATATTATATTTTTCTTACAAATGTATCTTGACCCTGTTTATCCCAACCTAAAGCTATAAACATATCTTCTAGGTTAAATTCTATATCTTTTACCAAACTTGGTATCACTCCTAAAACAGTATCAAACTGTTTGTTAACAATTTTCTGTAAAAAGCCAGTGCCCTGAACACCATATCTATCAATCTTTCTTTTCATGTATTGTGCGGCTTTGGTTTTGTCTTTTATTTTTTCTAAAGTAACAGGCTTTGTTGTAATCCAGTTTTCTAATTTAGATTCTGTAGCGTTGACTTTATTTGGTGTTCCACCCTCGTCTAATATTTCGCCATAAGCATTACCCATAACCCTAAATGATTGTGTTGCTTTAAATCCTTTTTCGCTAACAGTGTTTTTTATTACTTTCTTTAATCGCAAGCTATTTCTTAAACTACCACTAGAGTTTAATGGTGAATTTATTGTTCTGTTACCAAATAATTTACTTCTATATGTTCTTTGTTGTGGATTAAGTATTTCTTGTCTGGTTAATACAATAATTTTTTTTGTATAATTAGTCAAGTATGCTTCTGTATTTTTAAACTTAAAACTCATTAGCAAGGAGATTGACCGTTAGCATTAATATCCGATATTTCATTGTTTGCCACTGTGATTGATATATCTAAGCTCCAACCAGCAAGTAAGTTCTCAAATCTATCTTCAAACATATTGGCAGTATAATCTGTATCTATTTGATATAAATCAGTAAACAATTCTCCTCTTCTAAGTGCCGATTGTAAACCGTTGACTACAGCAAACTGTGTGTTTAACACATCTTGTTTATTGTTTATGTCGTGAAAATAGTTGTTTAAATCTTTCTTGTCTTCTTTGGTTTCGTTGACAATATCCATACATATAACTTGTAGATTGAATTGAACTACATGGTCTTGAAATGTACATCCATTTACAATTATGTGTGATAAAGGAAATATGGTTTGTTTAGCTAGGTCAACTTCAAATATATCTCCAAACGTAACTGAATTTACATTAGTGTTGCCTTGAAGGTAGGTTTTAAGCTTGTCTAGTATGTCGTAAAAACTTGTCATTGTCTATATGCTTTTTTTAATTCTTGTTGTTCTATATCTACTTTTTCTTTTTCAAATGCCAAATAATTTAAACACTGGTAGAGTGGAAGCTCGGTAACTGTATTGAAGTTTCTGACATCTCCTTTAGCAAGTGCATAAATTGATTGATACCACCCCCATTTTTGTGCAAATGCATCTCTAGCTGTAGCATATCCTCTTTCTTCAGATTTTGCTCCAAATATTTCGGTATAGCTCCCAGCAACTCCTTCCCTAAAGCGTAAAAAAAAACCATTGAACTAATTGCTACATCTAAAGGCATTTCTTTCATTAATTCTTGTATCTCTTCATTTACTTTATAAGGAGCAATAGTGTATTTATCTTGTGCATTAAAATTAACTGGTCTATACAATACAGCCATAGCTTTGTGCATTTTTTGCCAATCAGCAATATTAGTTTCTATGTCTACATATTCACCAAGCGTTATATCATCAAGCTTTGGTATAAATCCCATATCTACATCTAACAAATCAAATCTCTGTATTAATTTAGGTTTTTCTTCAAATGCCTTATTTAATATTTCTAATACTTTTTTATATTCCTTTAAAGGTATTCTACTAACATCTCTTAATGAAACATTACAGAATATTTCTACGAGTTTCATATTTAAGAAATCGTTTATTTGTTCTTCATCTTCGGCATCTTCTGTTTTGTTCTGCTCTATGACTTTCATATACTTTTGATATTGCCAAAGTTTAATGTCAGATAGAGTTGTTGGTACTTCTAGTTCGATTTGTTTTAGTGCCATATTATAATTAATAATTTTATTTGATTTTGTACTTTACTATATTCCAACTGAATATATGTCAGTTATATATGTATTATATATGTATATGTTACATACTATGTATTACACTATGTAATACACTGTGTAATATATTACACTATGCAATATAATACATTATGTAATATAATACACTATGTATATATATATAATATATATAATCTGACTATTTGGCGGTTGGGTTATGTTTGTAGTAGTAGAATGTATATAGTTCAACTATTTTATCACTCCATTCATTTAGATTATATGCCTCAGGTGAACGTATTATTTGACCATTGTCATTTACCTCAACATAATACTCACGTTGTGTCTTTGGCACAGCATATATCTTAATGTTGTTGTCTATGCAATAAGATATTGCCTTTAAATAGTTTTTGTCATATCGAACAAGTTTCTTTCTACCCATTAGATTCATAAAGGTATTGAATTCATAAAGGATATACAAGTGTCAGATGGAAAGTATGAAGTGTAGAGAGAGTGGGGTAATATACACAGAGCGTTTGCAAACAGGCAGAGTACCCCTTATCTATAACCTACATAAAACTAAATATTAAATTAGAGGCGTTTTAAGGGCTTATTAAATTAAAATGAGGGGTACATACCAGAAAGGGTGTGAAACTAGCTAAAAAGGTGCTTAAATTGCTTAATATGGCTATGTTTATAGCTGATTAAGATAAAGAATTATAGATATTGACTATTTAATTAATCATAACTAACTGAATGTTAAGAATCTAACAAAATGTAAGGAATAAAAAAACCCCCTAAAAAGGAGGTTAATTTTTAATAAAAGACGATAAAAGATTAATATATTTTAATTTATATAATTAAATAATTTTAGATTATTTTCAAAACTATCTAAATTGTTATAGTGTTCTCTAAAATATTCATGTTCAATACTTATTGAAATATCTTTTTTATTTAACCATTTTAACCAATTATCAAATGTTTTAAAGTTTTTCATAATTATATAATTTAATTTATTCAGTTTGCCATGTTCCACACTCTGAGCAATGTGCGTCCCCTATATATTGGTTAAATGTAACCTCTTGACTATTACAATTTAAGCAGGTTAACGGCTCAATATTAAAACCTGCATTAATAACATCATTTATAAAATACTTTCTTTGTGCTGTTTTCATACGTTTAAATTAAGTGTTAATGTTGTATAGTATTGCTCAATTCTAATCATTATCTTTTGAATGTCATTTGATTTATTATTAAAACCTAATTTAATGGATGCACCTTTCATATTTAAAGCACCATATTTTTTTGTGAAATCATACCACTTAATATATAAATTATTTATTCTGTTATACCAGATTTCTGGTTTTCTTGCCTTATGCAATTTACCTTCTAAATACTTAATTTCATTGTATACGCTTATTGTATCAACGTTTGATGTACTGAAATTAGTTATATTCATTTCGTTTGCCGTGTTTCTTAATAAGTGTATATGCTTTGATGTAGTGGCACTGTATCCCGTGTCATTTATGATTAATAAATCATCATCAAGGAATTTCCCTAACAAATAGTGATAACCGTATGAATAAATATTGGAATATTCAAAAAATACATTTGCACTTTGTCCGTGTGTTTTCTCTTGTTCTAAATACGTTTTAATTGTTTCTTTGTTTGTTTTCATTGTCTTATTATATTAAAGTTAAAATGTGAATTATTAAAGAAGCTATCATTTTTTAAGCGTTGTTCGGTTGCTTCGGCTTCCTTATAATTGTTTTTATATTGTTCATGTGTTATTTCATGTCTTGTTGTGTCAAGTGCCTCAAATCTATAAGGCGATAAAGTAGAGGAAAAATAAACACCTCTTTTTTTCTGTTCTTTTAATAGTGGTAAGTATATTTTTTTCATTGTTTTTATTTTATAAGGTTATTAATTTCGTTAAATATTTCCTTGTAAGTATGTAGTTCTCTGAGTTGTTTATAACTTCTAAAGTCGCCTAAAATTAAATTAACTTCATAAGTACCGAAGTATTTTTGTAAGTTAGACATTTCCTTTGCTTTTGTTTCCATTGTTTTATATTTCTAGGGTTAATAATAAGGTTAAAATTAAGGCACTTGCATAAACAAATACCCTGATAAATATATCGCTTAAAATAAAGCGTTTTAAGATGCTTTTTAAGGCGTTTCTCTTAATCTTTATCTCTTTGCCTATTGGCACTGCATAAAGGTTGTTGAGTTCGTTAATTCTTTGTTTTTTCATAATTAAAATAAATTGATTAAAATGTTAATTGAAGCATAAATAACAAAAGCAACGCTAATAAAAGATAGCGTTATAAATGTTTTAATAATTATTTTGTGTAATGTGTTTTTCATAATGTTTGTTTTTTTTTGTATTCAACCTTGAACCCATTTTCTATAAATATAAAGTCTGTAATAAAACCAGATGAAATACAAAAAGCTTCAAAATTTCTTGCTCTTTCCTCTGTTAAAAATGTTTTGTGTTGCCAAATTTGTTTCATATTGTTTGTTTATTTAGTTAATAATTATTCACAATATTAGTTAATAAAATAATACAAGTCAACCCCACATGACAATTTATATTAATTCTAAATAAGAAAATTAATTTGCTTTGTTGCTTTATTTGTTTTTAGCTTTGCAAGTTATCCAACAAAAAACCCCCTGTAAAATTTACAGAGGGCAAACAAACAAACAACTATTAAATTTGTGTATATTGAATTTATAATCTACTCTATTAAATTCATGTATTGAATTTATAATCTTTCACCATCTTTTTTAAATTCATATTCATTAACTATAATAGTTTCTTTTATTGCCTCATCACTTGAATAATAATCGTATTCATTATTTAATTGTCTTAATATTTCATTTTGTAAACTACAATGAAAATCATGTTCAATCGAGTCAATTTCACTATCATAATCATTATAAAATTCTTCTTTTATTTTATCATTTTCACCATGTTTTTTAAATAGATTATCTCTGTGTTTTAAAAACTTCTTTGTAGCAATATAAATTTGTTCTGTTGTATTAAATCCATAAGACATAATTAAATTTGCAGTTTCCTCATAAGAGCTATAAATTTCAATTTCAATTTCTCTTCTGAATAAATCAAAACCTTTTATTATAATCTCTACTTGTTTAAATTCCTCGTAAACTAAATCCCACCAATCATGGTGTACATTTATATCATAATGATTTTTAATAATTTTTTGTTGCGTTTGCTTATCTAATTCATCAAATTGATAAGCTTGAATTTCTATTGTTCTCATTGTTTTTTATTTTAAATTTATATCAAACATACAACAATATTTCCAACTGACAAAATATATTTAAATTATTTTTTTATTAAATTATTTTTTATTTATTTCGTTATTAAATTCATATATTGAATTGCTCTATGTCTTGAATATTGTTTAACCGTCCATTGAATTGACCTATCCGTATTGAATTGCTTAACGTAAGGTTCTTCCCCTACTTCTTTTATTTCAAACGTTAGAACTCTCATCTATTAAATTTCTAATTTATTACTTCTAAGTTTGTAATTATAAACGTCTAATATCTCTTGTATAATATCATATTCATTATTATAAATATAAATCTTTTTAACGCTTTTACAATTCTTGATTAATCTGTCAACATCAAAATGTTCATTCTTAAACATTATCTTTTTTAATGCCCTAACGAATTTAGTAGATATGGCGTTTTTTCCTATGACATCTTTTAAACTTAAGCAATTTTCCAAAACCTGTTCCCCTAAATCCTCATTCAATTCATAAATCCCTTTTTTAATTAAAGAGGTAGAACCTTTGTTTAATTTTGAATTGAAAGCATCTGTAATTCCAGATAGCGTAAAATCATCAATAAAATCATCAATTATTTCTAATAATCTTTTATATTCCAGATTACCTTTAACTGCATAAGATTTGATGTGGTTTATAACTTTCCAACCTCTTTGATTAGTATTTATATCAACAACACAATCTTTATTTACGTTATTGTTTATTACATAAAATACAGGTTTTTGTAATTGAATTAACGCTTCTAACCTGTGTTGACCATCAATAACGTAATTATCATTAGTTACAATTATCGGTACAACTAAGCCAAATTTAGTAATTGAATTACAAAGTAAATCAACATGCTTTTTATCTACATCTCTGTTAAATGTTAGATATTTGAACAAGCCATAGTTTTTAGTTTCGAATATCTCAAATTTTTTCATTGTTTTCTGTTTTTGTTTATACTTTACTTTTTCTATATTCTGATTCTAATTGTTGCAAGTATAATTCATTCTTTGCTTTGAGTGTTCGATTCATATCTTTTAAATTCTCATTCTCTTCCTTAACATATCTAAGCATCTCTCTTAAATGATTAATCTCTATTCTGTTTAAATCTTCTGTGTGTGTCATATCTTAATATCTATTCTGTTATTTAATAATTCTATTATAGCAAATATTTGCTCTTCTTTTTCTTCTTGCGTTTCAGCAACTTCTTTTACTCTAATCCAAAAATGATTAGATTGCTTTGGCATAAATAAATCTCTTATTAAATTGCCAAACTTTCGCATTGGGCGTACTGTTTTATATACTCTGTTTACTTTCATAATTATTTATTATTAAATTGATTTGATAGTGAATAAAATTTATAAGTTTCGTAGGGCATCTTATACCCTTTGCAACTATAACAGAATAATTGTTTTCCTTTCTGTTCTATTATTGCTGAACATTTGTTACACTTTCTCATTTGATTTCTTTTAATGATTCCTTAATGCTATCAAGCTTCCATTCCTGTATTTTAGCTTGTTCTTTGACGACTTGACTTATAATGAAGGGTAAGTCATCAAACATATCGTTAACGTCAAACACAACGCATTTATCGTCTCCATAATAAATATAGAGTTCTCCGTCATTACAATGTATTTGAATTGTGTCATAAACATAGGTGTGTCTTTTAGCAACTTCTAATTGCTTTTCTAAATCTTTGATTTTTTCTTTGAGTGTCATATTTCGTAAGTTTTTGTTGAGTTCATCATATAATTAGCGTAAACAGTAGCTTCGTTATCTAATTCACAATTCTTGTCTTCTAAGTATTTCATATAATGGTTTTGCCATTCAATGTCGTATTGTAAACTTTTTATTTCAGCTTCTAACTCTTCAATGATGTCTTCCATTATTGTTTAACTTCTTCTTCTATTATTTTGCCTTCTAAATCTACAACAGTGTAGCCATGACTTCTTAATAGGTTAATTGATTTTTCTATTTGATTTACTCTTTTTCTGTAATGGTCAAATATCTCGTTCTCAAATGCGTTTACTTTGCTCATAATTTTATAATTTTAATTGTTTATTTCTTTCTAATTTTGTTTTATACCATTCAACATGAACAACATCATTGTTAAACATATTGTCTGTATCTAAATCATTTTTAGGAACATCATAATGATATATACCATACAACAAACCATTGTTGTTATCTTTTTTATCTGTTCTTTCTTGTTCATAATGAACTGCTAATTTTACTATCATTATTTGTTTGTTTTAAATTGTTTTCTTAATAAATCCATTACTAGATTCTGATTAGATTTCTGTATCCAATCCTCGTTAATCTTAAAATGTTTTGGGATAATCTTTTTGTTTTCTTTCATTGTTTTAATCTTTAGTTAATGTGTACCATGCCCAATTAGTTTGAATCATGCCACACTTTTTTAGTGTTTGTAATGCTGTATCTTTTTTGTAATAACCTTTGCCTTCTGTAAGTTCTATAAACTTTTTTAATGGTGTTAGTGTTTTAAAAGATTCATCTTTGTACTGTTTGTAAATTTTCATAGTTTTCTTTGTTTTAATTATTAATTATTAACAAATATAGTGAATTATTTCCAACTGACCAAATCTTTTTTTAAAAAGGGAGGTTTTACCCTCCCCTACTCCTTATAAGTAGTGTTCTGGACAACTGTAATGATAAGTATTGTACAGGTACAAAGCTTCTTTTATTGACTCAACAGGTGTTTGTGATAAAATGTCACCACCAAAATAAAGAACTGAACTTTCGTTTTGTCTGGTGCTAGTTATAACATACTTCCCCCAACAAAAATCCCAAACTCCTTTGTTTAAATCTATTTTAAAATAACCTTGAGCTTCTAGTTGTTTTTTAGAGTTAACTTTCTCTAGTTTTAATTTTTCCATGTTTTCAATTTTATGGGTTAAACAATATTTCAATGAACTGTGTTCAATATAGTAATTAATTCTCCAACTGACAAATAAATGTAGAAATATAACAAATTAAATATTTTTTGTTACAAATGTAACAATTTACCTAATAAAGTAATTACCATGAGGTACAGACCTAGTAAGTAGGTACTGAACCAGATAACGACAGGAGTCTATTCCATGATTAAAATTATCCTGAGGAATAGAACCTGTAAGCTTCCAAGAATAGTTATTAAATTCACGAATTAGATTTATTGAATTGCTATCAATTACAATTTGATAATCTTGCATCAATGCTATTCCTGACAAGATGCTACCTTTCTTTTTTATTGTAGGCACAATGTTTAATCCTTTTGTTTTTAATTCACTAATTAAACGGGGTTCACTATTATCAGCCACAATTAAATTCTTACCTGCCTTTCTAATACAAGTATCATAAATTTGTGAGGTAGTCAAACCTTTTTTATATAAATGTTCTTTAAACCAAATAATTTTTCTAGTTTTGTCAATAGCACCTTCTATTAAAGCTGAGGGGTCAACAGAGAATCCAAAGTCCAAACCGAATATTGAATCTATTTCCGTATTGAATTTATCTATATTCCAATGAGTAAATATAACTCCTTCTGCTCTTTGTAGCCAACCACCCATTATCTGATGCTTATACTTAAGTGGTCTTCTTACTTTCATATCATTAATCTGTCTTACAAACGATTCAGATAAATGTTCTAAGTTATCTAAGTAAGTTGTATGAATGTAAGTAATGTTTTCTTTTGTGCCATTGAATCCGTCTGGTATTCCTCTATTCTGAAAAAACCTTTGATATATCCAATTCTCTTTTGTAGTAGGGTTTAGAATTAATATACATCTATTCTTAACTCCTTTTGCTCTAATACTAAAATCAATCTTATCAAAACTCTCTTCATCTGTAAGCTCTTCTGCCTCATCTAATACAAATGAACTAACCCCTTGAATAGATTTAAGCTTTGCCGTTTGGTCTCCACTTGACGTTCTAATACCACTAAAGTATATTGAACTCCCTGTTAAATTGTTTATGATTTCTGTTTTAGTTACAGTGAACTGGTCAAGTATTCCCATTAACTCTAACTTCTCTATAAACTCAGGTATAATTGACATTCCTGCCGAAGTCATTGTATAACGAGTAAATAATATTCTATGACCTTTTTCGTAGGTAAGCAATACTAAGA
>Ga0208899_1000903_pt1 | contig 21642 bp, 27 predicted proteins | sample VirMetDEL_Nov_24_FD_184518 | JGI IMG/M metagenome (GOLD analysis project Ga0208899, IMG submission 184518) | Aqueous microbial communities from the Delaware River and Bay under freshwater to marine salinity gradient to study organic matter... | ecosystem: Environmental > Aquatic > Marine >... | reverse complement strand
TATACATAACTTCTGCGCCTTTGTCTACATCTCCGTCGCCGGCGTTTCTAACAGCATCAGCTGTAAATACAAACTCATTCTTTGATAATCTTGCAGGGACGTCATCTGCTTTTTCCATACGTCCTATAGGTACAAACCCACCTTCAGCTCTTAAATCCATTTCTTTTCCATCCATATCTAATAATGGCATAGTCTTTTTAGCAACCGGCTCATTCATAGATCCACCTTCTGCTCTAAATCTTCTTGCTAATTGTGGATTAGCTCTTAATGCTTCTATGTCTATTCCACTGTTATCTAAAATTGCTTGTGCTTCTTCTTCTGATTCTTCACCTGTGCCAAGACCTAGTAATGGTAATAGTGAGGTTGCTGCGATTATACCACTAGGACTTGTTAAAGCTTTACCTAAAAAATTTTTCTTAAAAACATCTTGATCAGGACGAACTGCCTCCATTGTACCAAATAGTGATCTACCTGCTTTTGCTATGTTAGTTAAGCCAGATCCAGAAAATATAGATCTTATGCCTCCAAGTTGATTCATTGGATTTGCAAAATTACCAAAAAAAGTTCCTCCTCCAGCAACACTACCCAAACCACCAAGACCTGTATATAACAATGCAGCTTTACCTATCGGTGACTTTGCAATTTTTTTAACTCCACGTGTAACTTTTTTAACAAGTTTACCTAGACCATACATCTGTCTTGCTGATTCAAAATCCATTTCACCACCTACAACATCAGTATTCATGATACCACCTTCAGCTCTAAATCTTCTTGATACTTCAAAAGGTTCTTCTACCTCTGGTTCTTGGTCCATGTTGCTCGGTGCTTCAGCAAATGTTGTATCTACAGGAAGAAAGATATTATTATTATCATTGTCATCATCAGGTGTAAATCTATCTCTCATAGATTTCATATAATCTTTATAACCTTCTAGTGTATATGGACCTTGAGTTACATTTTTGTAACGTTCAATATTTTTATTAAGTGCAAAATTTCTAAATTTTTTAACTGGTGATGAATTTAAAAGTATACTTGATAAACCTAAATTTACATCCGGAACACCTTCTTTTTGTAATCTTTCTAAATCACTAATTCCAACACCTGTATTAAACGCTTCTTGATTTCTTCTTATAGCATCCCCTTGACCAATAGATGCTGTTCTTGACATTCTAGCACCAATTTCTCTGTTATCCCTAGCTGCTCTACCTGGTGTCGATACGGTTCCCATATCAGCTCCACCACCTTGGAGTCCTACACGTCCTCCTTGTTCTAGTAATTGTTTTGCTATTTGAGTTCTAGTTATGGCCATTTTACTATTCTATTTTGTTTTTCCAAATAAATCAAGGCTTGGCATAAGAACTTTTATATCTCTTCGAATGTCTTCTTCAGGTATACCCTTAGATTTCCATTCGTTATCGTCCTTGTATTCTTCGCCTGTTTTAAGGTTAGTTATTTTTTCTATTATTTTCTCTGGTTTTATGACTTGCATTTTTCCTCCTATGTTCTGTCAAATTCTAGTATTGATACTGTGCCTTCAAATATATCAGCAGAAGCTGCTTGTAATTGTAACTTGTCGCTCTCTTCTAATATAATTGTTCCATCAGATATAGATTTAGAATTACCTGCATTAACAGTATGCTCTGCAAATTGATAAGCTCTACCTGCAGACGTATCATATATAAAAGCTTTTATTTCCGTGTTTCCTGCTCCAACATTAGCTACATGTATGTTTTGTATGATTGCTCTAGACTCAGATGGTACAGTATAAATATCTGTAGCATCCGTTGTAGTTAAATCAAAGTTTGCGTTTTTATATCTATTAGCCATTATGCTCCGTTACTTTTACTCATGAACCAGGTAAACCTTTGTGATTCATCTCTTAAATCTTGTTGAAAAGTTGAGTTTAATTTTTCAATCAATCCATCTAAATCTCTAACTAAAGAATCAGCATCTTGTTGTTTGTATTCTTTACTGGGTCTTGTAAATACTACGGTTACTTTAGCCATTATCTACGTCCATCAGGTTGTGTATCTAATCTAAAAGTACCTAACTTCCAACTTTGAGAAGCTCCAGTATTGGCCACCTTTAAAGATATAGCTCTTGCTCTTGCACGAGTGTCTACTTTATCAGTAGAACTTGTGATTGTAAAGGGTCCAAGTGGTGAGCTTGCTTGAGAGTTATTAGGATAGTTTCTAAGTTGTAGGGTTACTTGTGTATTACCTGTTTGAGATAAAAAGTCAGGAATAAATCTTCTAATTTTCATAATGTATTCACCGTCACCTCTAAAAGTTGCAACACCTGTTACTTGACCTGTTGATGCTCTTTGTTGAGTAATATCAAAATCTCCTGATTCAATGTTAGATGTAATTGCATTTATACCACTTGCTAATGCTTCGTCAGTTCCTTTTTCATGTTCAAAGTATATGGTGCTTCCTTCAGTATTACCAACAACATCAAATGATGCATTGTCATCCGCATTAAAATATGTTGCATGTGGTAGACCAAATACAGAAGAATCTTGCCATGCTCCTCTATTTAAACTTCCTGTTGTCCACACTGGTCTTTGTGGTGTTGAGTCCATATAATTATAAGTCACACATCTATTAATAACTGTTGAACTTTCTGTGCAATAGAACCAAGTAATTTCTCCAAACAGATTATTTAATCCAACATTAATTAATTGGTTAGCTGTTGTATTTAAATCATCGTAAACAAAGTCTTCTACTAAACATGTCATCGTTTCTAAATTACCAGAGTATTTAAAGAAACCATTTTCTGAAAACCAATAAGCTGCACCATCAACTTCTAATGCTGCGTTTTGTCCAATCAAACCACAGTTAGTTCCAACTTGTTGAAAACCAAAAGTAAGTGGTTGACCAATAAATCTCATAGTAAACAAAGATGTATCTGTCCAAATATAAATCGCATCCCTACCTCTAACCGCACCTACAATTTTAGATCCATCTGCAAGTCTTTGTGTACCTGCAGTGTTAACTGCTGTTGGTTGATAAGTATTGATATCTTCTTGGTCAGAAAATCTAATAAACATTTCATCTTGAGTTGCTGGATTACCAATAGTTTCTTCTGTTCCAAAAAATACTAAGTGACGATCGGGAGTAGATACTAACATATCACGTGATGCTGTTGGTGCACCAGATATAATAGTTGCTCTATTGGTTACAGCATTTGTTGCATTTGAATCCCATTCAAATACTTGTGCATTATGAATTAGTGCAATTACTTTATCTCCAAAATTATCAATAGACCATAAACCAGGATCAACAACTAAGTCACCTGATGCAGCTTCGCCCCAAGCAACATAGTCTGAACTGTTGGTTATTGTTGCGCCATTAGAATGTGTGGCTGCTGTTGTATTTCTAACTCCTCTTGTAACTCCAGTTAAAGTATTTGTTGATATACCTGTGTATGAAATTTCCTCTGTTCCTATTTGAATAAAGTTTGTACCTGAACTTGGAAACAAAGATGCATCTGTTAATACGATAGTGGTAGTTGAAGCATTAATACCACCATTTAAAGTTGTAGTTGCTTCACCTGTTACAGTTCCACCCCATGAAGCTAATCCCCAACCAAAGCCAGGTAATTGTTCTGCGGGTCCTACTGGATAATAATGTTGTACTCTAATACCACCAGATGTTGTAGCTCCTGAACCAGTTTCTGCTGATGGCATTGTAATAGTTAAAGTTGTTCCTGTTGGAACAGATGTCACCATAAATTTTTTATCATCAAAGTCTGATGCTGAATAGTTAGAGTTTGTGATAGTTGTAAAATTATCTAAAAGAATAATATCGTTTTCTTGAATGTTATGGTCCGTGCTAAATGTTATTGTGACCGATGTTGAACCATTTGTGGTACTAAATGCGTTTGTTAATGTTGTGGTAGTTTTAATAGGATGAATGTCATAAAATATACCACCAGTATATGCGTATAAGATTCTGTTTGTACCTATGATTGCAAACTTGTTACCAGACTTGTTAACTAAATGATGTAAAGCTCTTGCAGCTCCTGTAAGTTTTGATTCACCTAATTGTGCCCAACCGCCAATTTTTTCAGGTGTACCATATCTAAATCTTACGTTATCACCATCAACCCATTGTCCTTCGGCTGTGGTTTCTGTAATTTGTTTGTTGAACCCTGGTTGGAATCCTATTTTTTGTAACATATAACCTCATTATAATACTATTTTATACCTGATGGTAGACCTAGCTTAGCTCTTCCATCAAATCTATTTTTGTCAGCAAATGGGCCATTTACATGATTATAATGTAGAAATACTTGACCGCAAATGTTCCCGTCAAAAGGCTCTCGCCAATGTTCGAGTTCACATCCACTATATACTAGCATATCTCCCACTTCAAGCAAGACTTTCGTACCTGTTGGAGCGTTGGGTTTTACAATATTTTGTCTTTCATTAATAACATTATCTGCTCCTGTGCCGTCTATAAATATAGGCCAAGGATCACCACCTAGATTAAGTGTAGTAGATATCTCACAACTAGGTCTATCTTTGTGTCTATGTAAACAATCACCTTTTTTGTATGCTCTAGCATAAGAGTAAGTTGGTATTAAATCTAATCCTGTATGCTCTTTCATTACAGGCAACATTTTAACTAGTAATGTATCCATTACAAAATCACCATAGCAAGAGTAAGTATTGGGTATTTGTTGATCGGTCCATGTTCCAAGAATAGGGGACTGTGAGTGTATATTATGTTGATACATAAAATCAACAGCATCTCTTTTAAGTAGGAAATAGTTTAGTATAAAGTTAGCTAGATCGTATGATACAGCGTTTTTAATTACTTGATATTTATTAGTTTGAAAACTCATACTATCATACACCTCTGTAAAAAATTAAAAGACACTGATATTCTTATATCATTAGATTTATTAGGATCAACACAATGCATTAACCATGATGGAAACATAATACATCTTCCAGCAATTGGTTCATAATGTGTTTCTCTAAATAATCTTGCAGGCACCGCACCTTCTTTTTGTCTAGGTCTAGACATACAAGCAACTGATCTTGGATCATCTATTTTTAAATGTCCCGAGTTCTTAGGTGCTTTTATATAATAGACACCTGACCATAATGAGTTTGGATGTTGATGGGCTCTGTTCATTCCACCTGGTGGATTTATATTAGCCCACATATTACCTAATACAGGTTCACTATCTAAATGTTCTTGTTCGTATATTGTTTTTTGACAAGCATATAACATATCAACTAGTTTTTTAAATTGAGGCAGTTCATGCATGTCTGTTGTTGAATGCCAACCTTGAACATTGGTTCTTGTTATACCTTTATCTTGTTTAGACCAAGCTACAATATCTCGTTCTAGTTCTTGGTTTAAAGTTGCGTGTTCTATATCTGCAATATAAACAGGTGTTGGAAAATGTAAATCTCTATGCATTATTTAAACGGTGTGCCTCCAAACCACATAACCAAAGATTTTCTGTTGCCACGTATTACAGGTTTGACTCTATGTCTAATAAACGATGCAAAGAATACTGCATGACCTTGTTTTAATTTTGCAACTTTACCTTCAGCCATTAATTCTAAATCGCCTCCTTCAAATTCTGATTCAGGAGATAACAAACAAGTCATCGATATTTTTCTAACCGGTGGTTCGTGTTGACAATTAACATCATTATCTACATGCCAATCATAAAACCCTCCTTCTGGATATTCTGTGTATTGTGCCATTTCAGTTATAGTCATTCCATCAAAGCCAAAATGATTACCATTTGTAGTTTTCATAAAACTTTCAATTTCTTTATACATGTTAGTCATTTTTTTAAATGGTATCCAACTAATGTGTGAAGTTCTTGTTTTAGTATCTATTTTACCACCTTTAATTCCTTTGCTGTTTCCAACTTCAGCATCATTTCGAGGTTCAGAACGTCCAGCTTCAATAATCATTTTACATTGTTCAGGTGTAAAAAGTGGTTTAACTGTTTCTACAATATAAGATTTCCATCTTGGTTCTGTTATCATATTAATATCCGTATTCTACCCATCCTGTTATTATGTATTTATCATTCGACAAAGGTGGGTTGCCTCTATGAACGTGTGTAAATTGTGCAGGCCATACTAACATAGTATTTTTTTCTGATTTAAATCTACACTTTTGATATAAAAATTCTGTCTCTCCACCTTCAGTTACATCATTAAGATATACCATAAAAGCTAGTATTCTGTTTCTTGCTTTCATCTCTGCATTCTCACAATGCCAAAAATGATAACCTTCACCTACTTTAGTTTTTTGTATCTTAACTTCTAATATATTATGTGTCGCTAATTTTTTTAAAAAAGAATATTTTTGAATATACAAAGGATACACATCTTTAAAAAACATATCTATAAAAGGTTTGTTGTTATAAGTCATAGGGACATTGGTGTCTCTAATGGTATCGATTGCATTATCGGCTACTAACATCTCATCTACTTGCCTTGGATACACTGCACCTTGTTGTTCACACTTATTAAAGTAATTTGTATAATCATCTATTAATTCGTTTGGCATAAAGTTTTTAAATATACCTATGTGATTATCTATATAGTATTGTTTATCCATTATGTAGCTCCTCTGTTTTTTATTGGATCAAATTGTACGTCACAATTTGCAGCAAGAGTTCGTCTTGTTTCATTAGTTCCATTAAATGGATATACGCAGTGTCTCATATCATAAGGAAATACATAAAAATCTCTAAGGTTCATTGGTGGTTGATAATCTATTTTAGCAAACTGACCATTAGCTGATCCTAATATTTGTAGTTTACCATTTTGTTTTATATGCCCTGCTGAGTATTCTCTACCATAAGTTGATGGCAACTTTAAAATCATTACACTTGATAAACCAGTGAATAACATACCTCTATGAATATGAGCTGGATTATATTCATGTTGTTTCATTTCATTAACCCAGATAGAATTTAAATGAGTATTGTATTCTCTAATTTTATTAAATGCTAGATAGTGTTTGAACACAGTCATAAAATAATCTATTACATTTTGTGGCAACATATTATGATTCTTCATTTTAGTTTGATCTTCTCCGTTATAAAATAAAGAATGTTCGTTCTCTATCTTACCTACTAACTGATCATTAGCAGGTGCGAGTTTATGAAAATTTTGTTCGTAGATTTGGTTAATCGTAGTAAATATATCAAGCGGTACTTGATACTTTAAAATAGACTGACCTAAAAATATAAAATCAAATTTTAATGTGTCCATATTTCTGTCTAATCCTTTCTGGAATCTTTTCAATGTAAGGGTTATATACTTTTCTAACAGGTCCATCAAATAGTTTGTGCATATTACTACCAACTATTTTGTCATCATAGGATAAACCATTAATAGACACTTGATTTAAATTATCAAACCTATGGTTAAAATAAGGTTCATCTATAAAGTTATAAATTTTTCTAAACTCTTGTTCAGGATTTGAAACCATGTCATCATATCGTACATGATGACATAGATTAGGATAATTATATGAATTTTTAATAGATTTAAGTTCTTTTACAATAGCACCATCTTCTTTCATTAATTGTAATAATTTTTCTTCATCTGTATTTCCTAATTTATTTACAAATGAATCAGGATTTTCTGTATACCATTGCATATAACTTGCAAACACATCCATTAAATCTCTAAGTAGAACGATACATTTAAAACCAGGTTTAAAATGTTTTTGCATTAATTCAAAGTTTCCAGGATTACCACTTATCATTACAGGTCCACGATCTATAATTATTTTTTGTGGCCAATCTTTATAATATAAATTATATACATTATCTAACATGTTATCTAAAGATTTGTGATCAGGAAAGTTTTGAAAAGTATCTGTTGTTTTTATTAAATAAAGATTTTTCATTATCTCTAAAGTTACAGAGTTAGCAGTTGCTGCTATTTCAGGATTTTGATTTATAATACTTGCAAATAAAGTATTTCCAGATCTAGGTAGTGCAACTAAAAAAAATAACTTACGGTTTTGGTTTACCATGTTGAGTTATTTGTTCGTTCTCTTTGTAACTATTTTCTAATTCACCAGACTTTTTAATTCTTTGTAATGATTGTAGTTGTCCCATTACATTAAATACTTCAGCCTCTGATGAGTTAGCATTTAGTGTTTTTGCTTTCTCGTGATACTGTAATCCATAAGATTCTAACTGATGTTGATTAACATCTTTGTCATTAAATGATCCATCATTAAATTCTTTTTTTAATTTAGACCACATTTTAATTTCTCTCATTCTATGTTTTGCAACTTTTTCCATAGAGGCTTTACCAAATATAGCTTCGTCTAAATCTATTTGATATTTAGTTGCTTTATATTCATCTTCTTCTTTTTTAATTTTACCTTCTAACCATTTAATCTTTGCTTCGTTTCTTCTATAGTCAAATGATAGAGTCATTAAATTGTCTAAGTATGATGATTGTTCTCTTACACACTGCCAATACTTTGCTGCTTTAGTTGGGTATCTATTATCTTGTAATACAGAAAACCTTGCTTCTGTTTCTGTTCGAAACATTTGTTTCTTGGTCCATGTATCACGAAGCTCGTCTACCATACCTTTAAATGATGATAGATCTTCTTGTGTTAATAGATTATTTAAATGTGGTTCTTCACCTTGTATAACTTCTTTGACGTCTTTTTTCATATCTTTATTCCTTTATAGTTTCTTCTTATATATACTAACTAAAATATATTACAAGTCTTATGAGTCAGTAAATGTTCTTGTAACTGCAGCACCTGCACCACTCCATTCTTCAGTTGATGCAAGACTTGTTGTTGGTGGATTTCTACCTGCTCCAGCTAATCCAGCAGTAGTTGTGCCTGATGCTCCTTCATATTCTCTAGCAGCACTTAAATCCGCAAGTTCTACAAAACTAACACCGTTCCATTCTTCATTTTTAGCACTTCTAGCACTTGGACTTTCGTCTCCTCCAACTGCTAAAGCAGAAGTAGAAGTTCCAAGTCCTGCTAGTGCTCTTCTAGTCGTGTTTAAATTATTTACTTCAGTCCAGTTAGTTCCATTCCATAATTCTGCGTTTGATGTTCTTCCAGGTGATCCAGGAGTTTGTCCACCCATAGCTATTGAACTCGTATAAGTTCCTGCTGCACCTGCTGTGGCTCTTACAGTATTTAAATCGTTAACTTCAGTCCAGTTAGTTCCATTCCATTGTTCAGTTATTCCAACTATTGCTGTAGCATCTGCTCCTCCAACGGCTAAACCCGTTGTACTATCTGCACCTACTCCCCAATGAGCGTATCTTGCAGTGTTTAAATTATTTACTTCAGCCCAGTTAGTTCCATTCCAAGTTTCAGTTTCATTTCTAAGTGTAGAAGGTGGAGCTGTTCCTCCATATATTAAAGCAGATGTTTGTGTGCCATTACCATAAAGTTGACCTCTAGCAGTGTTTGCATCATTAACTTCAGTCCAATTTGTTCCATTGTAAGATTCTGTTACATTAACAACAGTATCTGTACTATTGTTAATTCCTTGTGTAGCTAGTGTAGCTGTTTGAGTACCTGCAAAAGCAGACATTCCTCTTGCTGTGTTCATAGTTCCACCACTAGACCAAGATCCTGCAGTCGTAGCTGCTTGACCTTTTAAAACATTAGAAGTTGTATTATACCAAACTTGTCCTTCAACAGGATTCGATGGGTCCGATGCTACCGCTTCAATTTGTGTTCCTTTAATTTCTTTGTATGTTGTCATATTAATCTGTAGTTATTGTTTTAGTTAATACTGTTGAACCACTCCATTCTTCAGTAGTTGTTAAAGAATTATTATCATATCCACCTGCTGCTAAAGCTAATGCTTGAGTTCCGATATTACTTGATTGTGATCTTGCAGTAGATAAGTCTGCAACTTCTACCCAAGAGACTCCATTCCATTCTTCTGTTTGTGTTTTATAACCACCGCCAACATAACCACCAAAACCTAATGCAGATGTATTATCTGCTCCTGCTCCATTAAGGCTTCTTCTTGCAGTGTTTAAATCATTTACTTCAGTCCAGTTCGTTCCATTCCAAGATTCTGTTACTGCTAGCCCTCCAGAAGGTGGTGGTGCACCACCATATGCTAAAGCTGATGTATTAATTCCTGCACCTGTTAATGCCCGTCTTGCAGTGTTTAAATCATTTACTTCAGTCCAGTTTGTGCCATTATAAGATTCTGTTACTGCTAATCCTGTACCTGGTGGATTTGCTCCTCCAAAAGTTATAGCTGCCGTTGCAAGTCCTGCAGTTGAAGAACCCATGTCAGATCTTGCACTATTTAAATCATTAACCTCCGTCCAGTTAGTTCCATTCCAAGTTTCAGTATTAGCTACTTCAGGTGGTGAAAATCCACCAAATGCTAATGCAGCAGTTTGTGTACCAGTTCCTCTTACACCTGTTCTTCCAGTAGTCATATTATTTAATTCAGTCCAACTTGTTCCATTATAAGATTCTGTTTTATTTGAATAAGATGCAGGACTTGTAACATATCCACCAAAAGCTAAAGCAGCTGTTTGTGTTCCTGCTCCTCCAGAATTATTCATAGCAGTATTTCTGCTACCACCACTAGACCATGCTCCAATTGGCACTGCACCATTCCATTCTTCTGTATCTGCTGATGCAGAACCTGCATATCCACCAAAACCTAAAGCTGCTGTGCTACTTCCACATCCAGCTAGTTCTCTTCTAGCAACATTCAGATTGTTTTGTTCTGACCAACTAGTACCATTCCATAATTCTGTGTTTGCTGTATTACCAGGTGAATTTCCACCAAAAGCTATGGCTGAATTGTATACTCCCGCTCCTCCTAAACCAAATCTTGCATCGTTTAAATCATTTACTTCAGTCCAATTTGATCCATTCCATACTTCTGTATAGCCTCTAGCAGTTCCGTCAGTTCCACCAAATATTAAAGCATTTGTGCTGTCTGCACCAGCACTAGCTAAGCCATCTCTAGCTGAATTTATTGTGCCAGTATTAGTCCAATTAGTTCCATTCCAAATTTCTGAATTAGTGGGTCTAGCTGCAGGAGGATTAGCACCACCAGCTGCTATGGCTGATGTTTGAGTACCTGCTGCCGTTAAAGCAAATCTTGCAGTATTTAAATCATTAACTTCCGTCCAATTAGTTCCATTCCAAGACTCAGTAAATGCACGAGGTGTAGTCGAGTATCCACCAATAGCTAATGCAGAAGTGTTTGAAACTCCAGATCCTGCAAGATAAACTCTAGCATTATTTAAGTCATTAACTTCTGTCCAATTAGTTCCATTATAAGATTCTGTTACACCTTGACTAGCTCCATATCCTCCAAAACCTAATGCTGATGTTTGAACACCTGCTCCACCTAAAGAAGTTCTTGAATCATTCATATCATTAGCAGTTCTCCATGTAGCTGCTGTATTTGGATATTGAAACTTTAATGTGTTGGCCGTCTCGTTATACCACACCTCTCCCGTATTCGGATTATCGGGATCCGTAGTGTAGTTCTGTATTTTACTACCATGTGTGCCTAAGTACGTAGCCATTTAATTTTATTCCTCTAATGTTATGTCAGCAGGTCTTGTGTTAGTCTCTACTGCTGGTGCTTTTTCAGCATCAGGTAAAGCATCCCACGCAGCTTGCGCCGCTTGAACCTCTGCATCAACAATCGCCTGTGCCTCGTCTTTTGTTTTTACAGCACCTGCAACTTTAGCAATCCAAAGATTACCGTGTTTGTTGTATGCAGGAACTTGCCAAACATTTCCAGGATAGCTTACAAACGTGATTCTTTGAGATTCAACGTGATCGATGAAACCCTTTCCCCAGTTTTCTGCTACACAGTATTGATATGTTTTTGCCATAGTTTTCTCCTTTTATTAATCTGTTAATACCTTAATTGTTGATGAACTTCCATTCCATTCTTCAGTTGCACCAGTTGTAGGAGGTTCTCCACCAACAGCTAAACCTGCAGTTGATGTACCATTACCACCTAATTGACCTCTTCCTGTAGCTAAGTCTGCGACCTCTACCCAAGAGACTCCATTCCATTCTTCTGTATTAGCTATATTAGGCGCTCCACCAAAGATTAAAGCTGCTGTCGTAGTTCCTGCAGCAGCTCCTGCGTTTCTTCCAGTGTTTGTATCATTTAATTCTGTCCAGTTAGTTCCATTCCATGATTCATTAATAGATGAATTAGGATTACCAGTAATTGCTAAAGCAGCTGTATTAGTTCCTGTTCCTGCTATACCATATCTTGCAGTATTTAAATCGTTAACTTCTGTCCAGCTAGATCCATTCCATAATTCATTAACAGCAACAGGAGCTCCTGTATAACCACCAAAAGCTAATGCATTTGTATTACTAGACCCTGCACCGCCTCCGTTTCTTCTTGCTGTGTTTAAGTCTGTTGTTTCTGTCCAAGCTGATCCGTTCCAAGACTCTACATTAGCTGTGTTTGATCCTCCAGAAACTTCTCCACCAGAAGCTAAAGCAGAATTATAAATTCCAGCTTCATAACATGCTTGTCTTGCAGTATTTAAATCTCCAACTTCGGTCCATGATGTACCATCGTATTGTTCTGTTAATGCTGAATATGGAGGTTGCCAACCAGAAAACGCTAAAGCTTGAGTTTGAGTTCCTACTGATTTTAAAGCATATCTTGCAGTATTCAAACTACCACCTGTAGACCAAGCACCGACCGCGGCACCTGCACCTGCCCATTCTTCTGCTATTGATTGATCTGTTGTACCTATAAGTCCTCCTGCAGCTAATGCAGCTGTTGATGTACCTGATCCTGAAAGACCATATCTTGCTGTATTTAAATCTGTTGTTTCAGTCCATGAAGTTCCATTCCAAGATTCTGTATTTGCATAAGTAGTTGGACCACTACGATTTACTCCACCAAAAATTATAGTGTCTGTAACTGTTCCACCATTTTTTAAACTACCTAAATCGTTTCTTGCAGTATTCACATCTGTTATTTCTGTCCAATTTGTTCCATTCCATTGTTCCACAACTGCTGTTGATGTTGGATAAGATGGAGTTCCTGCTATACTTAAAGCAGCTGTTTGTGTTCCTGATCCTGCATTTTCTTGTCTTGCAGTGTTTAAATTATTTACTTCTGTCCAGTTCGTTCCATTCCAAGATTCTGTGTTAGCACCTGAAGCGGGTACCTCTCCTGGAGCACCTCCAAATAATAAAGCTGCTGATTGTATTCCAGCATTACCTGCCATAGACCATCTTCCATCATTTAAATCGTTTACTTCAGTCCAGTTAGTTCCATTCCAAGATTCTGTCTCTGCTTTGTAATTAGGTGGAGTTGGAGGACCACTTCCACCAAAAGCTAAAACTGCTGTATTATCTGCCCCAACACCTCCTACACGAACTCTTCCATTGTTTAAATCATTAACTTCTGTAAAACTTGTTCCATTGTAAGATTCTGTTACTCCAGAACCACTTGTACTAACTTCTCCTCCAAATAATAAAGCTGCTGTATTAATGCCCGCTCCTCCTAGAAATCTTCTAGCAGTATTTATACTATTAGCAGTTCTCCATGAACCAGCTGATGTTACATTTGGATATTGATATTTAAAATCTTTGTTAGTGCTATCGTACCATAGCTCACCTTCCACGGCTCCTGGATTATTACCAGCGTAGTTGACAACCGAAGTTCCAACTGTCTCCTTATAAGTAGCCATGATTATTTATTCTTTAACAACCAACCTTGAGTTCCATCTGTATAAACTAAAGTATTAGCTGCCCTTTCTACTGAAACTGTTAAATCTGCTGTTGAACCATTTATTTTTTCTGAACCATTTGCTGCGATTGTAAATGTGTTAGAATCAAATGTGCCTGCGTAATCTATAAATACTATTTCATCACCTAATGTACCTGCAGGTAAATTCATAGTTACAACACCACTTGTAGTGTTTACAAAATAACCTTCACCAGCTACTGCTGTGAAAGTAGAAGTTTTTACTGCTTGCCATGATGTACCACCTGATACTTCTGCAAAAGATAATTGACCAACACCTGTTGTTCCAGATCCTGATACTGAAGCTACTTTTAAAAATCTATCTGCTGTAACATTTCCAGTGGGGAATTTTAGTGTATAGCTTTGCCCTGAGCTATGTGCGGGTGACTGTAGTTTAATACCGTGTGAATTAGACTCACAGTTAAGAACAAGAGTACCTGGATTTGTATTACCACCAACAACTACTTCACCAGTTCCATTAGGTGTAGCTGTGATTGCACCATTGGCACCATCTGTAATTGTAATATTACCAGAGTTTGTTCCACTATTAGTATCTAAAACTAAATCTTGTGTACCACTTGTTGTAATTGTTGCTGCGGCTGAACCTGTACCAACAACAACTTCACCGCTTCCTTTTGGTGATATTGCTAAATCTATATTTGTATCATCACCTAAAGCAGATAATTTTGGATCATTGCCTGTGGCTGCATTTGTAACATTTAAATAATTTACTGCTGAACTTGTTGTACTAAAAAACAATTGTTCGTTTGAGTTTTCATCTGTAATACCATGAGCATCATCAAATAATATATTAAAACTATTTGTATCTAAATTACCACCAAGTTGAGGTGATGTATCATCTACAACGTCTCCACCTGTTTGAATTTCTATAATGTCTGGATTAGTTCCATCGTTTGCTGTTGCTTGAACTATAGCTGTTTTTTTATTTGTTGCTGCAAAAGTAAAAGTGCTACCAGATCCTGATACGTATTTAAATTGAACTGTGTAAGCGCCAGATGTTGAATTTTTTAAAATATAAAAATTTTCTACGTCTAAAGGAATTGTTACAACTTGATTCCCTGTAATTGAACCTGTAAACTCAATCATTCTAGCTTGAGCTGTTCCAGTTAATGCACCATCAGCAATAGTTAAAGCTGTTGTTTGTGCTCCACCTGCAATAGATAGACTTTTATAACCACCTGTTACTTGTTCAATAAGATCAAGGTTTGCGTTTGTTTTTGTTCCCCATGTACCAGCATTTTCGCCAGTAGCCATTTTTTCTATACCAAGAGGTGTATATGTTGATGCCATAAATTTTATCTCCTATGCAGCGTCAGTATAACTTGTATTTGATCCAGTTGCAACATTGGAATAATTACTATTTGATCCAGTTGAAAGTGCACTATATGACGTATTTGAGCCAGTGTCAACATCTTGGTAATGTATAATAAATGGTTCTCCAACAGTTGCTGTCATAGACAAACCTGTTAATCCAACTACTTGATCTTTAGGGTCTACACTACCAATAGCAGAGTTAAATGATAATCCTGTTAATCCCATTATTTGATCAGGAATATCTACGATAGTTCCTTGTTCAGAAGGAATAGATATACCTGTAACAGGAACACTTACTGATCCAGCACCGACCACGAATCCTACTGAAGAATCTATTTGTAATCCAGTTGGCGCTACTGCATCATTAGGAACAACCACGGATCCTTGTTGTGATGTAACTGTAAATGTTGGTGCAACAATTTCAACAGCGTTTTTTGCTGTAGCAGTTCCCTGTTCTGATGTAATTGATAAACCTGTAATAGATACATCTTCATTAGGTGCAAAAGCAGTTCCTTGTTCTGATGTAACTGTGAAAGTAGATGCTCCAATAACTTGATCTTTAGGATCAATAACACCAATAGCTGCTGTAGCAGAAAGACCTGTAATAGATGGTGTAACTGAAATACTTGCTTGAGCTGTACCTTGCAAGTCATTCATTTCTAAACCATTAGGGTCAACGGTTACACTAATTACATTTGAAATTGTTCCAAGTGTAGAATTAAATGACTGACCTGAAACTAAAACTAAAGCATCACCTGAAATTGTAACAGAGGGATTTAATGTAGATGTAATTGATAAACCTGTTGGTTGAACTACCTCACCAGAAAGATCTCCCCACTCTCCAGCGCCCCAGGCTTTTGCACCCCAACCTGTAGCTAATAATTCGTCCTCACCCCACTCGGCTTGGCCCCAGGTGAATCGTCCCCATCCAGACATGGGCTACTCCTATGCTAATCTTATGATTGCGTTCGATGAATCGTTTGCAGGAAACTGTATTTCGAAAGTTCCGTTAGTTGCAGTTTTATCAGAACCAAAAGCGATAATACAAACAGAGTCAGTTGTACCTGAACCACCATCTGTTGTTGTGTTATAAATCATTGCACCATTTGCAGTGAATGAAGCTGATGTCCATGAGATATCAGAAAAATCTGTAAACGCAGTTGTTGAAGTTAAACCAACTCCTGTGTTTGTTAATGCTTTACCACCAGCAGAGTATGCTGATCCAGATGTATTTGAAATTTCGTTTGAAGTTGAATAGTCAGTTGTTGCTGCACCTAAAGATGCTGAACTTGTAAATAATGCTATTTTAAAAGTATGACCACCAGACCCTGAAGTATTGAAGTCATGTTTACCTTGTAAAAGTTCTTGTTTAAAACTTGAACATATTGCCGATGTTATTGCCATAATTTATCTCCTATTACGGTGACGGAGAAGGAACTTTAATACGAACTGTACCGTCTGTATAATCGTCTCTTTTACGTCTACCAAGTTGCTCTGCAGCAAACTTCTGTACCTCTTGTTTATATTTATTTTCATATAATGTCAACATATCTTGTGGACCTTTTAAATAAGAAAATGCTTCTACTAAACAAGCATATAACAATCCATTTCCAAAGTATTGACTTACATAAGTTGTAGTGTTTGATCCAGATAATCCAGTTGGAATAGCTTCATAATGTATTTTAAATACATAAGTAGTATCTGGTGCAGGAGCTAAAAATAGTCTTCCTGATGTAGTATCGGTTACACCTGTTGCTCCACCAAACATAGCATAATATTTAGGTTTAGCTCTAGCTGTTGATTCTGTTGATGGCTCAAATTCTTGTAAATACGTTTCATCTTTTTTCTCTAACCAAGTATTTGCACCTGTAGAAGCTGATGTTGAATCATAAACTTGTACACCTTTTACAAATAAAGTTTGAGCGGGTACGTTAATTGTGTTTTGTCCAGTAACCAAATTACCAATAGATTGTTTTTTGTAAGCATCAATAGGTACATCTCTTAAAATTCTAAGTTCGGAGTTTTCAATAAATTGATCTGTAATAGTAGCAGTTAAAACATTTGTATCCGTTTCAGTATAGTTTTGAATTGCTGTAGTTAATGTTGCGTATGTAAATCCAGCCATTATTTAATATCCCCTTTATGCTTTAAACGTATCTTTTTTTGTTTAGCAGTTTCTTCTTGTGGCTCTTCATACAAAACAAGATGTGGATCTTGTTTCTCAGGTTTAAATATATTTTTTATCCAATTCCAAATTTTATTTATCATGCTTCTATTGTTATAGGCCCAACGGAACAACCGTAGCCTCCTCCTTTTATATTACCTGTTGTAGCAGTATCTGAGTTAACTGTAAAATAGAAAAAATTAGTTATTGAATAGTCTGTTGTATCTCTTAGATCATTTTTATATTTTCCTGTTGTAATAGCATACCCTGAACCCTGTCCTATTTGTGCACCAGTTATTCCATCAAAGTTAGGAATAGTTGCATAAGCAAAAACAGGATTAGACTCTGTACCGGTACCAGGTGAAATTGTCGGTGGACCTCTGAATAAATAAGTTGTTCCATTTGTTAAACCATGTCCAGGAGAAAAAACATTTATAATTCCAGATCCTGCTTCATATGTTTCAAAACCATTATTAGAAATCATTACAGTTGTAATAGGTTCTGTTCTATCTGGTCTAACATTTAATAGTGCAATACCATCACCACCTATTGGTTTTGGTTCAAGTTGTGGTTGCTTTGGTTCATATTCAGATACATGTACAAATGCACCATTCCATTCTCTAACCATTTCTCTGTACGGAAACTCCATACCTGATCTATCAGATATCGCTTTTGAATGTTTTCCTGTTGCGTACTTTGCCATTATACTCCTGGGTAATAAGCTTTAGGTGTAATAAATGTACTTGAAGCTGAACCATCTTCTGCTAATGCTCTAGCTAATTCATCTTCATAATATAGTTTCATTTGTTGAACTAATTGTGGTTGATATTTTTGTGCTAAATAAAAAGCTAGTCCTGCAGTCATACAAGGCACAAATCTAAATGGAACATCTGTTGCATTTGTATAATCTCCAACATCTTGAATTCTTTTTATGTAGTAGAAATGCATATCTTTAGATGCATTAGTTGAATCTGGTGTAGGATAAATACTGATACTAACATGATCTATAAATCTTTGAACCCAGTATTGATTAGGTGTTCCTTGTGAAAGTTTATTTGAAAAACCTGCATAAGTTGATCTATCAACTTTAGTCATAGGGCTGTCTGATTGAGTAGTCTGAGTTCTATTACCTCTTAATTGTGCTTCAAGGACATCGGATATTCCATAAATTCCATTTGGATTAGAAGTAGCACTTGTGCCATCTGAACTTGCTCTATAAAACTTATATTCAGCTTGTCCTTGAATTAAATCAAGGTCAAGTTCACCTATTTCCCAATAGTGAATACCTCTATTACCCCATTCTTGAAATAGAATATTAAGAGACCTTCTTGCTGATCTTAACTGGTTTCCTGAAACAGCCTGTAAGCCTATACGTTCAAAAGCGTCTTCTATTATTTCATCAATAGAAAAAGTTTTGTCAAACGTTGTAGTGCCCGAGGTAGTATTAGCCATTTAACCTCCTAGCCAGTATATCCAATAGTAACTGATGTTGTATTGGTTAAGTCTAAATATATTCCAGTTCTACATCTAATACCACTTCCTGGTACATAAATGTCTAACCCTTCAGTTCCACAATTACCTTCGAATACTAAAGCCCCAGTTGCATCTGTTCCATCATAAAGTTTAATGTTACTGTTAGCTACGCCTTCAACTTGAATATAAGTTATTCTAGCTGGTCCAATAAAATTAGATGATGCGTCTGTTGCTCTACCAAATCTACCGTCAGAAGTTCTTGTAGAAAACTGTTGATCTGATGTTGCCATATTTTGTTTCTCCTTAAAATTAATATGTGGGCCCGGAGGCCCACACTAATTATTTATTACTGCGTGTCTGAACTAGAATCAATTCCTAAAATTTTAAGAACGATTACAGTATCTCCACCTGGATCTCCAGAAACAACTAATTCAACCTCGTCTCCAGCTAATCCTGCTACACCTGGTGCAAAACCAGACATACCAAGTACACCATTGCAACCTAAGAAACCTTTCCAACCAGTTGTATTAAGAGCTAAAGAAGCTCCGTCAACATAACCGTCTGTGTCAGCATCTGTTCCAATGTCAACTAAGTTAACTGCATTAACTGCTGCAGTTGTTACAATGACTCCAATTCCTAATGGAATAAAGTTTGTAGGTATTTGGATAGATGTCTCTTTTCCAGTAGTTGCTCCATTTGCAACTGTAATAGTTGCAGTGAACTCTTTTATACTCATTGTAGATGTAACTGCACCTGTTACTGTACTTTTATCAATTATTTCAAAACCGTTTTCTGATCGTACCGGTCCTGTAAATGTTGTGTTTGCCATATTAATATCCTCCTAGATATTTTAAATGTAGTCCCTAGGGTTGTCGACTATACGCGTCTACATTTAACAATTATTATTATGTATAGTGAGTAATTTATATACTAGTTTTTAGTAGAGTGCAAGAGAGCCTGTAGTGTGGAGTGGATTTATTCCAACGATGTAGCTTTTGATTAAGTAGCTACAGAAACTTGTGGAGCGGCACCTTCAATAGTATTTTGCCTGTGGGCTATCTCAGCTTCTTCTAGCTTGATCTTTGTAATGATCTCTTTGACTCTATCATCAATTTTGACCATCTCAAGAGTATATCTACCATTAGATAGATGCTCCTGTTCCCACTTCAACTCCAAGGACCTTTTTTGTTTGTATAGGTCTTGTATCATGTATAACCTCCTCATAGGTTATTCTGTTGATCTTGTCATTATAACTATTTCCAAGATCTTCCCATTTTATACTCTTTTCTCCAAGTTTGTCAAGGATTGCATTTTCTAGGGATTCTGCATTATCTTCAGATAATACTTCAAATTTGGCATGATAATTGTATGCCCAAATGTTAACTAAAAAATTTTTCATGAATCTCACCGTTTATATTGTAAATGGGGCCGTTTTAAGGCGGCCCCATAAAATTTATTGATTACGCACCTTCAACGCCGAAGATACCTCTAGGGTCTGATACGCCGAAGCTGTATCTTTCTCTAGCTTTGTATCTAACGTTTCCAGTATCAAAGTCGCCTTCCATTGCAGTTGTCAATGGAGCTCTGTTGAACATTTTCATACCATTAGGTACGTCTGTTAAGATATAAAATGCATCAGAGTCAGTTAAATAGTTATTAACTCTGTATCCTTGCGGAATCATACCCATAGATACGATTGCATTGACATCATTATCAGCTGTTCCAGTTCTACCTTGAGACTTCATCAATCTTTCAGCTGTGAATTGTAGCTCAGAAGGAATAATCATTTTTATTCCTCTAGCAGCGATTCTTAAACCTCTTTCGTCACTCATTGCAGCGATGTCAATTAAAGACTGCTCCAATGAAGTTTCGTTAAGGTCAGCTTGAGTTGCTAAAGTATTAGCAAAAGTTCCAGCCACTGTTGGGTGTGATGTATTAAATAAAGATACACCGTCACCTGAATCAAAGTTATCCGTAGTTGGAAGACCTTGAATTAGAGGCTCGACTGATTTTACTTGTTTAGCATTACTCATAGATCTAGCTAAAGCTTTTGTATATCTAGACGCAAGTCTATCATACAAGTTGTCCTCAATCGCTTCTTCAGTGATTGCGAACGCTAAAGCTACAGTCTCGTGAGTGTAACGAGCTGTGAAAGTTTCTTGTGCTTCATCAAATGATACACCTGAACCTTCACCTTTTACTTGTGCGTTTGCGAAACCAGATAACATAACTTCTTCTTCAAAAGCTCTGTCAGATGATTCCTCAGTATAAATCTCAGCATGCTGATTTTCATACCTTTTATATTCCAAGCCGAACAGTGCGTTCAAACCTGGCTCTAGTTCTTTAACTAGTTGTGATCGTGATATTGCCATTTTTGTTCTCCTATTCTAGCTTTACGATTGTAGCTCAATTAGATTAGCAACTACTACTACAGATCTGAAAGCCGCATTTTCATCGTTTTCAGGATCTTCAGCAGATCGAAGTAATCTCCAAGAGTCTGCATCAGCACTTGTATCTCCGATATCTAACGTAGCTGAAGACTGACCAGTAGTTGTACTACCAGCTGTTGTATTCATATCATACGTTTCTAGATATCCAGATTGCGCTACTGCAGCATCTGTTGCTACTACATATTGTTGTTGTGGGTTATCGAATACAAATGCATCGATATCTTCTGAGTTTGCTGGTGTTACTTGAACGTAATGATTCGCAAACGTCGGCTTTAAAGTTGTAGCCGCGTTGTAGAATATTCCATTAAGCACGCCTAAGACAGGAGTCGCAGTTCCTTGTCCTTCAACGATGTAACCAGCAGCAGAAGCAACAGCACCACCATGATATATAGTGGTAGCATAACCCGCATCGATTTTGTATTTGCCTTGACCAGAAGTCGCTGGCGTTGAGCCAAG
>Ga0208899_1000898_pt1 | contig 21719 bp, 40 predicted proteins | sample VirMetDEL_Nov_24_FD_184518 | JGI IMG/M metagenome (GOLD analysis project Ga0208899, IMG submission 184518) | Aqueous microbial communities from the Delaware River and Bay under freshwater to marine salinity gradient to study organic matter... | ecosystem: Environmental > Aquatic > Marine >... | reverse complement strand
CCAGATGGTGTTTGTGCTTGGGCAGGTAACACGCTCAGAACCAAAGCGTTGCGCTTGGAAATGTTCCGTAACCGTGACGAGGAGTGCCCAGATTATAATGATTGGCTAGAACTCAACGGCCTCGAACACTTCGACGAGCAGCACGCGAACCAAGATTTTGGGCAATGGGTTTCTTTATTCTCGATGTTGATCGACGGACAGAGCCGAGAAGCCTTCGGAGTCTGGACAAATTACAGCCTTAAGAACTCGGTTAAATACCGCTCGAATGCTCAGTTAAATTTCAAGCAAGCAAAAGACGCGCGCTTTAATGACTCAGAGCACAAGCGACTTCGAGAGGAGGATGCCCTTGTTTGGTCTGCCGTTCAATCAGCAGAACAAACGGACGTTTGGCCTGAAGGTTCTTACGATCTGTTAAAAGAGAAGATCAGCAAGCGCCGTCAAGAAGTTCTCGTAAAGCACAAAGAGAGCGACCACAAGATTGAACGAATGGTCACGCTTGGTTTAGCATTGGCAGAACTCTAATCACTAGGAGCCTCGGCCCGTAAGGGTCGGGGCTTATTAGAATATACTGATATGCTGAAAAAAAATTTTTAACAGCATGAGATATATTATTTCAAGTGTGTCTGGGTTCTGGCCCAGGACCTGGTCCTTGTGTTGGGAAGGTAATGAAATTATTGAGGCAGATAAAGTTAACTTATGTTTAGATATAAGTAATTGATATTTAAAGATAAGTTAAAGTTATAAAGTAAACTAAAAAGAGAGGCAGATTAATGAGATATTTAATTACACTTAAGCATAATGTAGGCCCGGTTAGTGCTGATATAAAATTAACTATGGAGAAAGATTCTATGTTTGAAGTAGAAGATTTTATGTTCTTCCATCCAGTGTTCTGTGACTCAGACTATGAGATAACTGAAGACCCAGATAAGAAGTTGTTCTTAACAAGGAGATAAGTTAATGAAGATGCTATGTCAAAGTTGCCAAGTAAAGAGGCATGACTATGAGTGTACTAAAATGTCTGGTGAAGTTATCTGTGAAGAGTGCTACGATGAGAAGTACAATGAAGAGATGGTTGAGTTTGACTACAGTGAGGAATGATAATGGAAACAATTATTGCTTGGCTTTGGGTAGTATGTGTAATATTGTGTGGTGTAATTGTAATCAACTGGAGATAATCATGGAAGCAAAACTTATTGCAATGAACTTAACTGTTATTATAATTTCTGTTATACTAACGCTTTATGTGACGCTATAGGAGATAGGCATGAGTAATATATTTAAAAGTTTAAAGAGTGTAACAATTACTAGAGACTACGCGTTGTTACATTGTCAAAGTCCTATAGAAGAATTTGAAGCACCTTCTCGAACAGTAGATATAGCATTAGGGTGTGGTCAAACTGGCGTTACTGTTTTAAATGATATTGAAGCCTGGATAAATGGTAAATTAATACAAGATGCGTTACCATACTTGTACCCTGATGAGCGTGAATGTTTGATAACCGGGTACTTAGATGATGACTGGATTAATGATGATTCTTTAGGAGAATAAGTAATGAAAGACTCTAATAAAACTTTAAGCCATGATATATATGATGCAGTCCAGATGGTATTACACAATGGAGGTATGGATACTACTGATAGTTTAGTGGATTATATTATATCTAACTTTGAATTAGCAGAGGTTGATTTGATAGTAGAGATACTAGGAAACCATGATACTGTTGTAGTATATGATGAGTTGCGTAATCATATACAGAAATATGTTGAATCAGTCACAATGAATCAAGACATGGGAGCGTTACACTAATGACACCGTTTATAGAACCGATTGACTGGAATTGGAACGATGACCAAGACCAAGTAGATGCTTATTTAGAAGATCGTGAGGCAATACAACCCGATGATCTAGTATTGTGTGATGGTGTATGGTATGTAGTAGAAGAGATAGAGTGGGACATGATGCCTGAAACTAACGAGTGGTACTGTATATATTACTGCTTAGATCAGGAGTGTGTTGAAGTTGTGCTGCATGAAGGTATGATTGAGTTAGTTAACAAATCAATGAGGGATGTGATATGAAATGCTGTTATGAGTGTGAGAATCTACGCGCTAAGCGTTGGCTACCTAAGAATAATAAATTTGAATGGCGTTGTTCTCTAGACCCTGATAGTCATACACCTTGGGACATCTGGGAAGAGCATAACTGTCCTGATTTTGTACAAGGATACGAAGATGAGGAGCATGAACTTGAATGAGTTATCTTTATTTAGTGGTGCAGGTGGTGGTTTACTTGGCTCAAAATTACTAGGATGGAGGCACGTTGGTTATGTTGAATACGAAAAATACTGTCAAGAAATTATTAATCAAAGAATCAAAGATGGATTCCTCGACGAAGCCCCAATCTTTGGAGACATTGACGAGTTCATTAAGTCCGGTGCCTCTAAAAAGTACAAGGGATATGTCGATGTGGTTACGGCAGGTTTTCCCTGCCAACCATTTAGCGTTGCAGGAAAGCAAAAAGGACAAGACGATGAAAGAAACAAGTGGCCGCAAACGCTTCAGTGTATTCGCGACATTCGACCCCGATACGCATTCTTGGAGAACGTCCCCGGTCTCCTTAATTCTGGATACTTCAGCGAAATCCTCTCTTCGTTGGCCCAAGCAGGGTATAATGCAAGATGGATTGTGTTGGGAGCAGACGATGTGGGAGCCTGGCATCGAAGAAAAAGACTCTGGATCAAGGCTGAATCGGCAGTCAATACCAACTCCATCAGCATGGGATGGAATGAGAGGCCCGGCCAAACAGTACGACCCCAAATCCAAGAGTCAGAAAGACAGGAATCTCAACACATTTGGGAGGATATATCCCAAACCAGGAATGTGGCCGACTCCGACAGCAAGGGACTGGAAGGACAACGGCAAGTCTCCTGCGGAACTGGCAAGGAACTCAGTAACTCTAGCGACTCACGCTGGTGGTCAACTGAACCCGACGTGGATCGAGTGGCTCATGGGGTGGCCCGAAGAGTGGACAGACTTAAAGCCATTGGCAATGGACAAGTTCCGTCAGTGGTTAAACAAGCATGGGAAATACTAAGTTATGAAACCAAAAGATAAAGTATATGAAACAGTAGTCCCACCCTTGATCGCTAGACTAGAGCGCATTGAGGCGGGTGAATCCATTAGTCCTTGGCATAAGCCTTGGGTTAAAGATGGCACTGACAATATGTTAAACGGTCTAGGTAGTGCGCGTAATGGTGTAACGAAACGTCAGTATAATGGTATCAATTGGTTGATACTTGGCATGATGTCAGACCATACGTCAAGGGATTACTTTACCCTGAATCAGTTAAAAGAGTTAACAGGTAACAGTCACCCAGTACCTAATGAGGTATTCAAAGATGCGTATGATGTTGTGTTCTATAAGACTCTGGTCGGGACAGATGAGAAGACAGGCAAAGATAAACGCATACCATTTATGAGAACATATAAGGTATGGAACCGGGATCAGATATCCGGCTTGCCTGAACCAACACCTGATGTTGTCGCTCCAGATTTTAATCCAACTACGGAAATAGATAAGTATATCAACAACTTAGAGTTGCGTGGTGGTATACATATTGGTGGTAACAAAGCGTTCTATCGTCCATCTGATGATGCGATAGCGTTACCACAAGACTCAGCGTTTACATCTGATGCTGAACGTGAGTCAACCAAAGCGCATGAAGGTATCCATGCTACTGGTGCAAAGCATAGACTTGACCGTAAGATATATATCAAGTATGAAAATGCTTACGCTTACGAGGAGTTAGTTGCTGAACTAGGAGCGGCAATGACTTGTTCCTACATAGGTATTCCGCTTGAGCAATTGCAACACACTCAGTATATTAAGTCTTGGCTGACCGCTTTAAAGGATAATAAGAATTATATCTTTAGTGCGGCGGCTGAAGCAAACAAAGCATTTCAGTATCTAACAGAAGATAAGAATGCTACTCATTAGGGATTTGTTTATTGTCTTGCCTACTGTACACTGTCTTCTTCTTAAGTGCTTTGGGCTTGTACTTATTGTACTTGGCAACAAGGTTACGTTGACGTTTAAGCCGGGCTTTATCCTTGGTGTCTGATTTATAGTTGGAATCCATCAAAATTTTCCTCTACTTATATACCTTTAAGGTGTAAAGTATTGATAATAAAAGAGAATATATTTATGCATTACCTATTGACAAACGTATTTTTGTATGATACAATCAAATGTAATATCAACAACATAGGAGTTAAAGGTAATATAGATGACGACCAATTTCTTATTAGACAGGTTAGTTAAAAAGGGATTGATGCTTATGAAGAAGGTACAGTACGATCAGATGAGATCAGATAGTGTGCCTATTGAGGTATATAAAAATAGATGTCTTGGTTATATAGAAAGAATTAATGAGTTAAAATATATTAATAACGATGACCTTGAGAACGCTAGAAAGAGATTGTTTAATGTATACTTCTACCTTCAATCAGTATCAGGCCCGGAAAGACAAGTGCCTCATCAGACTGAAGTATCTATAGAGATAGTTAGCAAGGCATTAAATCAAGCGGTTGCTGATGACTATGCGAGAAGGAAAGGAGGATTAGGATACAGCGGCGCAACAGGACTCACACTAAGTGAGGATGTTGGTGAACCTATTAACCATTACTTTCGTAAGGTAGAAAAGAAACCAGTAACTCTCATAAGGCCAGTTAATTCAGAGTATAAAATTAACGCCAAGCAAACAATAGAGGAATGGAAAGATGAGATGGCAACACAAAAGAAGGAGATATTAGATGGCGTCATGTCAAGATTGCAATGCAAAGACGGCTACTCATTCTCATCCGATGATGATATGTGATAAATGTTGGGCTTCTAGATATAGTACACAGTTTATGGAAGGTGAGTACATACCTTTCAGAGACATACATAAGGCTAGATTAAAAGGACTTGATCTCTGGAGGAAAGAAGGTGAATCCATCGGAGATTGGGGTGATAGATGTAAAGCGTTTTCAAAACAAAATCAACACAGGAGATTGTTCAAATGATCCATGGTCATACAAAAAACAAACGTACACCTACCTATAACTCATGGCGCAAGATGATGGAGCGTTGTTATAATCGTAATCAACAAGGCTATCATAACTTTGGAGGCCGTGGTATTGCGGTTGATCCAGAGTGGCATGACTTCTCTACGTTCTTGAAAGATATGGGTGAAAGGTTTGTCGATACCTTTATAGATCGTATAGATGTTGACGATGATTACGGCCCTGATAACTGCCGTTGGAGTACTAAGAAAGTACAAGCACACAATCATGCTCGTCGCCGGGCATTAGCCGCTTGACAACTTGGAAGCACTGTGAGCGCACCATCGCTAGTATCCTGGGTGGTGTGCGAACAGGTTGTAATGGTGAGTCTCGTCGAGATGTTGAACATGACAAGTGGAGTATCGAGGTAAAGCACAGGAAGAAGTTACCTGATTGGATACATGATGCTATGGGTCAAGCAGTTATAGAGGCAGAGCATAGAGTACCGATAGTAGTCTTGCATGAAAAACAAATGAAGTATGAAGACAGTTATGTTATACTAAAGATCAAAGACTTTAAGGAAATTACTGATGAACAAGGCATTGATGCATGCACTAGCACCATTCAAACTGATGGAAAAGATATGGGATAGTTGGGAAGAGGCTTATTGGGAAGTCATTAAAGAGATTAAAGAAGAACAGGAATCAGATGATGAATAAACTAGAGATGGATTTTAAAAGACCTTACCCTATTAATAAAGTTAGATGGAGAAAGGGAGGAGGCGGTAATGAGTTAGCATACATTACTGCTAGAGATGTAATGGATAGGCTTGATGAGGTTGTCGGTGTTGGTTACTGGCAGACTCAGTACAGTTGGGTTGGTGATCGTATGATATGTTCGTTGTCTGTGTACATAGAAGACCAGTGGATTACCAAGTGTGATGGTGCTGATGACTCTAATATAGAAGGTGCAAAGGGTGGTATCAGTGACGCGCTTAAGAGAGCGGCTGTATTATTTGGTATAGGCAGGTACTTGTATCATCCAAATGCTTTTGATCGTGATAAGAAACCTGCTTCTTGGGCAACCCCAGAGGGTTTCGATGAATTAATGGAGAAGAAAAATAGTGGCGTTTAAAACAGAATTAGGAGAGACAATCTTCAAACAAAAATATGCCAGTAATCCCTATGAAACATGGGATGACAAGGCACACTCGGTAGTTAACTCTGTATGTGGTGACCTGAATGGTACTAAGAATATCCTTATGGAAAAGAAAGATAGGGATAGACTAACTAAATATATAGCAGAGTTTAAGTTTATGCCGGGAGGTAGATACCTGTGGTATGCAGGTAGAGAAGCAAGATTCTATAACAACTGTTATCTATTGAGGCTTGAAGAAGATAGCAGGGAAGAATGGGCAGGTGTTACTGAACGTGCAATGACTTGCTTGATGACTGGTGGTGGTATTGGTGTGGATATTTCTAGGGCTAGACCGTCTGGCAGACAGTTGAAAAGAACTGGAGGCGTTGCATCTGGCCCTATCCCTTTGCTATATACACTGAATGAGGTAGGTAGGAATGTAATGCAGGGTGGTAGCCGTAGGTCTGCTCTGTATGGTAGTATGAATTGGCAACACGAAGATGTATGGAAGTTGTTACACGCTAAGAACTGGCATGATATTAAAGTAGGTGATACTAATATTGCCGAACTAAAGAAGGCTGACTTTAACTTTCCTGCTCCATTAGATATGATGAACGTGTCCTTAAACTATGATGATGCTTGGTTGAAAGACCCGATCAACGATGTGTTTATGGAGAATGTTAGACAGGCAATGATGACAGGTGAGCCGGGCTTCTCATTTAACTTTGGAGATAAACAGAATGAAACTTTACGGAACGCTTGTACAGAAATTACAAGTGAAGATGATTCGGATGTATGTAATCTGGGCAGTGTTAACCTTGCTAATATCGAAAGCATTGAGGAATTTAAAGATGTCGTTTCGCTCGGCTCTAAATTTCTAGTATGCGGATTGATGAGAGCGCACTTACCTTATGAGAAAGTTTATAAAGTAAGACAGGCTAACAGTCGTATAGGCTTAGGTCTCATGGGTATGCACGAGTGGTTACTGCAGCGTGGATACAAGTATGAGATGGTAGACGAACTTAAGAAGTGGATGAAAGTATATGAAACACAGAGTAAAGAATCAGCAGACGAACATTGCGATAGATTTTTGTTACAACCTCCTAAAGGATATAGAGCAATTGCGCCTACAGGAACCATCAGTATCCTCGCAGGAACTACCTCTGGAGTGGAGCCTATCTACGCCGTGGCATACCGCCGAAGGTATCTGTCAGACGGAACCAAATGGAAACATCAGTTTGTCGTTGACGGTACAGCACAAGCGTTAGTAGATTCAGGCATTGATCCTAATAAAATTGAGTCTGCTGTTGACCTTGCCGCTGACCCAGAACGTAGACTAAAGTTTCAGTATGAGTTACAGAAGTATGTAGACCATGCTATTAGTTCCACGTTAAACCTTCCTGCTTGGGGTAGTGAACTTAACAATGAAGATAAGATTGTTGGCTTTGCTAATCTAATTAAAAAGTATGGGCCAGGACTAAGAGGATTAACATTCTATCCTGACATGGCTAGAGGTGGGCAACCTATAACATCAGTACCTTATGAAGAAGCGCATAGTAAACGAGGTGTAGTGTATGAAGATAACAGTGAAGAGCAATGCTTATCAGGAGTGTGCGGAATATGAGCGGAGCAAACTTAGATGGATACAATTCTCCAAGAGAAGGTATACATAAGTTAGAGATGCAAAAGCGTATTGATGTACTTGAAGAAAATGTTAAAGACCTTCAAGATATAGTGTATCAATTGATTGAGCAAGTAGTATCTGATGGAAAATAACTATGACACCTAAACATTATGACCTAGCAATACAACCGATTGATTTTATTTTAGAAAATAACATGGGGTTTATTGAGGGAAATATTATCAAGTACATTTGTCGGTATAAACTAAAGGGAGGTGATAATGATCTGGAAAAAATCAAGCATTACTGTGACATTCTAATCAACAGAGGTAGCATAACTTAGATGCAACTATCTAAAGATATTAGATGGAAAGTAAAAAAGTATACTGACTGGGTGGCTACACTACCTTGTGCTAACTGTGGTACAGAAGATGGTACTGTGGTCGCCCATCATCTAAAGACTAAGTTGTTACCTAGTCACATTAGAGGAGGAGGTATGGCTGTGAAAGTAGATGACTGGTTGACTATGCCTTTATGTTATACTTGTCATGTAGAAGTACACGAAGGTGACATAGATTCAGAGCAACTGGTGTATATATTTAGTACATTGAAAGAAGCATTTAGACAACGGAGGTTTACATTCAAATGATTACAGATGATGAAAGAGCAGAGGCGGCTCACAATGCTTTGTCTGATAGTGATGATGAGTACGGTAGGGTAGCATCATATGTTAAGATGGCTCCACATATTACCAAACTTATAAAGGCAAAGGCTTTCTTAAATACATCTGGTACAGTAGCAGAGAGAGATGCAATGGCATATGCATCACAAGATTATAAAGATTTTGTGAATAAACTTAGTGATTCTATGGTAGAATACGAGATTCTAAACGCAAAGAGAGAATCTTGGCAGAGAGAAGTAGATATTTGGCGAACCGTAAGTGCTAACAGGAGAAAGTAATGAACGATTACGAACAAAAAGATATGGATGGTGTTTGTTTTGAGGTAGAGAAAGAGAAGTTAACCGAAGACTGGATGGCTCCGTGGTCTGGTAAAGGCATGATTGAAGGCAAGATGTACTATATAAATATGTATGACAATGTTTCCAAAGGTGGTAAGTTGTATCGTAAAATGAAGTTTAAGGTTATGCCTGATGCTCAGATGAGAAGTGAGGCCGCACATACTAAAGCATCTCAAGTTCATAAAAGTAATGTAGATGACATACCTTGGTAGACTGGTATGGTTGGGTAGGGTCGAGGCTTAACGCCTCGTCACCGCCCTTACACACGCTCTGAGGGCTATATATGTTTATAACGTACAAGAATGGCAAGGAGTACAGCCTTGACTATGATGATAAGGCTCACTCATATAAGGTAGATGATGTTAAAGTCCCTTCAGTCACTAGGATTATTGATGCTTGCTTTCCTAAGAACCTGACTGACTGGGCTTTGAATGTAGGAGGAGAAGAGTATCATCGTGTGATTGATGAGGCTTTAGAGATAGGTAATGATACCCACCAGTGGATAGAAGACTACATAAACTTTGGTCATGCGTGTACTGATCCGAGCCATCATATATTTAAACCAGTTAAAGCATTCCTTAAGTGGACAGAAGAGTACAAGCCAAAGTGGATTGATGCAGAGCGTAAGGTGTACTGTGATAAACATAAGTATGCAGGTACAGTAGATGCAGTGGCTAAGATTAACGGTCGTGTTTGTGTAATAGATTTCAAAACGTCCAAGAAAATATACAAGCCATACCACTTACAGATATCAGCATACGCTCAAGCAATAAGGAGGATTGATGGGTTAAGGCAGTGGCCTTTGGGGATAATACTAAGGTTAGATAAAGAGACCGGGCTATTTCAGCAGAAAGTATTTGAACCAAAGGATCACTTTAAAACTTTTACTAAGTGTATGGAATTGAGGCAATGGAGTTCAATCAGGATTAAGGAGAGCGATGTTGTATGATGACCAAGAAGATTTATTAAGTCTACTAGTAACTCATACTCAGGCTCTTGCTTGGGTGATGAACATAGTAAGGAACAATGACCTTGTAGAATCAGAGATTGCGCTGCAAGTTATTGATGAGATGAAGAGAGACTCTAGGAATATATGGGAAGAACAGTTCAGTTATGGAACAAGATTAAAGATGGATTCGCAGAAGAGTTACCTACTGCTAAGATATATAACTATAGTCCAGAGTCAAGAGGGCCAGACACTTGAAGATTGTTTGGGGAAAAGTAGGGACAGGTAGAGTAGAAGGAACTGACTTTAGGGTAGAGAGGTACAAGGTAGGAGATGCTTACTATTATATGTTAGCAAACAGTAGGCAAACTTATCTAAGTTCTAAAGGCCCATTCAGTACAATACAAGAAAGAGATGAAGCAATTATTAAGGAGGCAGAACAACGTGAACTTACTGGTAATAGGTGATCCTCATGCTCACCCTGACTACGACAACAAAAGGTTTACAGATTTAGGCAGGTTTATTGTAAGAACTAGGCCAGACATTGTAGTCTGTATTGGTGACATGGCAGATATGCCAAGCCTATCTATGTATGATAAGGGCACTAAAGGATTTGAAGGTAAGAGATACAAGAAAGATGTTGACGCTGTGATAGACGCTCAAGAGAAGATGTTTGCACCTATTAGAAAGGCGCGAGGTTACAAGCCTAAGTTTCATATGACACTAGGTAATCATGAGGACAGGATAGACAGAGCAGTTAACTCTACACCTGAACTAGATGGTGCTATAGGTTTACAGGACTTACAGTATGAGAAGTTTGGCTGGAATGTTACACCGTTTAAAAAGAGTGTTACGATCAAAGGTATAACCTTTAGTCATTACTTTACATCTGGTGTGGGAGGTAGGCCGATTAGTTCAGTGCATATAGGACACGCATTAGTGTCTAAGTTACACTGCTCCGCTGTGCAAGGGCATTCTCATCTATATAATCATTCAGAGCAGACACGACCTGACGGTCAGAAGATATTTGGATTGTCGGCGGGTTGTTATTCTCATCCAGAGTACCGTGAAACTTGGTGCAAGGATACTGAATACCAATGGTGGAGAGGACTTATTATGCTTGAAGGTTTAGATGGTGAGGGATACTACAACAGCATTCGTGCTATCACACAACGGAGCATTAGAAATGGCTAAATGGCAGAAGCCTAAAGAAAATAAATCAATAAAAGAAAAAAGTGCCTACGGCAAAATCAAGCAAGCAGAAAGGTTTACCACTTGGACTAACGTGTGCTACCCGGATGAAGATGCCGTGGCGTTAGAGAAAGAATGGGAGGTTAGAAAGATAAGGATGTTTGCCAAGCATTGTTGGGAAAGAAAAGGAAAGAAGGTGCCAGGTCAAAGTTATAACTGGGCTGTTGCTTTCCAAGATAAAACAGGCATGACTTTAATCAATTACATTAACGACTTCGTAAGATAAGTATTCTATTTTAACTATACAACCTTTAGGGAAGGCAGTGATACCGTATTCTTTTAAACCTTTATCAGCACTGAAGTCTTCACGCGCTAATGTGTTACAAATTTTTACGGTGTCTCTGTCTGCTTCTACTAACCAACCAATAGATTTTATAGTAGGACATTCTACTTCATCTTTACTTTCCCACCCGCTTGTCTGAATAATATCTTTCCATTCAATACGAACTATATCCATTACTTGAATCTCCAGTTACCAAACGCCATGACTTTACCATCATCTCTAATTGTAACACCTGCATCTATAGTTTCAGTAACAGGTCTAAGCAACATTAACTCATAGTAGTTTTCAGAAGCGTAGTTAAACGTAGCCATAAAAGGAAGATCAAACAAGTTAGCCGCACTAACGGTAACCAGTGCTAATGCAAATACATACAACTCATCATCGTTTTTCTTTACAAAGTCTTCCCATCTATCCCACTCTGACTTGGTTGTTTGTCCTTGATCCCACTGCATTGTTTCGCAGGTTGCTGATCCTCTACCGTTTCCAGTTCCCACAACTCCCTTGTACGAGCAAGCAATGTCTCCATATTTTTTAGCCAATGCGCTCGTTCCGTTGAGGTTGTACTCAGATACGACAACTGGCTTACCAAGCCTAAGTGATTCTTCGATTCTGTTTCTGAATTCTTGCTCACTTAAATTAAATCCAGTCTGGAGGTATATAACATCAGCGTCTTTGTAGTATTCAGGTTTGACTCCCGGTGTAAGGTGAACTCCAATAGGTTTGTTAACGCCTTTCTTTCTAAGGTTCTGTATAAGAACGCTTACCTCTTGTGCTGAGTAATACTCATCGCACTCAAGGCATACAACGTAATGACTAACTAAATCATCTACTGCATCTACTACTTGGTTCTGATAGTCTATCTGATTCTGTAGTCCCTGCCTATAGGCTTGAGGACTGTCATCAGAGATCAACCACATTACAGGAGCCAGATTCTTATTACGCAACTTATTAAGACGATCACGCCAAGCAACTCTATCAACACTACTCACCTCTTTAAACGAAGAGTCATAACTTCTAGCCATCACATCAGCGTGTGTATCGCCATTAGCATTTAACTTCTCTATAACTATATCACGCCAGTGGTTACTACTTTCATCTGATAACCAGTCTAATGTGCTATACTTGTTTCTCTCTATTAGGAATGTAGTTTTAAAATCAGAATACACTACAGTAGAGGCTAGTACAGCAATACTTAATGCACATCCTAACAGCCATTTCATTTATTTATCTCTGTTTAATTTTGTAGGACTTGGTATTAACCATCCCCAAATCATTGGAATTACAAACACTAATACTAACGCCCATCCACCTATCTCTACTAACTTATGAAGCAAAGTAAAAAAGTTATCAGGCGCCTTGATAATAGTCTGAGTCTCTTGGCCTGTTGTCAAAACCTCCGTCGCTACATCGGTCACAAAGGCACCCGTCATGGCTCCCAGTATCGGCGCACCCACACCCGAACTGATCACAGTCCCAACACCCGCACCTATCGCTGACCCTGTTGCTACTACTGTCGATTCCTTTAGGCTCTGACAACCTACTGTACTGGCACAGATGGCGATGGCGATCCAAAGATTGCGGATAAAATAGCAAATCCTGCTACGATTACAATTACTATTTTGATTCGACTGTCTAATGCGTTCCAAGTTTTTATTACGTTTTCCCACATACACACCTCCTATGTTCTAGTTTATCTCTAACCTTACTGCATATCTTACTGGTTGTATTCACTGCCACAAATGGTACAATGCTGTGAACGAAAGCAGTAGCACTCCCAGCCAACATAAGGCCAGATATAGACATTGCCTTTCGTAGGTGTTGCAAATACGTTTCATTGTTTTCCTTTAAGTGTTTCATTTCTTTTTAGGTGGTCTTCCTCTTTTTTTACCGTAAGTTCCTTTTCCTGAAGGCATAATATTCTCCTTACCATTTAGTTTTGTTAGCCCAGTATGCCGCAGACATTTTGCCTTTAGCAATGTTCTTAGCGTGTCTAGCCTTGAACGATCTTTGTCTAGCAGATGGTTGCCTGTCTCCAGTAACACCCTGCTGTCCAAATCTTATTGTCTTTACCTTGCCTCCCTCTTTAGCCACCACAACGTGTGACTTAGTAGCGTGGCTAGGTGTACGTTTAGGTTTATTAAATCCAGATACTCCTGCTCTTGCAAGCCTTGGGTCTTTCTTTGTCGCCATTATCTATCCTCTGGGCCTAGCACTCGTTGCAACATTTTCTCTAGCGTTTCAAGTCTGTAAGATAAAACATCTAAGTTATCTATAATCATAGCCATGTCATCTCTGTCACGTTTAAGCATTGCAACATCGCTTGATATACTACTAGCCCACCACACTGCTGTAGTTGTTTGGACTATCAAAAATATAATGGCACTAATTAAGTATGATGGTATTGTCATTATGTCTCCACTGGAAATATAGGATTAGGGTTAATGCTTAAAGATGTACCGTTAGATTGCCCTGCCCACACAATGCAAGCCTCTTCCTTATCCTTTAAGTTCTTAGTGATAACTAATGTAGATGTAGTTTTCTTTTCGTTAACAAACAAAACAAAAGTTGTGGTCATATCTAGATGGCTCATAACTACTGGCACTTCTTGATAGTTGTCATGAAGTATATCTATCATAGCCATGAATCCTTCAGTACAGCCAAGGTTCATCTTGATTTGTTTTTCGTACATACCTTCAGGCATTTGATCTTGCGCTTTAACCAGTACAGGAGCCATAATAATAAGCATAACAAAAGTAAATGCTGCTATAGTTGCTAATAAATATTTAATATGATTCATGATCTCTGTCCGTATGGGTCTGTAATTTCTTGACGTTGTACTTGCTCAAGCAGTTCATAAAGAACTTTTACTCTATCATTCTGACCGTTACGAGCGGCCCATTTGATAGAGCCTTTAAGAGCGGCTATATCTTTTTTAAGATTCTTATTCATAATGTAACGATTGCGTCCTAAATCTACATCAAACACTGTACCTCCAGTAAAGAACCTTACCCATCTTGCAACTTCAGGAGCATCAATAGTATTCTCACGCAACGCACCCATACCGCCGTATGCTCTAGTAGATTGTAGTCTACCAAGATCATCCTTCATCCTTTCGCCAAACACACCCGCAGGATTAAGCCTGTTAATTTCGGTTAAAGGTACTAATGTTTGTGCTAAATGATAAAGTCTTGGAGGTAATGACACACCTAAGAAATCTTTAGACTCACCAGTAAACATACGTTGTTTGGCTATCTTACCTCTTCTAAACGTGTCATAGTTAGCAAGTATTTCAAGAGGCGCTTTAATTAAAGGACTTCCCATTTCAGCAAGCAATGGGCCGGGTTTAATTAACCGCTGAAGATCAGCCATTGGAACTACATTTAATAAAGTAAAGGCTTCAATAACTCCTTTAGATTCCTGACCTAAGAATACAGGTACTCTGTCTCCCCAGAACGCACCATAGTCAGAGTAGTCTAAGTCTCCAGTCTCATGCTCAAACTGTTGTTTAGCAATGGCTAGTTTTTCTGCTCTTTGCGGGTTAAGAACAAGATGCTTAAGTTGAGCCGGAATATTTTTGCGAGTCCAAGTATAAAAAGGCATGAACCTTTTAAGCGCATCTCTTTCAAACTTAGATACATCACCGTAATCAAACAAAGACGCTTTAACTTGGTCAGCCGCAACGTCCATGTTTATTTCTTCTTTAGTGTAAGGTCTTTTATAAGTAACTAACTTACCGTTCTTATCTCTCCGCATTTCAGTTTTTAAATACTGTTTACTTCTTGCTTTAGACAAAGGAACAAAAGTTCCATCAGGTGTCATCCATTTAAAATCTTTAGGGTTCTTTTTAATTTGTCTTAAAGTATTTATAAATACAGCAAACCTAGCGTTACCTTCAATGGTTCCACCAAGAGCAAACCCTGCTTGTACAATAGGATTTTCTGCACCGAGAGTTCTGGAAAGTTTACTGCCTACTCCTGCCGCGGCTTCTCTTGCTCTCTCTACATCTCTAATATTATCAGCAGTATAATGACCTGCTTGCACTCCTCTACTAGCCGCCATGTCATAAATTTGTTTCATGGAATAACCAGTAGCCATATAATTAGGCTTAGTCCACTCAGCATTATTTATACTTTTTGTCTTACCGACAGGAATGTTTTGACCTTTAAGATTTTTAACAACGCTTTCTTTTATTTCATTGTTACCTTTAAACCTAGCATAGTATTGCAGTTTAGCCGCACTACCAAATACACTAATTGCTTCAGGTATGTTTGATCCTAAACCAGTAATAGTATAAGCATTAAGAATGTTACCCACAGCATTACGAGAGTGGTAAGCAGGGCGAACGCCAAGAGTCCAAGCCTTCCATGAGTTTTGTACATTGTCATACATCCTTAAGAATTTTTTTAGTTCTGTTTCGCCTACAACATCTCCTGCCATCAGACTAATGTGGTCTTCGATCTGTCTTGCTACTTGTTTAGGAGCGTAAAACTTTAGTTTAGAACTTTCTCTTAAAGTTTTTCTGGCTTTGTTTGCTATATCACCTGCCTTAACATATTCTTTTCCAAGGTCTTTTAAAGTATCATCAGTGATCCTAACTCTTGGAGAACCTAGTGAAGGCGTACCTCTAGGCAGATCAAGAAAGATTCCTTTTTTCTGCAATTCTTCGTCAAATACTCTACGCCATTCCTGATCTAATACTTCATCAGATTCATACTTAGGATTAATACCTTTAACTTCTTTAAAGTCTTTAGGGTTGCCATCGAATGCTTGAGTAGTGTATTGGTTATATGCTGATGGACTGGTTGCTTTGTAACCTTCTCCTGCGTTGCCTGTTCTAACACGTTCAAGATAATTTCCTGTTTCATCTTGGGTAATCCATTTGCCAATTCCTTTTTCAGGAACATACAAATTGTCTGTAGTTTTACCTATAGTAGCAGGATAGTTATCAGTAATCTCATCTATAAACCATTTACGCTGTATTGCTCTGTTCTGTCTTGACCATCTCATACCAAGAGCAACGAATGGACTTTCTTGAAAAAACTTAGGAGCCTCTGAAAGTAAAGGAGCCTGTTCAAAACTTTTGTCAAGAGGATTTTGCCTTCTTCCTTGGCTAGATACTTGAGCCGCCATATCTTTAGCCATTACTTTATTAAACTCTGTAGTGGTAAGTTCTGCTAACTGCCTTTCTCTAGGAGTTCTGTATCCTCCTCCAAGCCTAACACCTTCACCCCATTCATCAACCGTAAATCCAAGTCCGTCGTCTTTACTGTCTAATAATTTTCTTCCTGCAGGAGTTATCTGTCGTGGAAAGTAGCCTCTACTTTTAATTGTTGTAATAGGCATGCCATATGCTTGAGATACATCAACAAGATTCTTCATTCTTTGCTCCCAACCAGAAAGAAGTTTAACACCTTCTCCTCCTAACTCATTAGCAACTTTTTCTGATATAGGTACTAAATCACCATAAACTCCTTCTTGAATTAACTCTTCTGTTTTAGGGTCAACAAGTGCATTTTCAATAACAGTTTTAGGACGCTCCATTGCATCTCTAAAAGTTCCTTCTAATTTTGACGAGGCTATGCCAGTTTCTATTGATCTTTGTTTAAAGAACTTCATTAAAGATGGCAACGCTTCAGCGGTTTCTTTTTCAAATCCTTTTAAGAGTTGATCTGCTTGATTAGAAACTCCTTTAACTCTTTTACCTTCACCCATAGGTACGTTAAACATTCTAGCAAGATCAGGCAACCCTACTTGTGCTTCACCCGGAAGTTTATAGTCTGCTATTTTAGTTCCGGCTTTCTTTAAAACTTCTGTTAAACCAGTTGTTTCTCCAGTATTTTTTATACCTCTACCTAAAGCGCGAACAGCACCCGCTCCTACATAAGTAAGAGGATCAGTAGCAACGTCACCCGCAAACCCTAGCACACCTTTAGTAAATGGACTAAGGCTGTCAGGCAACATATCCTGAGTTCTTACCTCGTCTTCTCCCATCAACCCTGACATGGCTCCTTTAAACATTCCTTCATTTGGAGTCAAGTCTACACCACCTATAGCAGAATATATTTCACTGCCTAGTTTACTTTCTCTTGCTCCAACCTTTAAAGCCTGAATAGGACGCTCAAGTAAATCAAGATAATCTAAAAGACCTTTCTCGTCACTGCCTTTTTCTGGTATTTTAGTGTCATACTTTTTCTTAAGGTTATTCAGTAGAAGTCTTTGCTGTTCTACCTTTGGGCGTTGAAGAAATGTGTCAGGAACCTGCGCGGTAAATTCTTTACCACGAAAATCAAATTTAATATCTGGCATTAGTCTTTAATTATTATCTCGTCATCACTCATAACCATTGAACCATCTAGTCCTTGCAACATTCTAGCCGCCATCTCTTGAATCTCTGGATCAGACATTTGTCCAAACCCAGTATACTCTTGCGGAACTTCAACAACTTTTGTTTTAATAAGAAGTGCAAGTTGATTAATAGCGTCTTGTTGGTTCCCTGCATCATATGCTTGTTTGAGTTCTAATACCCTAAGATGATCTTTACTATACATATCAGTTAACTTAGGTTGATTACGCGCATAGTCTGCGGCGGCTTCAGCCTGAGTTTTTTCAATAGCGAGTTGATGACCACTGACTTCTGATGCAAACGCAGGAGTACCACCCGATCTAACAATCCTGTCGTAAATAACTTTAGCATCATCAGGAAGAGTGCCGTCTTTATTTTTTATACCGTCAATAATTCTAGCCTGACGTACATTATTCTTTTGTAAAGCATCTGCCTTAAGAAAAGAAAGAGCATCTTCTAAGTAAGTGTTTTCAGCATTAGGGTTATGAGCCTTAAGAATAGAGGCTTGCATTAATACTTTCTTTAATACTTTAGCATTTCTTGCTTCCATTTTAAGAGAGTATTCAAGGTTGCTTTCTAAACTACTTGAAGGACTCCAGTTATCAGCAATAGGTGTTCGTCCTCTGACTTGTGGCATAGCAGGATTAAGACCTTGACCTCCTGTTCTTACTTCTTGACCTACTGTATCATCTCCAAACATTTCATAGCCAAGCAACCCTAATAAACTTCCCGCTGTTGTTGATCTACCAAGACTAATCGGAACATCTTTTGTTGCAACATTAGCGTACTCCCCAGTTTTTCCTCCTTTAATCCCACCTTTTCTTAATATTCTAGGAAACAATGCCGCCGCTCCTCTTCCTAATAGTCCGTACATTATACTCTCCTATGCAAAAGGTAAACTAACAAATGACTTATTACCTCCACCAAAGGCCGAGCCGTATGGTGTTGGAGGTGGGCCACCTTGAGTACCTGCAATTAAATTAGATAAAAACATTGCGTCAAGAAATCCAAACTCATCTTCCTCTTCTGCCACAGGCATTTGCCTAGTTGGAAGTAAAGCATCAGGAGACATTGGCCCTGCAATTTGTTCTCCTCTTGAGGTTGCAGGTTTATAAGCTTCTCGCCCTGTTCCTGTACCTCTAGCAATTGTTGGAACTCCAAACATACCTTCAGGTATTCCTCCTCTACCACGTTGAGGATCGAAATCAGGAGTGCCCGGGTTACGTACAAATTGTTCAGGAGGATTTACATACTCAGTATACATAGGACTTTCTTCTGCTTTCTGCCGCCAATAATCTCCTACTTCTTGAAAAAAGTCATATGATTTATCTCCCGGTTTATAACTAAATAAATCCTTAAGTTTATCACCAAATACACCTACTCTATCTGCTTCACTTGGTGGCCTTGTTGTCATTAGTGTTTGCATATCCAACTGAGGCGAAAAAGATTGTGTTGGATCAGAGCCTATACCTGTTAAGTTAAACATTTTTTTTGCAAATTCCGCTTTTCTTTGGGCGGCTAATATTTTTAACTCTTCTTCTGTCATATTATTCTCCTAAGGCTTGGTTAAAAAACTTGACAAACCACTGGCCGCCGCCGCACCCATTGGCCCACCAAGTGCCATACCTGCTCCACCTGCTAACGCAGTAACAAGAGGACTAGGCCCAGAAGGGCCAGTAGCAGTAACATTACTACCATAGTCACCAGAAATAGCGGCAAGGTAATTCTGCAATCCAATCGTAGGCAGTTGAGAATCGTAAGCGTATTTATCCATAGCACTCTGTATTCCTTTCTGCTCCATAGCCTGACGTTGCTGACCAACAGTATCCATTGCTCCAAAGGTAGACAAAGGTGCAGACATAATTGTTGGGTACTGACCAAGATAACTTGTTCCAACACCTGCTCCTGCCGCTCCCTGTTGCTGACCAAACTGTTGCGCTCCAAGACCCATCTGTGCCGCGTCCATTCTACGGCCCTGCGCTTGGTTGTACGCCTCAAACTCTGCTTTAGCAAGGTTATCATTAATGTTCTGTTGAGCGGACGCTATAGCGTTAGCCTGAACGATGTCGCCTCTAGTGCTTCCTCCCGGCTGATACTGTACAAGAGATGATCTAATCTCCGGTAATACATTACCAGTTAACTGACTCATTGCTTGGTTTCTATAAGCATCCGCTAATGGATCAAATGTAGAAGCATCTACTTCACCACTAAGAAGTGTGTTATACTGTGACTCACTAAACGGAGTAAGACCTGCGTACTGTGCGCTAGTCTGTGGGCCTCTTAAAGAAGCGCCATAGTCCATTAAGTCTCTACCGTATCCAAGTCCTTGTAACTGTGTAGTTTCTGCACCTGCTTGAAGGTTTGCAGTTCTAGGGCCAGTAGCATAAGATAATGTTCCAGTCTGTGCCGCTTGACTAGCAGGATCAAATGGAGCCATACGAATCCCAGTATAATAACTAGGAGTCATTTTGCCTGTACTGTATAAATCTTCTGCTCTAGCAAAGCCTGTCTTTAGATAGTCTTTCTGAGCGTCCCACGGTTCTGTCCGTGTAGTTTGTGTTTGACTTCCTCCTGACATATATTGCTCCTATTCTTTTATTAGTTCAACGCCAACAAGGATTGGTTCAAAACTATCAATTCCTTCTGGAAAATATGGGTAGTAATCAAATGATCCCATGTCTGATTCATAACCTGATCTCTCCCATCCAGTTCTAGGGCTAGTGTACCTGTATTTAGGATAGACATACTTGTATCCTTCTACAGAAGGCATTGGTAAACCTGATGATGGAGAGCCTGTAGTTGGGCCTGAAGCGGTTGATGTAAAGTCTTTGTTCCAAGCAGGTGCTTTATCAGGTACAAATCCATATTTGCCTGTAAGCCCGGCTAATTCAAGGAGTCCCGGAACACTAGACATTGACGATCTAGCCATTCCTTCAGCACTCATGGGGCTGTAATCTGCCGCTAATAGTCCCGGTGCTAACGGTTGTGATATAGGTGTTACTGCCATTTGTCTTTAATATCCTTTGTTATGACTGAGTATTCGTGATCCCAGTCTAGTTTTTTTGCTAACCCTTTTCTTGTCCATGCTTCTAAAGCAGAACACTCTCTTCTTATTGCAAATCCTTCAATAACTTCTTCAAAACTTTTCCAATACTCGTAGTCGTGACCATTCTTGGTAGCAAATGTAATCACTCTTAATAATTTTTTCCTTGGGTATGTAACAATTTCTGTAGTACCTGCACAGAATATCTCACCATCTTTTAACCCTACCCATAAGGTTTGTTGTTCTGTCATAACCATTCTTCTAACGTCTTGAGAAAGAAGTTCTCCGTTAGAATAACTTAATGCTATATCAATTAAAGGTTCCACATCTTCCCATATGTAATCTATATCGTTAGGGTCAACAATAAGAAGTATAGGTCTATCTTTAGGTATAGGTACTGGCTCAGATATTAAAGTTTTGTCCATGCTGTTCCATTAAATAAGTATACGCCTTCACCACTGCCTGGATTCCAATCAGTTCCATCAGCATATCTAATGTCACCTGCTCTAGGACGTTGTGGCTCCTCATGTATTCTTTCTAATCTAAATGTAGCCTGATTGTAAAGAATGCCTCCAAGACGTTTTAACTCTGTTACAAGGTATATACCAAGGTCTTCCACGTTTTCAGGTAAAGGGCCGGGTTCATATAGCGTAACACTTTTTTGTACTCTATCAATATAAGTTGGCATTAATAAGACCTTGATCCTCTGGTTCCAACATTCTTAACGTCAATAGCATAGCCGTCTAACTCCCAATCCATGTCAGTAGTAGACTCAAACTTAACAGCGTATAACTTACCAGTACCTCTTACAGATACTTTAGACTGGGTATTAGGATTAAATGTAGTAGGCGCATTCCATGTAATACCTTCTTCAGTAGACATAGAAGTACCAAGGTACACATTAATTGCATTGTCAGCACTAATAGACATCTTAGGATATATAGCACTAATTCTTTTTACAGAGTGTTGGTCTGGAGTTCCTTGTTCATTTAACGTAAGCCCACTTCTTTCTATAAAAGAGTTCATATCAGT
>Ga0208899_1000896_pt1 | contig 21724 bp, 32 predicted proteins | sample VirMetDEL_Nov_24_FD_184518 | JGI IMG/M metagenome (GOLD analysis project Ga0208899, IMG submission 184518) | Aqueous microbial communities from the Delaware River and Bay under freshwater to marine salinity gradient to study organic matter... | ecosystem: Environmental > Aquatic > Marine >... | reverse complement strand
GGTATCAAATTTCATTCGGGCATCTGCCCGAAGCTAAACTATCATTTCATTAGACATAAAAAAATGGGCCGCCAAAAGGCGACCCAGTGTGGTGTAGTGTGTTATGATTTGCGTTTCACTTGTTTCTCAAGTGTTTTCAGCGCGATGTTAGTCTCTGGTATATCCCAGATGCTGTTATCGTCTTCGCCAATCTCAGATAGTATTTTGGCGATAGCTGTGACGTGTTCCATGATGCGATCCTGTGCGTCACGTTTGGTCACAGTCCGCTGGTATTTCTCAGGATTAAGGCGGCGATCCGCGTTAATCATACCGCGTCTGATATTCTTTAGCTTGTCGCTGATCTTATCAGATATTTGTTTGCGGAACAGTTTTTCCGCGTCGTCGGTCGTGCCTTTTGTCTCTGCCATGCGATGCACCTCGTGAGGTGTCAGGCATATTACCATTGCCATCTTGCGTTTGGTTTCCCATGACGTTTTGTCATTGGTGCTGCCTTCCTGACTAGGCGTAAACCAATTCTCTGGCTTATCGCTCAATTCCGCAATGCGGTATTCGTAGGCCTGACTAGATGTCATTTCACCGGAGTGTGCGCTTGCCAGCGTTCCAAGATCGTCGGATTTAAATTCACCGCCTAGACCGTGTACTTTGATCAGGTCAGCACCAATTTTACGGATAGCTTTAATATCGAAGTTTGTAGACATGTTATGTCCTTTCAGTTAATCGGCGGAAACCATAGCGGCTCGCTTGTCCCGATAACCAAGCTATGACATGTACTGACACGTTATACAAGGGATAACCATGATATGTCATTCGGGCACATGCCCGAATCGCCAGCGCCTGACCCGTACTACCCCCCTACCCCCGGCTATGTGCTTAGGATTCCACTACACACTACACACTACTAATTTGTACGAACAATTGTAAAATTTTCGATTTTCCGAAGTACCCCCCATAGGAGTCCCAACCTCCCCTTGTAAAAAATTTTTTATTGTGTATCCTAATGCGTTATACGGGTAACACCTGCGAACACACTATGGCGATGAATTTAGAACCAGAGCTTGGCATACCTTTGGACGACAGCATAACAAGCGTCGATCTTCCTGAACGCGTCGAGGCGTTGGACAATACAGTTAACAAATTAGAGAAGCACGGCGTAGACACTACACCTGATGCGTTAGACGAAGAAGTAGCCGCTACGCTCCTAACATCTTATGCGCAAGACCCTGACGGAACCTCCAAACAGGTTACACACAAACGTGCTGCTACGCTTACTCCTGCGTCCATCAAGTTAGCTAACTCCATAATCAAAGAATTTAATCACTCTGTTGTAGAATCTTCTATGCAGCTTCGGCATTTAGTCACGAACAAGCTGATTATTGAGTCTGATAGCCCTGACCCGCGTACCAGAATGCGTGCGTTGGAGCTTCTAGGTAAAATATCAGACGTAGGTTTGTTTACTGAGAAGTCTGAAGTGACCATTACGCACCAGACCACCGACGATATTAAGGAAAAGCTGCGTGCGAAACTGACAAAATTGACAAATCCAACACTAGATATAGAGGATGCAGTCGTTTTAGACGATAGTCCACTAGATGTTGATGCGATTATGAGTGAATTTGATGATGAATAAGGCCGTCACATTCGACGATGTGGATGTTGACCACCTTCTTGACAACCTAGACGCTTTTTCTGAGGAGGAGATCCTAGAAATCGACCGTATGGTTGACGAGCTAAACAACCGCAAGGCGAACAAAGCCGCATATATGGACTTGATAGAGTTTTGTAAGCGGATGCAGCCTGATTATTTGGTAGGTAAACACCATAAAATCCTAGCAACCATGCTCATGGGTATCGAAAGAGGGGACAAAGACCGGATTTGTGTGAACATACCACCCCGTCATGGCAAATCTCAGCTTGTTTCTATTTATTTTCCTGCTTGGTTTCTTGGTCGTAACCCCGATAAGAAGGTTATGATGGTGTCACACACCACAGATTTGGCGGTAGACTTCGGCAGGAAGGTCAGAAACCTCATATCGTCGGACGAATATCGTGCTATATTCCCTACGGTGCGTCTTGCGCAGGACAGTAAGTCTGCTGGACGGTGGAATACTAACTCTGGGGGTGAATATTACGCCTGTGGTATTGGTTCTGCGCTCGCTGGACGTGGTGCTGACCTCCTTCTAGTGGATGATCCCCACTCGGAACAAGACGTTATCAACGGAAACTTTGAGGTATTTGAAAAAGCCTACGAGTGGTTCACATTCGGTGCTCGTACTCGCCTTATGCCGGGGGGTCGGGTCGCAATTATTCAGACACGATGGCACATGGATGACCTGACGGGCCGTGTAACACGTGATATGGTCAATAATGATCTGTCAGACCAGTATGAAGTGGTAGAATTTCCCGCTATACTAGAAATTGAAAGCAAAAAGAGCGGTAAAGTAGTACATAAACCGCTTTGGCCTGAATTTTTTGATATGAAGGCGTTGGAACGCACAAAAGCGTCGATGCCTGTGTTCCAGTGGAACGCTCAGTATCAACAGCAACCTACCGCAGAAGAAGCGGCTGTAGTAAAAAGGGAGTGGTGGCAGGAATGGACAAGCGAAAACCCACCTGTTTGCGAATATATCATTATGTCTTTGGACGCAGCGGCAGAAAAACACAACAGAGCCGACTTTACCGCGCTTACAACTTGGGGCGTCTTCTTAAACGAAGAAGAAAACGCATATCACATAATTCTGCTGAATAGCATAAAGCAAAGACTTGAGTTTCCAGAGCTAAAAGCACTGGCTATGCAGGAGTACGCGGACTGGGAGCCAGATTCGTTCATTGTGGAGAAAAAGAGTTCTGGTGCAGCCCTGTATCAGGAGATGCGCAGGACAGGATTGCCCGTACAGGAGTACACCCCGCACCGTGGATCAGGGGATAAGATGGCTAGACTTAATTCTGTAGCTGACATAATAGCCTCTGGTATGGTATGGGTACCACAGACGCGTTGGGCTGAAGAGGTTATTGAGGAGATAGCAGGGTTTCCGTTTATGAGCCACGATGACCTTGTTGACTCTACAGTGATGGCCCTCATGCGGTTTAGACAGGGCGGGTTTATACGGTTGCCTACAGATGAACCGGATGAGCCTAGATACTTTAGGCAACGCAAAGGCGGTTACTACTGAGGATTAGTTCATGGCTATAGAGAAAAGTGTGTACACAGCCCCAGAGGGTTTGGAAGACGAGGAACTCTCCGAGGTAGAGATTGAAATCGTTAATCCTGACGCGGTTATAATGGACGATGGGTCTATGGAGATTACCATAATGCCCGGAAACGAAATTGATATGGTGCCATTTGACGGCAACTTAGCTGAAGTTATGACAGAGGGCGATCTTAACTCTTTGTCTTCTGATCTTATGGGTATGATAGACGCAGATACTGATAGCCGCAAAGAATGGGCAGATACATTTGTCAAAGGGCTTGACGTGTTAGGGTTTAAATACGAGGACCGCACTGAGCCGTGGGAAGGTGCTTGTGGGGTGTATTCTACAGTGCTTGCAGAGGCTGCGATACGGTTCCAAGCCGAAACAATGTCGGAAACTTTTCCCGCTGCTGGCCCTGTAAAGGTTAAAATTCTTGGTGATGAGACTAAGGATAAGGAAGAAGCGGCTCTCCGTGTTAAAGCAGATATGAACTATGAGCTAACAGAGCATATGGTGGAGTATCGCTCTGAGCACGAGCGTATGCTGTATAACCTTGGTTTGGCAGGTTCCGCGTTCAAAAAAGTGTACTATGACCCCAACCTTGGGCGGCAAGTCGCTGTGTATATACCCGCCGAGGATGTTATTGTTCCTTATGGAGCAAGCCACCTAGAAACCGCAGAACGCGTTACACATGTAATGCGCAAGACCAAAAACGAGTTGAAGAAGCTACAGTCTGTAGGGTTTTACAGTGATGTAGATGTAGGAGAGCCACAGCCATACCACTCGGATATAGAGAAGCGTAAGGCTGAAGAAGGTGGGTTCTCTCTAACAGATGATGATCGCTACACCATATATGAGGTACACGCAGACCTCGTTATAGAAGGCGTAGATGACGAAGACGATATAGCCAAGCCATACGTGGTCACTATAGAACGCGGCTCTGGTGAGGTCTTAGCAGTGCGTAGAAACTATGCTCCCGATGATCCGTTGATGCTGAAGCGTCAGCACTTCGTGCACTACGTGTACGTGCCGGGATTTGGGTTCTACGGCCTTGGCCTTATCCATATTATTGGCGGTTATGCCAAAGCAGGGACTTCCTTGATACGACAGCTTGTCGATGCTGGTACATTAGCTAATCTGCCCGGTGGCTTAAAGTCTCGTGGGCTGCGTATCAAGGGAGACGATACACCGATAGAGCCGGGAGAGTTTAAGGATGTGGACGTGCCGTCTGGTAGCATCCGTGACAATATTATGCCTCTTCCGTACAAGGAACCCAGCCAGACCCTTCTCGCCCTACTTGATAAGATAACACAGGAAGGACGTAGGCTAGGCGCTATTAGTGACATGAACATATCGGACATGTCAGCTAACGCCCCCGTTGGAACCACTCTGGCGCTTTTAGAGCGTACCCTGAAGCCTATGGCGGCTGTTCAGGCGCGTGTACACTACGCGATGAAGCAGGAGTTTAAACTGCTCAAGCGGATTATATCTGAGTATGCGCCTATGGACTACGCGTACCAGCCGCACAGAGGCGAGGTTAGCGCCAAGCAAGCAGATTATATGCTTGTGGATGTCATACCAGTAAGTGACCCTAACAGTTCTACAATGGCTCAACGAGTGGTGCAGTATCAGGCTGTACTGCAGATGTCACAACAGGCACCTCAAATATACAATCTACCGCAGTTACACAGGCAGATGATCGAGGTGTTGGGGATCAAAAACGCAGATAAATTGGTACCCACAAAAGAGGACGCCAAGCCGAAAGATCCAGTCAGCGAGAACATGGACGCGCTTACAGGCGAGCCTATGAAGGCGTTTATGTATCAGGACCACCAAGCACATATCGCTACGCATATGTCGTTCCTGCAAGACCCTATGATTGCTCAGATGATTGCTCAAAACCCACAGGCCAAGCAGATCGGTGCATCTATGCAAGCTCACATAGCAGAGCACCTTGGGTTCCAGTATCGCTCGCAGATAGAAGAGAAACTGGGCGTTGCGCTGCCTAGACCGAATGAAGAGTTGCCAGAAGAGATAGAGGTCGAACTTTCTAAACTGGTGGCAGACGCAGGTCGTCAGCTTACGCAGCAGCATCAGCAACAGGCCGCACAACAAGCTGCCCAGCAAAAAGCGCAAGATCCGATTATCCAGATGCAGCAGAAAGAGTTGCAGATTAAAGAGCAAGAGGTGCAACGCAAGATCGCTAAAGATCAAGCAGATGTTCAAATACGCCAGCAGCAGGCCCAGACAGCTACTGCGAGAGACATGTCTAAAGCTATGATTGAAGCTGAAAGACTTAAACTCGAACGCGCTGAGTTGGCTATTGAGGCGGAAGAGAAAGGCGCAAACATAGACCGCGCTATGAAAGATGCCGCAGATAAGAAGGGCATAGAGCTTATTAAGCTATCGAAGGAGAAGAATAATTAATGGCAAAGACCGTCTTTGACGTGCTAAAGGATAGAATCGACGAGGATATATCGTCTGCACAGAGTTTCCTACGCGCAGGATCACCTAAAGATTATGCGAATTATAGGGAAGTTGTTGGCTTAATTCGGGGTCTTGAAGCCACCAAATCTTACATTGAAGACCTCTCGCGTAACTATATGGAAGAAGATAATGACTAACACCGTCACAAAACTGGCTGACGAGCAATGGGAAGCCCAACTTCCCGTGCCTGTAGGGTACAGACTGTTGGTAGCACTGCCTGATATTGATGATCATTATGAAGGCACGAGTCTACTCAAGACTGATACTGAAAAGCATCGTGAATACATTATGTCTATTATGGGCGTAGTTATTGACATGGGAGCAGACGCATACTCTGACAAAGAGCGTTTTCCAGAGGGTCCGTGGTGTAAAGTAGGGGACTACGTGATGTTCCGTATGAACACAGGCACACGGTTCAAAGTAAACGGCAAAGAGTTTCGTTTGATGAACGATGATTCTGTAGAGGCAGTTATCCCTGATCCTCGCGGCATTATGACAGTATAGGAGTAGAGTATGCCATTCCAAAAGGTTGAATTTGAGTTTCCTGATGAGAAGGAAGAGGAGTCCACAGAGATAGAAGTGGAGCCGTCCAGTGCTGAAGAAATCAAAAAGCCCGCTAGAGCAAAAGCTGAAGAAGCTGATTCTCTTGAAATTGAAGTTGTCGATGACACTCCAAAAGCCGACAGAGGACGTAAGCCCTCTGAACCCCCAGAAGATGTTACCGAAGAAGAACTAGAAGATTATTCTGAAAAAGTTCAAAAACGGATCAAACACTTCAGCAAGGGTTATCACGACGAGCGGCGGGAGAAAGAAAGGGCTATTCGTGAGCGCGAAGAGCTAGAGCGGTTTGCCAAGCAGCTAGTTGAAGAAAACAACAAGCTCAAGGGGGACGTAACCAAGAATCAATCAGCGTTGATAGAACAAGCTAAGAAAAACGCTGAATCGGAATCATATGCTGCCAAACAAGAGTATAAAACAGCATATGAATCTGGAGATCCTGATGCAGTGCTTTCTGCACAGGAGAAGTTAACAGCAGCTAAGATAAAGGCTGATAGGTTAGCAAACTTCAAAATACCCGCTTTACAGGAAACACAGGTTCCTGTACCCTCAAGAACAGAATCCGCCCCACAAACAGGGCATGACCCACGTGCGGAAGAGTGGAAAACTCAAAATCCGTGGTTTAATGTCGATGACGAAATGACAAGTTTGGCGTTGGGGCTGCATACCAAACTTATCAAGGAGGGCGTAAGTCCTCAGTCAGATGAATACTACGAGAGAATAGATTCTCGTATGCGGCAAGTTTTCCCCGATAATTTCGAGGATGCTGATCAACAAACTGAAGTTACGCCAAAGCGTAGCGCTAATGTAGTCGCACCCGCAACGCGGAGCACAGCCCCTAAAAAGGTAAAATTAAGTCAGACTCAAGTAGCGTTATCTAAACGTTTAGGTTTAACTCCAGAACAATACGCCAGACAGGTTGCAATAGATATGAGGAAACAAAATGGCTGAGAATAGGCTAGATAGAGAACTTGAAACCCGCGAAAAGAAAACTCGTAAACGTCACTGGCAGCGTCCAGAGACACTCCCTTCTCCGAATCCAGAGCCGGGATATGAGTATCATTGGGTTAGAGTTAGTACGCAAGGCCAAATTGACGCTACTAACGTATCCTCAAAACTGCGTGAAGGTTGGGAGCCTGTGAAGGCAAGTGATCACCCTGAGATTACACTGGTAACCGTAGAGAATGAACGGTTTAAAGATAATGTAGTCATAGGTGGGTTGTTGCTGTGCAAAGCTCCAAAGGAACTCGTCGAAGAGCGGAGTGACTACTACAATAGTCAAACCAAATCTCAGATGGATTCTGTTGATAACAACTTCATGCGGGAGAATGATCCTAGAATGCCTCTATTTAATGATAGACGTTCTAAGGTCACTTTTGGAACAGGAACTTAACTCTAGGAGTATATAATGGCATATCCTGCTGTTGATGGTCCATATGGACTGGTTCCGGTAAAATTGTTGAGCGGTTCTCCTTTTGTAGGCGTTACACGCCACTTCAGTATTGCAAGTGGTTATGCTACGGCTATTTTTTATGGGGATGCTGTAAAGCTAGTTACCGGAGGCACCGTTGAGCGTGATACGTTTGACGCTGCCATGACACCCGTTGGTGTCTTCCTTGGCTGCACATATACAGATCCAAACCTTGGTTATAAGGTCTGGCGTCAGTCATATCCTGCAAGCACTGTTGCATCTGATATTCAAGCGTTTGTCGCAGATGGTACCGACCTTCTGTTTAAGGCTGCGGTTGTATCTTCAGGTACAACGATTGGTGATCTTGCAATCACTGACATCGGTGCAAACGTCGCGGGTGTAGACAATACAGGTGATTCCGTTTCGGGTAATTCTCGTTGCGCTATCTCTGATACGTCTGCAACTACAAACACTCTTCCATTCCGTATCATTGGTCTGGTTGAGGAAACCAAAAACAGTTCGGGTGGTTATACCGAGGCTTACGTTAAATGGAACGCAGGTCACCAGTATGACAACACGACTGGCGTATAAGGAGTGATGTACTATGGCTATTTCACGCGCCCAGTTACTTAAAGAACTCCTTCCCGGCCTAAACGCGCTGTTTGGATTGGAGTACGCAAAATACGGTGAGGAACACGCTGAAATCTTTGAAAGCGAGACTTCTGACCGTTCATTCGAGGAAGAAACCAAATTGAGTGGCTTCTCAGCAGCACCTGTTAAAGACGAAGGTGCGGCAATTGAGTATGACTCTGCTCAAGAGACTTGGACTGCTCGCTATACACACGAGACTGTTGCGATGGGCTTCTCTATCACTGAGGAAGCTATCGAAGATAACTTGTATGACTCATTGTCTGCACGTTACACAAAAGCTCTCGCACGTGCTATGGCGTACACCAAGCAGGTTAAAGCTGCTGCGATCCTAAACAATGCGTTCGCTGCGGGTACAACCTATGGTGACGGTAAAACACTTTGTGCTACCGATCACCCGCTTGTGTCAGGTGGCACTAACTCAAACCGTCCTTCTGTTGCGGCTGACCTTAACGAAACCTCTCTTGAGGCGGCAGTTATTCAGATCGCAGGGTGGACCGATGAGCGTGGCCTCTTGATCGCAGCCAAACCTCGCAAGTTGGTCATTCCGCCAAACCTACAGTTTGTTGCAACTCGTTTGCTTGAGACTGAAGGACGTGTTGGTACAGCCGATAACGACATTAACGCGATTCGCAATAATGGTTCGATCCCTGAAGGCTATACTGTCAACCACTACTTGACAGACACTGACGCATGGTTCTTAATGACAGACGTTCCTAACGGCTTGAAGCACTTTACTCGTGCACCGATGGCTACATCTATGGATGCAGACTTCGACACAGGTAACTCTCGCTACAAGGCACGGGAACGTTACAGCTTCGGCGTTTCTGATCCCCTCGGGATTTTTGGTTCGCCCGGAGCGTAAACTGCTCGTTAGGCGGGTTTTCCCTGCCCGTCTGCCTCAAATAAACTGGGCCGCTTCGTGCGGCCCTTTCTTTTGTTGATAGCTTGTTCTTATTGTGTTATACGTAGGCAATCCCTGACAGTCACATGGTGTGGCTGACACTAGCCAAGACAGGAGATTCATATGGCTAATTCGACCTTTAATGGTGCAGTCCGTTCAGAAAACGGTTTTAAAGCAATCACAAAAGCTGCAAATACGGGTACTGTGACAGAAGATATTTCTATTTCTCACGATGGTACAAACAGTGTTGTAATCTTTACAGACCTACCAACCGCTGATCCATCTGTCGCAGGGCAGCTTTGGAGTAACTCAGGCGTTTTGACTGTATCTGCAGGATAAGGAGTTAGTCCATGTCCTCTGACGTTCAAACTAAACGGGTGACAGGCACAGGTTCTCTAGCTGTAGGGCCAGCACGTGTCCGTCAAATACAGGCTTTGACAAGTGCGGGCGCAGGACGGTTGACACTAACTGATGGGAACGGCGGGGCCACACTAATCGACTTAGATTTTTTGGCCTCTGATTCTCACTCAGTGAACATTCCTGATGATGGGGTGCGGTTTGTGTCAGACGTGTACGTGTCTGCTGCTACAAACATTACTGCGATAACCTTCTTCTATAGCTAGGTGTTGGTATGCGGACTTATTATAAAAAGGGCGGAGGAGTAAAATCCCCTGCTTGGCAGCGCAAGGAAGGTAAAGACCCTTCAGGGGGTCTAAACGCAAAAGGTGTTGCTAGCTATCGGAGACAGAATCCCGGTAGTAAACTGAAGACCGCTGTTACTACAAAGCCTAGTAAACTCAAAAAAGGTTCTAAAGCCGCTAACCGCCGCAAGTCGTTCTGTGCGCGTATGTCAGGCATGAAGAAGCGTCTGACAAGCAAAAAGACCGCTAATGACCCGAACAGTCGCATCAACAAGAGCTTACGGAAGTGGAATTGCTGATGCCTGCTAAATCCGCAAAACAAGAAAAGTTTATGCAAGCAGTGGCTAATAACCCTAAGTTCGCTAAGAAAGTAGGGGTGCCTCAGTCTGTGGGCAAAGAATACACTAAACCCTCTGAGCTTTCCCAGAAGCGCAAGAGAATAAACGCTCGTAAAAGGAATACGTAAATGGCTAGAAAAGGTAGAAATGCGCCTAGAAGAGGCAAAAAGATGAAGAAAGAAGACGCTTCAAAGCTAGCTCCAGAGGCTTCTATGCGCCCAAAGGCACGTCCTTCATCAAAGCTAGCTCCAAGAGCTTCTATGCGCCCAAGAGCAAGACCGAATGATACGACTATGGAAGCGTCACTTCGTCCAAGGGCACGCCCTGATGATATGCCCACCGTGGATGAAATAGGAGCCATAGAGCGCGGCAATCGGGCAGCTAAACGAACCGCTGAAGACTTGGCTATGTTTGCTTTGCCCGGAGCCAATCTTGGACGCAATGTAGCTAAAATAGCTGAAGAAGCGGCAGCTAAAGAGTCTATGGGTATGAAAAAAGGCGGTAAGGTTCGTGGTTACGGATTAGCCCGTGGCGGCAAAGTCTGTAAGATGAGGTAGTTATGCGTAAACGGACAAAAAATAAATCCTCTAAAAAAGTTAAAAAATTCCAAACTGGTGGGGATTTGCGTATGGATAACTCAGGTGCTCCGGGTGGGTTTGATATAGCTAAATTCCTCCCCATTGGCGGCGGTTCTGGGGGTACACTTGGGGGTACGCTACAGCCGAACCAAAATAAGAGTGCGTATGATAATATCACTGATATATCCGTATCCGCGAGTAAAGCATCGCAAGCATTAGATACAGCGTCAGAAGCTATTGGTTCCGCACCTATGAGCTATACTACGAATAGATCTTTTAAAAAAGGCGGTAAGGTTCGTGGTTACGGATTAGCCCGTGGCGGCAAAGTCTGTAAGATGAGGTAATCATGGACACGGATAAGGACGTAAAAGACATCAAAGATATGGCGTTCCAAGAGGAGTTGGAGTTTCAATTGAAGCTAAATCCTAACGTGGACCGCAGGATGCTTGAAGCCCGAGTCCGTGATAAGATCTATGGCCCTAAAAAGTTTGGTCATGGTGGTAAAGTTCGTGGTGCAGGAAAAGCATCTAAGGGCGTGCGCCCCTGTAAAATGAGGTAGTTATGCGCAGGTATTATAAAAAGGGCGGTAAGATTTGTGCTTCTGGTAAAGCATGGGCCAAACGCACTTTTGATACCTACCCTTCTGCGTATGCAAACCTCGCCGCGTCTAAGTATTGTAAAGACCCCAACTACGCAAAAGGGGCCAAGGGTAAGAAGAAAAAGTAATGGGCCAACTGCAAAAATGGCTGGATCAAAAATGGAAGCGCATCGACTCCAAGGGGAACATCGCGGGGGAATGTGGTACTTCTAAAGATAAGAAGAACCCTGACAGGTGCCTGCCAGAGTCTAAAGCCAGAAGTTTGTCCCAAGGCCAGCGTAAAGCTACGGCTAACAAAAAGAAGCGTGAGGGCAGTAAAGGTAAGACAGTAGTAAAAAATACAAAGCCTGCTACAGTTAAGCTAGCAGGTGGTGGTCTAGCGCGTAGAAAGCGCTCTATCGCTCGCGGGTGTGGGTGTGTGATGGAGCCTAGACGCAAACAGACCCTTTATATGTGAGGAAGTAATATGGAAGTTTTTCAGAATGGCAGGTTCTCTTCAGGCGAACCCGTGTACCAGATAGGCACAAGAAACGCTGATGGTACATATAACGTGGAAGTTTTTGACCTTATGACTAAGGGAGAAGCGGAAGCGAAACTACTAGCAATGGGTGGGCAACCTGCTGCCCCCAAACCAAAAGTTAAGGTTCCCACCGTTGCTAGAATTAAGGCTATGACTAAGAACGAATTAGAAGCTATGATGCGTTCAGAAGGCGTAGAGCTTGATAGACGGAAAGCCAAAAACACTCTCGTTGCGCAAGTCATCAAGCACTTTAAGGATAAGTAACTATGGCTACATCAGGCACCACAGCGTTTAACATGGACTTCACGGAGATTGCCGAAGAAGCATGGGAGCGTGCTGGTAGCGAGATGCGTTCTGGCTATGATTTACGCACTGCGCGTAGGTCCATGAACTTAATGACTATCGAGTGGCAGAACCGTGGTATCAATATGTGGACCATTGATTCTGGCACTGTGAGTTTGGTGCAAGGCACTTCTCAGTATACTCTACCAGCAGACACAATTGATCTGTTGGAACATCAAATACGTACTAATAGCGGCAATGCTACGACACAATCAGATCTTACCATAAGTCGAATAAGTGTAAGTACGTATGCCTCTATACCAAACAAACTAACACAAGGGCGTCCTATACAGCTTTATGTAGAGCGTTTGCGTGATGCTCCCAAAGTAAACGTGTGGCCTGTACCTGATAACAACGATTATGTGCTTTATTATTGGCGTATGCGGCGGATTGAAGATGCTGGAAATGGCGTTGAAACCGCTGATATGAACTTCCGGTTCTTCCCTTGCCTTGTTGCGGGGTTAGCCTACCACATAGCTATGAAGGTTCCTGATCTAGCGGAGCGTATCCCTATGCTCAAAGCCGCGTATGATGAGCAGTTTGAATTAGCAGCAGGTGAGGATAGAGAGAAAACGGCTGCACGGTTCGTGCCTAGAATAGGTAGGATTGCATAATGGGTAATAAGTTTGCTTCTAGTAAAAACGCTTTAGCCCTTTGTGATGTATGTGGCTTCCAATACAAACTACGAGAGCTTAAAAACCTGTTTGTTAAAGGGCGAGACACTAATATTAAAGCCTGTCCTGAATGTTGGGATCCTGATCATCCGCAGCTTAAACTTGGCGAGTTCCCAGTGGACGACCCTCAAGCAATACGTAATCCACGTCCAGACCAAAGTTTAGGGGTGTCTGGCGATACGAGTAGTAGGGTAATTCAATGGGGTTGGAATCCTGTGGGGCTAAATGATCCTTTTAGTCTTACACCTAACTCATTAGTTGGTACTGGAAAAATTGGCACTGTTAGTGTAGTTATATCGTAGGAGGTATGTAATGCCAAAAGTAGGAAACAAATCTTTTCCCTATACGGCAGCGGGGAAAAAGAAAGCAAAAGCCCACGCCAAGAAGACGGGCAAGAAGATGACATCTGCTTATAAATCTGGTGGCGGTGTTAAAGTTCGTGGCACAGGTGCGGCTACAAAAGGTCTTATGGCTCGTGGGCCTATGGGGTAAGTTATGAACTATACCGAGTTGAAAACTAATATAGAAGACATTTGTGAGAGTTCGTTCACAGATGCTCAACTCGCTATGTTCACGGAGCAGGCCGAACAGAAAATATATAGCACAGTGCAGATACCTGCGCTGCGTAGAAATGTTACTGGGTCTGTGACCACAAATAACAAATACCTTACAGCCCCTACGGACTTTCTGTACACATACTCGCTTGCGCTAGTAGATAGCGATGGGGCGTATCACTACCTAATAAATAAGGATGTGAACTTTATCAGAGAAGCGTACCCTACACCCACTTCTGTAGGGCTTCCCAAACACTATGCGTACTTTGACGATGATTCTTTCATATTAGGTCCAACGCCTGACAGTAATTATACTGCGGAGCTTCACTATGGGTATTACCCACCGTCAATCGTTACGGCAGGCACCACTTGGCTTGGGGATGAATTTGACAGTGCGTTGTTAAATGGTGCATTGGTGGAAGCCATCAGGTTCTTAAAAGGTGAGCCAGATATGGTACAAACGTATGATAAAATGTTTGTGCAATCTCTTGGATTGTTAAAAAATCTCGGAGAAGGTAAGTTACGTGAAGACGCCTATCGCTCGGGACAGTTCCGAGTGCCAGTAAGTTAAAGGAGACTAGATATGGCTATAACACAGGCGATGTGTACCAGTTTCAAGCAAGCGTTGCTTGATGGTGAAATGGACTTTAGTAGCGATACGGCGCAAACATTTAAGATTGCTCTGTATACGTCCAGCGCGACATTGAGTGCTGCTACCACAGCATATACCACATCAAATGAGGTATCTGGCACTGGATATACAGCAGGCGGGAATACACTTACTATATCCACAAACCCAACAAATGGTGGGTCTGGCACCACTGTATACCTAAGTTTTTCCAACACTACATGGACATCATCTACAATCACTGCTCGCGGTGCGTTGATCTACAAATCTGGTGGCACTAACCCGTCAGTTGCAGTGCTGGATTTTGGTTCTGATAAATCGTCTTCAAACGGAGATTTTCAAATCCAGTTCCCAACAGCGGATTCTACGAGTGCAATCATCCGTATTGCGTAAGCTATAGAGGTAATTGTAAATGCCTGTTTTAAAGAATAGAGCCTATGTCTCAACTTCTACGCCCGGGACAGGCACAATAACTCTAGGGAGTGCCGTTTCAGGCTACCAAACATTCGCTGCCGCTGGGGTGTCTGACGGTGATTCTGTTCGTTACACGATAGAAGATGGTACAAATTGGGAAATAGGTACAGGCACGTATACCGCGTCTGGTACGACACTATCTCGTACCCCTAGCGAAAGTTCTAGTGGCGGATCGGCTATTAACTTGTCGGGTGATGCTACTGTGTTTATCACAGCGGCTGCGGCTGACATTATGCAGCCATCCAACAACCTATCAGACTTAAATAATGCGTCTACTGCACGAACTAATCTTGGAGTTGCTATTGGCTCGGACGTACAAGCGTATGATGCGCAGCTTGCGGACATTGCAGGTTTAACTCCCACAGACAATAATTTTATTGTCGGAAACGGCACTAACTTTGTTACAGAAAGTGGTGCTACAGCGCGTACTTCACTAGGTTTAACCATTGGCACAGATGTACTTGCCTATGACTCTAATCTCCAATCTTTTGTAGATACGTTTACCTTACCAACTTCAGACGGTACTGCTGATCAGGTACTTCAGACTAATGGTTCTGGCACTCTATCTTTCGGCACGATAGACACGTCTTCATTAATGCCACTGGCTGGTGGTACGTTTACGGGTGACGTTACCTTTACGGGCGACTCTTACAATGTCGTATGGGATAAGTCTGATAATGCGTTAGAGTTTGCAGATAATGCTAAAGCTGTATTTGGCACTGGTGGTGATTTAGAAATATATCACGATGGTACTCAAAGTGTTATTGATAGTAATTTAAGTAATGCTTATTTAAATATTATATCAGGAGGTGGTTTTACACTTAAAACTTCGGGCGGTACAAATTCTATTGTTGGTTTTCAGAGTGGCGGAGTTTCACTATATACTAATGGTAGTCTTAAACTAGCTACTACCACTACAGGGGTTCAAGTTACAGGTAACATAACGGTTTCTGGCACTGTAGATGGCGTTGATATTGCCGCTCGTGATGCAGTTCTCACTTCAACAACTACTACTGCTAATGCAGCTATGCCAAAGTCAGGTGGTACGTTCACGGGTGATGTAACTTTTTCAGGCAGTGTTTATGACATTGTTTGGGATTATTCTAATAATTCCTTAGAATTTCCAGATAACGCACAGATAAGACTTGGTTCATCTTCTGATTTTACACTATATCATTCAACTAATAATTTTATAGATATTTCTACGGGTAATCTCTATATAAGGCAATTTGGTAATGATTTAGATGTTCTTATTCAAAGTGATAATGGCTCCGGCGGCACTGCAAATTATTTTGTTGCGGATGGAAGCACGGGTGAAGTTCAGCTATACCATTACGGAAGCGAAAAACTTGCAACGAAAAGTACGGGTGTAGATGTAACTGGCAACATTACTGTCTCAGGCACCGTTGACGGCGTTGATATTGCTACAAACATCCCTTCGTCTCTTGGAACTGCTGGGCAGGTACTTACAGTAAACGCTGGCGCAACGGCTGGCGAGTGGGCAGATGCTGCTGGCGGCGCGGCGGACGGTGTGTTCTATGAAAACAACACTAATGTAACCGCGAACTACACTATTACGTCTGGTAAAAATGCCATGTCAGCGGGACCGATTACGATTGACAGTGGTGTAACAGTAACAGTGCCTTCTGGCTCAACTTGGACGGTGGTAACATGACGTTAAAAGTAGACACAATTACTGATGTTGCGGGTACGGGCGCACCAAACGCTACTGATGGTATTACTGTAGGTGGTACAGCTTTATCCTCTGTAAACCAAATGGAGTACACTTCCTCCGCAACCGAGCCTAATAACCCTGCAAACGGTGCAGTTTGGTGGAACACTGGTGACGAGAAGATTTACTATTATGTCAATGATGGGTGGTATGAGATAGACTCAACGCCACCTCCTATTTACTATGGCGATACAGGTGTATTTGCGGGTGGTGGTTCAGTAGATGGAGCTAATTATTATAACATCATACAGTCTGTAACTATTTCTACGACAGGAAACGCTACAGATTTTGGCAATCTGGTAAGTGCGAGAAAAGAGCTTGCAGGGTGTTCTAACGGAAGTCGTGGCATTTACGGTGCTGGGAGAGGTAGTTCTATAACATTTGCCATTGACTACATTACTTTCGCAACGTCTGGAAATGGGACTAATTTCGGAAACCTATCATTCTCTCGATATAACCTTAGCAGTTGTTCAGACGGCCTTCGTGGGGTGTTTGCTGGGGGCTTTCAGTTTTCTGTGACTAATGTAATTGATTACGTTCTTATTGCAACGACTGGAAGCGCTAATGATTTTGGAGACTTAGACATTACAACTGCAGGGGGCAACCAAACTACGGCGTGCGCGGACAAAACTCGCGGACTAATAGCGGGTGGTTTAAATTCTTCAAGTGTATCACAAAACGCAATTCAATACATAACAATACAAACTACAGGAAACACAACTGATTTTGGAGATTTGCTTGCTGCTGCTGCAAATATGGGATCGTGTTCGGATGATACGAGAGGTGTTTTTGCGGGAGGGACTACTTCAGCAGCACAAAACGTAATTCAATACGTAACAATACAAACTACAGGGAACGCTACCGATTTTGGAGATCTTACTGCAGTAAGAGACAAAGCGACTGGAATCTCGAATGGAACAAGAGGGATACTTGGCGGCGGCTCTCAAGCCGCAACGGCCCTTACAATAGATTATTTTACTATTCAAACCCCGGGAAATGCATCTGATTTTGGAGATCTTAGCGCGGGCCAACCGTTGAACTATATGGGCGGCGCATCTGGAGACTGACACATGAGTAAGTTTAACACAACGAACATTGAAAACATATCCGGTGGACCGCCAACTTTTAGTCAAGGTTTGTCAGTAGAAGGTACAAACATCACCAGTTTGGTGACGATGACTGAATATTACACAGGGGCGTCAGAACCCTCTTCCCCTGCAAACGGCGCGGTTTGGTACAATGGCTCGAACACAAAACAGTATGTTAACGGTGATTGGTATACAATCACTTTGACTCCGCCGCCTTCATGGTTTGGCCCTAAAGCTGTTTTTTTAGGGTTTGATAGTAAAAACCAATTTATTTATAAAATAAGTAATCTTGATACACTTAGCAACGCTGCTGGGTATGGGGGCCAAGCTATTGTGTCTGGGTCGATTTCTTATACTGCGGCGGTTTCTAACGGTAGTAGGGGCGTTTGGGGTGGGGGGGCGGCATCTGGCGCTCAAGACCCCGCTAACTACATACAATACCTTGGTTTTGTCAATGAAGGTAACACCACGGATTTTGGTGATTTGACAGTAAACAGAAGTCTTTTGGCTGCAGCATCAAACGCGGTTAGAGGTGTTTTCGGTGGCGGTGCGGGTGATGGAGACGACACCGTTATGGATTATATTACGATAGACACAACGGGTAACGCTATAGACTTTGGCGATCTAACAGTTGGTAGGTGGAGTCTAGCTGGCGCTGGGGGCACCACATACGGTTTGTTTATGGCAGGCAATCAAGGTGTAACTATATATAACACTATAGATTACATTACGATAGCGACCACAGGTAACGCTACAGACTTTGGCGATTTACTGTCTGCTACTGTTAACCTTGCTGCTACATCTAATAAAACCAGAACGGTTGCTGGGGGAGGAACAGTATCAAGTAGCAAAGTAAACGTGATACAGTATATGACGACAGACACTCCCGGCAACGCTACAGATTTTGGTGATTTGACTTTAGCTAGGAGTAATTTTGCGGCGGTAAGCAATGGGACAAGAGCGGTATTCGTGGCTGGTGCTTCGTCTAATTTTTCAAACACTAACACTATGGATTATATTACTATGGACACTCTTGGCAACGCGGCTGATTTTGGCGATTTTCTCTTTACAACTAGACCCAGCGGGGCGGCATCTGGACAAAGCAGTTAGCGGTTCGGCGTTTGGAGGTTAAAAATGAGCACTTTAAAAGTAAATTCTCTTGGAAATAATGGTTCCCCCGTAGATTTTCCATATAACGTAAAAGTGGGAGACGGTTTTGTTGAGCGTGAATATACAACTTCTGCCACTGCACCAAGTTACCCTAACGAGGGCGCTTTGTGGTGGGATACAGGTGAATCTGTATTAAAGATATATACTAACTCAGAGTGGTACACTGCTACAACGGTGGCACCTTTAACGGTCTGGTACGGATCAAGGGGTGTTTTTGCAGGGGGCCAAAGTAGCTTTTTTAATGTAATAGAGTACATTACAATAGCCAATACAGGAAATGCTACGGACTTTGGTGATTTAAGCGCTAATAAAGTTGGTGTAGGTGCGGTATCAAATAGTGTTAGGGGTGTTTTTGGAGGAGGTACTGTACAGTTTTCCGATGTAACAAATGTGATGGAATACATTACTATAGCCATCACGGGAAATACTACAGACTTTGGGGATTTAACAGTAGCAAGGCAAACAAAGGGCGCAAGTAACGCTCAAAGAGGTGTTTTTGCTAGTTATAGTCCCGCGGGTAATGTACTAGACTATATTACCATAGCTACCACAGGTAATGCCATAGACTTTGGTGATTTAAGTAGCTCAAAGTCTACTACCGCAGCGGCTAGTGGTAGTGTAAGGGCGCTGTTTGCTGGAGGTTTCGCCAGCCCCAACAGATTAAATGTAATAGAATACATCACTATTGCAACCACTGGTAATGTCACTGATTTCGGAGACTTATTAGCAGCAGTCAGCGGTATGGGGGCTTGCTCAGATTTAACAAGATGCGTTTTTGCTGGTGGTTATGACGGCAACCCCGCTAGAACTAATGTTATACAATATGTTACTACAGATACGACAGGTAACGCTACAGACTTTGGAGATTTACTTAGTGAAACAAACCAGCCTGATGGTACTTCTAATGGGGTAAGGGGAGTTTTTGCTGGGGGTACTACTGGTAGTGACATTAACACTATTCAGTACATTACCATCCAAACTCCCGGTAACGCCATTGACTTTGGTGATCTTACAGCGGCTAAATATTCCTTGGGAGCTTGTTCAGGAGACTAATGTGAATAAATCTATCATTAAAAAAGAAGAGGTAGCGTTTAGCTTACCAGCAATGGCAGCGGACAGAATGAACCCTGCTGCGGTTGCTAAAGTGAACAAACATCTAGCTGAGTTAGATGAGAAAACTCGTGCGTTTGACCGCAACAATAGCCAACACACGTTGTCATTAATGACGTTGACTATGTTAAACGGGCAGTCGCCTATGCGTATGATGCGTCAGGTAATGGCAGAAGTGGAAAAGCGTAAGATGGCTTTATCCGAAGCGCAAGTAAACCATGCTAAAACACGTAAAAAAATAGAAACGCTGGAACAAAAAGATGATCCTGTTTCAGAGGCTAAATTGCGTCACGCAACGCATGGCCTAATGATGCTGGAGTCAAAAATAAACGGGTCATTTAAAGACATTGCTACGTTGATTGATGCTTACGAAAACATCAAAGCAAAACATGGTATTGACGATTGGGACGAAGAGACGTTTGAAAAAGAAGAAAAACGGCACCATGTGCGACGGGGCTTTGAACTTATGTATCGTAATCTGCTTGATGGCGGACGTGCATCTACTGCTACAATTGAATACTTGCAACAATATGGTGTGCATCCGCAGGTGTCATTGACTGAAGTAAGCGGGTATATCCAACACGTAACTGCGCTCATTAAAGATGGCACAGTACCCCACGCTAATGATCTGGAAAACTTTTTGGATCAAATGGCGGACAAATATTGCGCGAGTGTAGACATGACAGCAGAGCGTTTATTTGGTAAAACTGAGTTTATGAACACGGAGTACATGCTCCGACTGGAGGCAAAAGATGATTCTTGAGTACATGCTAATCCGTGAAGCAGGGGCTAAACGCACGCCTTCATGGGTAGAAGACGGTGGGCAATTTCTAAACCCAGACGACAATACGATGGTTGGGTGGTCCCCGAACCTTGCTGATCGGGACTACTATGTTCCAGATAGTGTCACGGAACTTACCCGCGCAGAATTAAAAACTAGAGTGCGTGGAATTGATGCTAACTACCCAATGTTAGATGGGGACGGCAACGAGTTGTCTGACTCTGCTATCGACGCGATTGTAGACGCATGGTGCGATAGCCACGGAGAGCCGTAACCAATGTTAGGCTTCTTCCCTCTTACAGGCGCACCATTAGCGTCTACATTCGAGCAGAACATAGCTCGTTTGACGGGGGTGGAAGCCACTACCGCGCTAGGCTCTGTTACCATAAGAGGTACGGCCTTAATAGAACCTTCTGGTTTAGAAGCCACAGGTGGTATTGGGTCTGTAACTGTTACAGGTGATGCGGACTTTACGCTCACTGGAGTAGAAGCCACAGGCGCTATAGGTGACGTAACTGTAGTCGCGGATGCAAACGCTACAGTCGTAGGAATATCTGCTACCACGGCGCTAGGCACGGTTACCATAACAGGTGCAGCGACTATCATTCCTACTGGCCTGCAGGTGACTGGATCTATAGGCAATGTAGTTGTATCCGCTGATGGAAATACAACAGTTACAGGGGTTCAAGCAACAGGTGCTATAGGCACCGTAAGTGTGGCTACAAATGCAATATTCCAAGTCGTTGGTAATTCTGCTACACTAACGGTAGGCGATGTAGATGTTGCTATTAATATGCGGGTACAAGTAACGAGTGTGACAGCTACGGGTGAACTTGGCAGGTTGCTCATATGGCAGGATGTGGATGACGCACAGACTCCAAATTGGGTAGACGTGTACGACAAACAGTGAGGCTAGTATGACAACATATACACCATTATTAAAACTAGCGTTGCCTGTTTCGGGCACTTTAGACGGCACATGGGGCGATACGGTTAACGACAACATCACTTCGATGGTCGATGAGGCCGTTGCTGGGTTAGCGACTATAAATACATGGTCTACTAATTCTCATACGTTGACCACTGCCGATGGAACTACATCTGAATCTCGTGCGGCTATATTGAAATTTACCGACACAGGGGCTGCGCTCACAGGCAATGCGACGGTTGTATGTCCTGCGTCTTCTAAACTATATGTAGCGGATAATTCAGTCGGTAATAGTTATACTGTTACGCTAAAGACTAGCTCAGGTACTGGTATCGCTGTTCCTGACGGCACCGCAATGCTGCTGTACTGTG
>Ga0208899_1000893_pt1 | contig 21735 bp, 13 predicted proteins | sample VirMetDEL_Nov_24_FD_184518 | JGI IMG/M metagenome (GOLD analysis project Ga0208899, IMG submission 184518) | Aqueous microbial communities from the Delaware River and Bay under freshwater to marine salinity gradient to study organic matter... | ecosystem: Environmental > Aquatic > Marine >... | reverse complement strand
TACTGCTTATGATAAATCTCGTACGACTAATATGTCACCTCTGGGAACGGATAGTGACGCTACTGTGGCTAGGTTTCAAACTACGCCTGGCAGAATACAAAACTCGCCGACGGGTGAAAGCACTTTTGCGCAAGCGAAAAGCACAGTCACGAGACGAGAAACCGGAGACTACTACGTAATTAATCCTAACTACGTAGTTACTTCCTTTGAAAAGGGAGATATTAAATTGCACTATGACGGCTATCCGTTAGATGATTGTGGGTTCCCAATGATCCCTGATAACATCTATTACAAACAGGCGTTAGAGTGGTACATCATTCGACAAATGATGATGGGCGGCTACAAAAATGAAAACTTCAACTGGGCGGTCGCAGATCAGCAGTGGAAGCATTATTGTGTCGCTGCACAAAATGATGCTGCATACCCGTCTATTGATAAAATGGAATCGTTTAAAAATATGTGGGTGAGATTGGTGCCAAACATCAATGCACATGCAGACTTCTTTATGGGTAATCAAACTCAAGAAAGACTTAGACGATGAAACCAATTGGAGGATTAAACCGAGATGCTGCTCCAAATGATCAGCAGCCCTCTACTTACAGACATGCGGAAAACATATTACTTACTAAGCTCAATCAAGCAGTGGCTACGGAACCCGGAACAATTGCTGAGTACAATAAGTCTGGTTACGATCTTGTAGGTGTTATACCTGTACGTGACGATGCTTCAGTATTGTTTTATGTAGAGAATGACTATCTTACTGATATTAACTATTTATCAGAAATTGTATACCTTGATACTAATGGTAATGAGACTCTAATTGTCTCTCACGCAGATCTTAAGTTTTCTCCAGAGCACCCTTTTAAAGGCGTATACTACTACAATACAAAAGACGAGTTAGTTATTGCCTGGACTGATGATAATAATCCTCCTCGTATTCTTAATGTAGATGCTCCTGACTTTACAGGAACTACTCCTGCTGATAAATACATCAAACGTTTATCTTTATTTCCTGACGCTGCAGCTCCGTCTGTCAAAGGAAATCTAGAAGCCAACGAAACAGGTTCTATACAAAACGGTGCATATACATTTTTTATCTCTTACGAGATCGACGAAGATAGTACGACAAATTACTTAGGAGGTTATGGTTCTTACCTGGTAGGTACTGGTAGTGATTTTGAAAACAACAGTTCTGTAGGTATCTCTTTAGACATTCAAAATCTAGATACTGATTACGATTATGTACGCATCTACGCTGTAAAAACTGCAGGGTCTACAAAGACCGGTCACTACTTACAAAGATTTGCAATTCCTACTACAGGTTCATTAGAGTTTATTTGGACAGGTAGCGAAATAGGTACTGCACCTTATGAGGACATTATTATAAATAATGCATCATACAAGACTGCAAAAACTCTTACAGTACTTAATGATCGTCTTCATCTTGCTAATCTTACTACGGATAACTTCTTTGATTATCAGCCCTATGCAAATGCTATTACGTCCCAGTGGACATTTGAGCAAGACTTGCACAACGTTGCTACAGGAGAAGAGAACTTAGATTCTGAAGAATATGGAACTTACAGAGGTTTTATGCCGGGAGCTACGTATGCTTTCTATATTGCCTTTACTCTAAAAGATGGTACATACTCTCCAGCATTTCACATACCAGGTAGAGAATCTACAGATGCAACTGTATACGATACAATAACATCTAGCTCTGCAATTCGTAAGATTGATACAAATGATTACACTACGTATACAGGTACTGTAACAGAACAAGACGATCATGCGGATACTTCCTACACTTTCCACTATGGAGATATGGGATTCCATAGAAATGAAAATGAGACTTATTCTAATTCAGATTCTTGGAATATTAAAAATGCGGCAGGTACTGTAACGGGTAATATAAAAGGGGATAACGTTAGGCACCACAAGTTTCCATCAATACAAAAGATGGCAGCTAATATAGGCAGCTTTAATGAGCGTAATATTTTATATGGTGTACGTTTTAATAACATAGCATTGCCTACAGAACTTTTAGATAGGGTACAAGGGTATACAATCTTTTATGCTTCTCGTTCTTTTGGTGATATGGATGTGCTTACGTATGCACCTGTATTAGATAAAGATTTTCAAGATACCGAAAACTGGAGTGATCAACATAGTTATCCTAATGTAGGAAGCTGTGGTAATATAGCTACAGCTCCCACTTGTTACGAGTATACTGTATTTAATACTAGCTATCAATCAAATGCTGAAGTCTCTTATACAGACTGTGCTGGTGTACCAAATACAATGACTTTATATCCGGGTCAGTTTGTAACTATAAATGCAGATCGCAACACTGTATCTGCTACTGCAGGAACTGTAGATATTACAGAAGTAGGACCTATTGTTTTTAGTGATCCGGATATTGGTTGTGACGCGGCTCCTGTAAAAAGTGGGTCTATGCGTATTTATGATCCAATGATCTTAAGTAAGAAGCCTGCACTAAGCAATATATTTACTTTACCTGAATGGTATTCTAATCAGCCTTGGAAAAATACAAGTGGTGATTTGTTAAGTAACCAGTCTCAATGGGCATCTAGTCTTGGTAAATTAAGATATTTACCTGCTAATAACTCGGCAGTAAATAATTCTGAGCGAGAAGAAGCTGCAATATTTACAGCTAGTAATATTATAGCAGGAGAGTGGCTAGGTAAAACTCAAAATGTTTACAGAGGTTTTGCAGGAGCTATAGGAAATAAAACGGTTATAGCTTCATTACGTCAGTTTATTCCTAACATGTATGTGGGATACTCTAATCAAATGTTAGCTTCTACAAGCATGGTATTTGATTTGCGTAATGTAAGTTTAAGTGACCCTTTTATTAGTGGTAACGCTGCAGCTAAGTATGCTAGAACTCCACGCATATACGGAGGAGACTCTACTTTAGAACGCGTACGTTTTGAGTACATGACTGCAGAGGATAACAATAATACTAGTATGGTTGACGCTAACCATGAAGAAGTATTAGGTTATAACCATCAAGGATACACTTACTTCCTAAAAAATGCTGAGAACTATTCTGTACGTAGATTAATTTATACTACACCTTGTAGGGTTCCTGTAAGTAAGATGTATCCTGATTTAGGATTACAACCTAACTTAACAAGTAAGATTATACCATCATATGCAGGAGAGTACTTAAATCAGTACCTTATTAATCCTGCATACGAAACTATTAATACTACTAAACCTGCGTTTGCGTTTGATGATATTGCGTTTGAAGCCGTAGATAAATTTCCTAGTCGTATTGCAAGATCTGTAGTACAACAGTCGGAGGCTAATAAACTGCAGTGGCGTACATTTAGATCACAAGATTACTACGAGCACACACGCACTAAGGGTACTATTACTAATATAGAGGAGCACAACAACGAGCTACTTATACACCACGAGCAATCGTTATTTAAAACTATTGGTAAAGAGCAACTCTCTGCGAGTGCTACAGAAGTATTCTTAGGCACAGGTGATATTTTCTCTATGCCTCCAAGAGAGCTTATTGATACTCCACAAGGATATGCAGGTAACCAGCATTTAGCAGGTACACTTTTAACTAAAGTAGGTTACTTTTTCTTAGACTTAGAACAGCGTAAAGTATTCTTAGTATCTGATCAATTAAATGAGATCAGTAGTAAAGGAATGCGCAACTGGTTTAGAGACAATATGGAGTTTGAGTTAAAGGCTCAACTTGCTTCTAAAGGTATTAGTAACAAGTATACATTGTACGATGCTCCTGCACATGAGTATGGTAATGGGTATACCTGTGCATATGATGAAGAGTACAATAGATTTGTACTATCTAAAAGATCATGGAGATTTACTACGGCAGGATTAGCAAAAGTTGCTACTGCGGCAGAGCATGAGCAATCGTATGTAGAAGATAAAATCTACTTTGCACAAGGCATTCCAAAACTTGCTGTGGATAATATTGAAAATCCTGGGCAAACAGTTTTACAGAACCTTGATATGACTAGCTCTGATGTAGAGTATGTATCTTGGACTGTAAGTTACTCTGCAGCTACACAAAGCTGGACTTCATTCCACTCTTACAAACCTACATTGCTTTGGAATACCCGTAACGCACTATACAGCTTTAATAGCCAGGTCTACAAGCACAATGTAGGAGCTAATGGATCTTACTATGGTACGACATATCCGGCGCTCTTAGACGTAGTGTTTAATCCTTCTCCTACACAAACTAAAGTCTTTGTAAACTTTAACTGGGTTACAGAGTCTTTAAATACTTCTGGAGGAAGCGTTAAGAAAGATACGTTTACACACGCTACTGTATACAATAGCTATCAGCTTTCTACAAGAGCAACTCTTACTAACTTAACTACATCGGGAGGTAACTTAAGAGAGACGGAAAGCACTTGGCACTTTAACGCGTTTAGAGATAAACTGTCTACACAAAGCTCTGATATAGTAAACGAAGATTTTACTATTAATTACAACTTGTTAGACGTTACTAAACCTTGGTATCAGCAACGCCGCTTCATAGATAAGTATGTGATAATTAGATTAGAGTACGATAACTCTACTGGAAATACATTATATTTGTACGAAGCATCTTCAGCAGCAAGAGTATCTAACAGATAATAGTATTACAGCGGTTACAGTATCTGTGTAACTAAAACTATTATATCATGCCAAACATAAAAGGTAGAAAATTTGCATATACCGCTGCGGGTATGAGAGCTGCTAAAGCTTATGCAAAAAAGACTGGTGAAAAAATTCAGTATATGGTAGGAGGGTCAATTCCTGCTGGGAGTAAAGGTGCTGGATTACGCGCACTTAAGAAAAAATCTCCCTCTACTGTTAAAGCCATGGGTTATAAAAAATACGGAGGTAGCACTAAACCTAAAATGGGTAAGGGTGGTATGCGTAAAAAGCGTTAAGATGTCAGACAAAGATTTTGAACTTGATGAATCGTTTGCAGACTTTGTAGACGATCTAACTAATGCAGAGCAACCTACATGTAATCTGGAGAACCCAGAAGACTGTGAAGCCTGCGGAAGCTAAATACTATGGCAGTTAAAAAGAAAAAAGGTCTTTGGGCAAACATTCACGCTAAACGCAAGCGCATTGCAGCGGGTAGTGGAGAACGTATGCGCAAGCCTGGTTCTAAAGGAGCTCCTACAGCAGCAGCGCTAAAGAGATCGCGCAGCAAAAAAAAGAAAAAGAAATAATGAACGAGACGGATATCAAAGTATTACTGCTAAACGCAACAACTTTTAGCATTTCTATGTCTCAAGTTGAAACAGCTTTAAAAATGCTGTTACTTATTATTTCTATTGGTTATACAGCACAACGCTGGTACTTCTTAAGAAAAAACAGAGAAGAATGATACACAAATGGACTTCAGTTAGAGCGGTATATTTATTAATGTCCGCTGTTTTGTTTTTAGGATTGATCCTTCAGTCTTGGTGGGTTGTTGTTTTTGTGATCGCTATGCTTAACGTAGGGGTATGGACTAAGTTTTGTCCAAGCAAATGGTTCTTTGAAAAAATAGGATTCCGTAAGACAGAATTGTAATGAATGCTCTTGACGGCATATCTAAAAGATCAATAGTATGCTTGATCTGCTCTACATTGATTATGCTGACTTTCTTTGTATTTAAAACTCTCGTAGTCTTTAAATACATACACCATTCCACATTTACACATTACTTTGAATGGCTATCTGTAATAGCCTTTATGCCGCCTTTCTTTATGGTGGTACAAGAGTTTTTGCAAAACAAAGCTAAGATCAAAGATGACTTAAGTAAGAAAAACATCTACTTAGAGCATGCTGCTAAAATCATACGTCACGACATGCATAGTGGCATCAATACCTACTTACCAAGAGGTATTAAATCTTTAAACCGAAGGCTTACCGAAGAGGACATTAAATCCTTACGTATTAGCGCACCCCTAAAACTTATTAAAGACGGCTTACACCACGCTCAGAAGGTGTATGCAGGCGTGTATGAGTTTACTAACCTAGTAAAAGAGAATGCACGGCTAAACAAAGCTCCGCATAATATATCAGAAATTTTAACAGACTATTTAAAACTAACAGCTTATAAAAATCAAGTAATATTAGGAGACAACCTGCCCGATGTATTAGATGTTAATGAGGCATTGTTTTGTACTGCGTTAGACAACTTTATTAGAAACGGATTAAAATACAACGACAGCGGAACTAAGTGGGTAAAGATATACCACGAAGGCAGTTACCATACAGGTTCTTATCTTGTTGTAGAAGATAACGGTAGAGGCTTAACAGCTGAAGAGTTTATAATCCTATCTAAGCCTTATGCTAGAAAAGAAAATCAGAAAGAATCTGGTACGGGGCTAGGGCTAAACATTTCTATAGAGATTTTAAAAGAGCACGGGTATAGCGTGTTTGCTAAAAAAACTGATAACGGTACAAAAATATATATAAAATTATGATCGATACATTAATGCTCATAGACGATGAGAATCTATTTCATCTTGTTTTTGAGGATGCTTGCTCTATGCTAGACATTGCTCTTTCTATAGAGTCACTAGATAGCTCAGATGAAGCAGACAAAAAATTTAAAGCCTGGTTTCCAGATGATCCGGATCACGAGCGTCCGCAATGTGTGTTTGTAGACTTAAACATTATTGGTTCTTCTTTTGATGGTATTGAGATGATACGAAAAATAAACACAGAATACGGAAACGGATGTGTGATAGGTATTATATCTAGTAGTTCCGATCAAGAAGAAATTGAGAAAGCTAAAGCTGTAGGCGCACAGTTCTGGATTATCAAGTCTGACGATATCGAACCACGACTTGAGGAGTTTTATAAAGACTACCAAGGTTACGTAAGCAAGACTAATCCATTTAAAGTATACCGATGAAAATTATAAAAGAGTTTAGAGTTGCAATTATATTCTTTCTGCTATTAGCTATAGCAGGTTTAATTGTACAGCATAATAAAAAGAATTATGAAACTGGTTATTTAATCAATGGTAATCCTGATAACAGCTATCTAGATAGCGCAAGAGTATACGGCTGCGGTGATTAGTTCTAAAGACACAGTAAAAGAAGCTATACTTAAAGCTAAGTCTAAGAAAGTTTATATCGAGGGAAACTTTGTAAAGCTGTTAGCTAAGACCACAGATCCTGAAGTTAAAGAGTATCTTGAGGAATGCAGAAAGCGTGACTTAGCTCAAAGACGTAAGCGTTTAGATATAACTAAGCAGGTGCAGGCTCAGAACAAAGAGCTTGAAGAAGCAGCTGTTATAAAAGGAGCTTTGGTTATAGAGCTTCAAAACTCTTTAGAAGAAACAAAACAGTTACGAGACGAAGCTATAGAAGACTTAGAGGTGATGCAAAAGCGTACACAGTTTGAGTTGATTAGCACAATCGTCAAGGTAGCTTTATACGTAATAGTAGGAGTAGGTGTACTTACTACGGGTATGTATGCTTGGGCTATAGGTTCAGGAACAGACACACAAATAATAGGCAGTACCTGGTCTAACATGTTTGGTATTTTACTTACCAATGCATTCAGTATTGTCGGAACTATAATGGGGGTTAAGTACGCTACAGACAAGGACTAATTTTTTGTATCTTTGCTAAGCTAACCCCTTGATTTTAAACATATACAAATGTTATATACTAATGCAAAAGACCTGCGTTCATCGCAGATTCCACGCTCTAGATTCAAGGGGAGCTCTCTACCGCAATACGGTTATGGTGCAATGCTTACGCAAGCGGGTAATTTTTTAGGATCTGATAAAGGAGCTTCTTTACTTGGCAACTTCGGGCAGCTTGGTAATGTTATAGGAGGTTTAGATGCAACCGATGGGGACATGAATCCTTATGCAGCTGCAGGAGCAGGAGCCCTTAAAGGTGTAGGCATGGGTGCAAAGCTTGGTAACATGATTATGCCTGGAATTGGGGGTGCAATTGGCGCGGGTGCAGGAGCTCTTATAGGGGGTGCTGCAGGTTTATACAAAGAACGCCAACAACAAGCACAGTTAGATGAAGCAGAAGCTGCTAAATTAAAACTAGAGCAACAACGTAAACGTGCTTTAGAGTTAGCTAACCTACAAGCTTCAAAAGCCGTCCTTTCTACATATCCTACACAAGGTGTAGCAGACGCAGGCTTTATGGCTGCATATGGGGGCACTATTAAAAAGTTTGCAATGGGAGGTCCTACAGATCCTCCTCCTTTTGACATGTCATTGTTAGCGGGTAATACCTTACCAGCTCCTAATCAAATGGCTATGTCAGCGCCAGATGTACTTACCGGTTATTCAGACCAAGAATTAGCTATCAATCGTGCAAAAGGAAATCAAGTTGCTTTTAATCAGCGTGCTGATATTGTAGGAGAAAATCTTAATAATGCATACCAGTATGCTAAAGAAAATCCTTTAGATGCAGTACAAGTAGGATTAGGTGCTACTGCAATTGCAGCCGAAGGAATTCCTTTAGCTGGTACAGCTGTAAGCGGTTTTGCTGATGGTATAAATGCAGGTATTAGCGGTGGTCGTGCTGCTTATTATGCTAATAAAGGCGACACTAGTAACGCAGCATTTTATACTACTGCAGCAGCTCTAGACGGTGCCGCGGCTATTCCTGGTTTAGGAAATGCAGCGGGCGCTTCTAAAATAGCAATGCTTTTAAATAAAGCAAATCACGTTGCCCATGCTCCTATTCATGCAGCTCATACAGGTTCAAAAGCTATTACAGCTTATAAAGCCGGTAATCTAGGATACGGGGCAACAAACTCTTCATATGCTATGGGTGGTAAAATACCAACTGAATCAGCAGATTACCTTGCAGAAGGAGGTGAAGTTATACAACATGCAATGAATGACCGTCCCGATACAGACATGAATGGGGAGGCTAAACAAATAAACTCTAATACTTCTAAGTTTGTAGGAGATTCTCACGATGCAGCATCACAAGGAATTGGTGTTGCAAATGATAAGGAAGCTCGTATATACTCTAAAAGACTATACGCTCCTAAAGACTTAGTAGCTAAATTAAACAAACTGTAAAATGGCTAAAACATCTTATGCTAAGGCAATGGAGTTAGCAGCTTCTAAACGAGCTAAACACGAACAGCGTCTAGAAACTGCTCGTCGTACTGGAGATCGTTTTGCTATTAACTCTGCACAACGTGCAATCGACAAACTAACTGATTACGAAAACCAGTTGTTTGAATCTCAAGAAGAACAAAAAGTTAAAAAAGGTATTACACCTCCAATGCAATCTCAAGAGATGATGGGTTATGGTGGTATACCTAAAATGAATGATGGGGGTATTTACAATCTTTCTAGAAAAAATGGTGCACCTCAAGGAGCGCAGATGATGAATCCTTTTATTAATAACCCGGGAGCATCTGTTGATCCTAACCTACCTTTTAGTCAAACACCTGGAGGACAGCTTTTATCTCAAGCTAAGCAGTACTTGCCTTATGCTGCACAGTTTGGTACCGACTTGTACGCTTTAAACCAGCTTAAAAAACTAGAGGGTCCTGTAGATGCGCCTATGCAACAAGTTACTCAGATTAATACTGACGTAGATACTTCTGCCACTAGAGCTCTCATTCAAGATAATATGGCTGCTTTTAATGCAGGTGTAGATTCAAGCATGTCTAATAGTGCTGCAGTACAAAATGTAAAGCTTGCAAACTTGGCACAAACTAATCGCCAGTTCGCAGACATTGGACAGCAAGAAGCTAACCAAGAAATGGCATTACGTAATCAGCAATCTACTCTTGCTACAGGTACGCTAAATACTAATCTAAGTATTGACGCTGCTAATAAGCAACGTACTGTAGACTTTAATAACATGATAACCAATGCACGTTTAGGTATTGTTCAGGGTATAGGTATTAAAGGAGCTCAGATGGGTCAAGAGTTTGCACAACGCAACTTAGATCAACAACGTCTTGAAACTCTTGCTAAGCAATATGATTCTGGTTTACTTGCTAGAAACTTTAGTGACTTAGGTATAGGAGGTAATCCTTACACTGATGAGACAACTAGAACAATGATGGTAAATGCATTAAAAGATCCAGCAATGAAAGATCAAATGATGCAAAGACTACAGTCTAATCCAGACTTGTTACAATATTTAATGCAATTCGCTAATCAATAATACCATGGCTACAGATCCGTTTAGCAATTTTAAAGCAACACCTTTTGTAAGTCAGTACGCTGGTTTACCTATAGAAGAGTTTGCAAAGTCAGCACAAGTTTTACAACAGCGAGGTATTCAAAACCGTGAGCAGTTAGATAAGCTTGATATGATGGCGTATCAAATACAAACAGCTCCTATTGACGAATCTGTAAAGCAGTCTCGTATACAAGCTATAAGAGACGAACAAGAGCGTATCGCTCAGTCCGGTGCTTACGAGATGTCAGGAGATTTAGTACGAGGTCAAGTTAAAGACTTTACTAGAGATAAACGTCTGCAGACAGCTCAAGGTAATTATGCTTCCTATCAAAAAATGTTGGAAGACTCTGCAAACTTAAGTCCTGCACAGCAGGAAAAAGTTATAGCTGCTTACAAAAAATATGTAAGTGAAGGTGGAGTAGGAGAAGAAGCAGATCAGTTTGGTCGTTATAATAAGATGTCTTCTATTCAGTTTTATGAAGACCAAGATATATCTAAGTTTGTTAGAGATTTTAGCGATGGATGGATGGCAGATCAAAATGCATATGCTTCACCAGACGGTAAAGGATATATTGTATCGGGTACAAATAAATTTGTGCCTTACGCAGAGGTATACAATATGGCAATGCAAGCTGTTCAAGCTGATCCTAAAATGCGTCGACAGCTTAATGACGAAGCTCTTTACACACTATCTCGTATGCAAGGCGATTCTGGTGTTATGTTTACCGGTAATCCTATGGACACTATAACGGTTACAGATCCTGCTACAGGACAGCCTATGGAAATATCTGCGCAAGAATATGTTGCTCAACAATATGTAAATCCTTACGCAGTTAAAGAAAGCTATCAACAAGCTACTAAAGACGTTAAGGGAGATGCTTCTTTCGGCGATCGTTTAACAGCTTCCAAAGGAAACCAGCTTTACACTTATTCTAGTGCTGCTCAAAACTACGGTAATATACCAGATACTCCTCAAGAGTTTGAGTCAGAGTTAGTTTCTATAAACACAAGAATTAAAGATATTGACGCTACGTTAGCTCGCACTGACATTGATGAGGAAACAAGAACAAGCTTATCTAGTGAAAAAGATGGCTTGCTAACTAACAAGTCTAGATTAGATAATATCAAATCTGGTTATTTTGATGGTCTTCCTAAAGCGGATTCGTTTGCCGGTCAGTATGCAATGGCTTTAAAAGAGGCAGGCATTACATCTATTCCAAGAGGTTCTACAACACAAGGAAGAGAAGGAACTACGCAGGGCAAGACTGCTAAAGAGTTAGATCCTAATTATGCATTAGCAGAACAAATCTATAAGGACACTTACAAAAAAGTGTACGGTACTAATTCAGAAGCACCTGGCTTTGGTACTATGACTACAGCTCTTAGTAACGGTAATCAGCAGGTAAATAAAATGCTAAGCTCTCAAGATTTTGCCGGTGCATTAGAAAAAGAAGCAGCAGCAGCAAGTTCTAGTGCTCAAATGATCATGTTCCCTGAGACTATCGACAAAGAAAAATTAACAACTGCTCTTCTTTCTGGTCAATATGAAGCCTATGCTAGCGGTAAGACTGGTGTACAAGAACGACTTACAGCAGATTTATCAGGAATTGAAGGCGTAGTAGCTCAAGCAACATCTGGATCTACTCCTGAAGGAGTTTTATATGATGTAAAACTTCCTATATATGATGATAAGATTCATGGAGATCTCCCGCGTGCGACTCGTAATTTCTTAAAAGACTACAAAGGCGGAACTATTAAGGTTAAAGAGCTTGGTGCTAGTAATGTACAGTCTATCGCAGAGCAAGGATTTGATGCTGCTGCTAAAAACTTGCAAGCTGCAAATTTACCAGGCAATGCTCAACAGCAACAAGTGTATCAAAATGCATTTAGACAACAAGATTCTCCGTATACCTACGCTACGGATATACAAAACATAGAGAGTGATCCGATTGATTTGTATAAGAACTCTCAAGCTATTGCAACAGTTACTCCTGTTAAAACTCAAGCAGGTATTATGTACCGTGTTACGGATAATGTACATGGGGTAACTTACGAGCTTGTAAACTCTAAAGAAAAGGCAACAGCTTATGCTGAAGCGCTATTTAACAACAACTAAGACGGATTAAAATGGCAAAACAAAACGGTCCCATTTCTCAAAAAGAAATGAATGCCCTTACATCTACAGGTACTGCTTCAGCTGCTTCGGGTTCTCCTAAAGGATTAATTACACAAGAAGATATGGAAGCTCGTCTAAAAGATGATGCTAGGTATGCGCCTACTATGTCTTCTTTAGATTATAATGTAGATCTAGAGTCTTATTCTAAATACCTTTCTAATATCAAACCTCTGCAGAACATAGATATGCAGAGAGCTATGAATCAGCCATGGCATCACCAAGCTGCTAATGCTGTAGTACAATCTGTAGGAGAAATTGTAGGTGGTACTCTTGAAGGTCTTGGTTCTATACCTGAAATTTTCTCAGCTGTTGCAGATGAGCAACAAGGTCAAGCTGCAGACTTTGATAACTTTTTAATTGGTCTAGGTCGTTCTATACGCGAAGGAGCACAAGAAAACGCTCCTATCTATCGTACCGATCCTAACAAAGCTTTTGATGTTTTAGACACAGGATGGTGGTTTAGCAACATGCCTTCTATGGTATCTACTATATCTATGATGGTTCCTGCAATGGCAGCGACAAGAGGATTGTCATGGTTAGGTAAAATGGGAAAACTTGGTACGTTTGGTAAGGTAGGTAAAGCTGCTGCAAATCTAAGTCCCGGTATAAAGTATGCTACTAAATTAGGATTAGGAGCGGCAGTATCTAGGAATGCAGAGAACTTTAGAGAAGCTTATCAAGTATATGATGAGACATACCAAGAAACTTTAAAAGCTTTAGAAGATCCTACGCGTGCAGAAAGTTTAGACACTAGTGAAATGATGATGGATGCTAGAGAGTATTACGGTACTGAAAAGCTAACTCCACAGCAAGTTGCAGAATACGTAGGGTCTAGAGCATCATGGCGTTCTTACAAAATTAATTCTGCAAACATTTTATTCGATGCTTTGCAGTTTGCACCCTTATTAAAAGCATCTAAAATTGCTACGCGTACAGGATATTTTGGTAAGACTAATAAAGTCTTAGAAGCTAATGGTAGAAAATTAACTAAGCTTGATAAGTTTACACGTAACGTTACTAATCCAGTTTTATACCCTATAGCTTCGCAGCTTACAGAAGGGGTTGAAGAAGCTGTAAACTTTGTAGGCGGAGAAGAAGGTCGTGTATACGCTAAAGAACTCTTAGGTGAAACGTCAGAGCCTTTATCTAATCGTCTTACAAACTATCTGCAAGATGGTCACATGTGGGAATCTGCTGCATGGGGTGTATTAGGTGGTGTTGTATTTACAGGAGCAACTAATCTTGTTTCTAAAGACGTAGGTCCTCAATCCCAAAATGCAAAACTTGCAGAGATTGAGAATCGTAAAAGTACAATTGCATCTATTACAGCTGCAATGGAAGCAGTAGAAAACTCTAATGAAGATCCACAGACTAAAGCCATAAAATTAAGAAACCTAAAAGCTAATGCAGGTTTTATTTTAGGACGTAACGCTGCTCGTGCTGGTAATGCAGATCTTGTAATTGAGCAACTAGAAGACAAATCTTTCCAAGAGCAATTACTGGAAGGAGGGTTTACTACTCCTGAACAGCTGCAAGAAGATGTATCTCTTATTAAAGAAAATATCCTACAAGCAGAAGCTTTGTATAAAAAACACTCTGGTAGATTCTTTTATAGTGAAGCTACAGGTGCTGCAAGACGCATGCTTGAGAACCGCGGAATGGAGCTCGATCAAGAAAGCGCTTTAAATAAACGTAGACTACAAGACGCTAAGACTTCTATTAGTAATCTAGAGTCAGGTTTAAACCTTACTGAGGAACAACGCGCTGCAGTAAAAAATCAATCCACAAAAGACACAATTGCTATTCTTGATACGTTAGCAAACGAAGCAATTAAAAATAAAGACCAGGCAAGTGCAGAAATGTATCGTGATATGCAGCGTGATTTAGAGACTACTCTAGACAACACTGCTGGAACTATACCTGCAAACTTACCTAAAGAGTTACTAGAGTCTTACATGCAAGAGTCAATGTATAACTCTTATCAAAATCATCTTGTTAAACAGCAAAATGATTTAAGTTCTAAAGAGACGGCATCTAAATACCAAGAAGACATTAATAACGAGATCAAGCGTCAAAAAGCATCCGTTAATAAAGCTGTGTTAGATCTTATTAATAACAAGACTACAGTTGATACTGAGTTAATGTCTTTAGCTAACAGTAAGAACAAGCCAAAGGAAGTTGTTGAAGCTGCTAAAAATAAAATACGTCAGATTGAAGCTGCTAATAAAAAACCGCAAGCAGAACAACGGGCAGATAACTACGAAGGTCCTAAAGCTAATACACCTGCAGGTGAGCCTGAAGGTCCTAAAGTTAAACCTCCCGTAGCTGAGCCTGCACGTCAAGCAGGTTTTATGGAGAAGGCACCTGTAGAGCCTACACCTCCAGGACAAGAAGTAAGCGGTGATCCTGGAGATCGTCCTGCAGATTTAGACGGTCTTGTAGATCCTCCTGCAGAAGCTGAATCAGCTCAAGAACAAGGGCAAGGTGAGCGAATTCCAGGTACTCCTTTTTATATGAAGAAAACCGAAGAGGGTCCTGAATCTACTGCACATCAAGCTGTAGGCACCCCAGAGGTAGATCTTTTTACATTAGGTATGTCTTTAAACGCTAGATTAAATCTAAAAACTGTAGAAGTTAAAGATACACACGGTAATACTAGAAAAGTAGAGCGAGCTAAGAATGCTATAGTAGAGCTTAATGAAGAAGAGTCAGGAGCACTAGAAGCTTTATTTAATTTGCGTGAAGGAAGTGAAATTATATTTACGCCTGAAGGAGATTATGTAACTAAAGAAGGTGTTTATATTACATCTTTAAATTTAGAAGGTCTTAAAAAAAGACTGGAAACAGCTATATCAAAGAAGTCTCCGAACGTTGCAAAAGATCAACAACGTGTAAACGATGCTCAAGCACTTCTTGCAACGGCTGCAGAAAAAGGTAACATTGTTTTAAAAGTTACTGATATGACCAACGGCGCTATTGTAAATACATTAGAGCTGCAAAGTCTGAACAATCTTAAAGAGCATGTCGAACGAAACGGACTAGCACTTGCAGAAAACGATGTCTTAACTATGGCTAATGGAGAGACTATTATCGTTCCAGGTGTCACTAATGGTCGAATTTACGCTATTGTAGACGGTCCAAAATCGCAAGTACCTGTACCTCTTGCAGCAGTAAAGCTGTCTGAAGTAGAAGGAGCAGTAGAATCTGTAAGGGAAGCTGTTCTAGATCTAGAACAGCTTATGATTGCTGATCCTACTATTACAAATAAAGACTTAAGAGCGCAACAAATTCTTCAACGTATTGGTCGTTTTGCTAACGTGTCACAATCGAGTGGTATACGTATGCAACGTGTTAAAGAGTACTCTTCTATTGTGTTATCAGATCGTGACGGTAAAACAATTGAGTATGTGTTTACAGGTGTAAATTATCCTGTAGTACAAGAGTATGATAGTGCTACTAAAACTCGTAAGACTCTTAATCTTAATATAGCCGACGTACTTGCTAATAACTTGCTAGACGTCAATACAGATCTTATTAATAGCGACGAAGAGTTTGACACTGGAGCACAGACATTCCCTAATTACCAAGCATTTGTATTACAAAACTTTAAAACAAATGTAGGCGGGTTTAGAACTACTTCCGGTAAAATAATTCCATTCAGCACTGTTACTACATCTCCAGGAGAACACTTTGGTATTTCTGTACGAGTAGAACTTGTAGGCACTGCAATAAAAAAACCGACTATAGAAGAGCGTGTAGAAGCTGTACGCCCTGAAGCTAAAAAAGTAAAAAAACCAAAACCTGCTCCAAAAGTAGATGTAGAGTTAGATATGTCAGAAGACATGGATGATCTAGGTCTAATGCTAAAAGCAGATGGTCAGGTAACAGACTATGGTAGAAAAGAAAACCTTGACAAAGCAGAGGCGTGGTTTAAATCTGTATTCCCTGAAGTACCTTTCATTAGAGTACAAGGTCTTATAAATAACGGAGGAGAGTTAGCTTATGGTTTGTTTGCTGATGCTGCAGTACGTGTTTCAGACATGGCTATACAAGGCACAGCATATCACGAGGCTTTCCACGTAGCAATGCACCTTTACTTGAACGATACACAGCGTAGTAAAATTTATGCTGAAGCACGTAAAGAATATGGTAACCAATCTGATCTGCAGTTAGAAGAGATTCTAGCAGAGAAGTTCCGTGCGTTTATGATTACAGGAGAACAGGAAGTACACACTCCTAAAACTGTAGTAGGACGTTGGTTCCAAAAACTAAAAGACTTGGTTAAGATGTTTACATCTAAGCCTAATCATACACAACGTTTGTTCCGTGACATCCAGTCTGGTAAATTTAACTACAAGCCTACACAGCAGATGATCAATCATGCTAAGCGCTTTAAGTTAAATCTAGCTGTAGAAGGAATGAGCTCTACAGAGTTGCGCCAAGCAACTAATGTAATGAGTGGTCTGGTACACGGAGCGGTGCAAAGTGTACTTAAAAACAATAAAGCTTTTTCTGCTAAGCTAAAAGAAGCAGGTATAGATCCTACTGTTGAGAACATGGTTAAGCTTGGGTTGCGTACTCAGCTTAAGAAAATGCATGATAGTGGATACTACCGCTCTGAGAACATTGCAAAAGTTCTTAATCAATACGAAGATTCTGATATGGGTGCAGGAGTATTTACTCGCACACTTGAAGTATACAGATCTCGTTTTGGTATTGATTTGACTAAAGCCTCTATCGGCAGTCTTAAAAGATTAAACAACCAATCTATAGAAGGCGATGCTGAGACTGATGTTAATAATGAGGAATCATTAGACGGAACATTACAGCGTAACTATGGGGATTCGTTGGTATATTTTAATGGTAAAGACTCCGTCTCTGCTAAAGTTCGTAATGCTGTACAAACTACTAAGCGTCTATCTCAATTTGATGCTACAGAGTTTACTAAAGGTGTGCCGGATATCCATGCTGCTAAAGAAAACAGCGAGTTTGACACGGGTAACTTCTTAGGCACGCCTACGTTTGTAGAGTTTGATGCTGTATACCCGTATCTAGAAAATAACTTATCGGGTATCTCGTCTCCACAAGAGATGATGGAACGTTTGTTAGAATTTGCAGAAACTGCTAACGCTTCTTACGGTCACTTGTACATGAAGCTGTTTAATGATTCTGATCTGCAAAGTGCATTTTACACACACTTCTCTAAGCAGAGTCCTCCAATCTTCTTACCTACTTATGAGTCAGACACTACTTTTTCTGTTATACCTGTTAACCGTAATAACAGCGAGTTTTTAATTAGAGATAGATTTTTATCTCAAGCATCTGCTCGTATACTAGAAGGAAGCCACACTGTTCCTAAAGAAGAGATTATAGGAAATATTAACAGTAAAATGGATAATGACCGTTTTGCTAAAAAATTCCAGGAAGCACTAGGTCGAATGGACATGGACTTATATGAAAATGGAGTTAATGTTTTAGAGCTTGCAATTCGTAGAGAATTAAATAAAGGGACACTCACTAAATCACAATTACAGAAAGACCTTAATAGGTTAGCGACTGCTTTTGTAAAAGGTAATATTGAAAACGAGAAAGGAAACTTGACTCGTTTAGGTAAGTCTATCCGCTACTACAAAACTTCTGCTATTCAAAACGTAGTTCAGAACGTAGAAGGCAAAAACATTTACGGTGTTACGCACGGTACGTTTATGTCTAACTTCTTTACGTTACTGCAAAATCCTACAAGAGAAGGAGAAGCAAGAGCAATGCTTACTCAAATGCTTAAAGATCCTAAGCTTAAGCGCTCTAATTATATGCGTTTACTTGTACAGTTTAAAGGTAAAGACCCTGTATATGAAAACGGACTTGTTGCGTTAAACCAGGAAGGTATTTCTAAATTTAACTATGGTCTACTAGACGGGTTAAAGAATGAGCAGAGCTTTGGAGGAGTTAAATACTCTAACATGACTAAAGAAGAATACTTAGCTATGTCTTTAGGTATGTTTGTTAACGATGAAGCGTTTAAAAAGAAGAACAATAAAAAAGCAGAACTAGGAAAGATCACTACTCCAGGTATTACACCTTCTGATAAGTCTACTCTTTATTTATTACAAACTCCACGTTGGGAAGAAACTGCAGAATTTGCAGATGGCTCGGGTACAGTAAATACAAAGTCTCTTATAGGTAGACTTGTAATGGGTGAGCTTCAAGCAATGCGTCAAGAAGCAGTGCGTATCTTTAAAGATAGTGAAGCAGCAGAACTTGTTCTTAACGAAAAAGCTCCATTACAAAAATTTGCAAACCCTGCACCAGGTACAAAAAAGATTACGCCTGATACTGCAGGTAGATTCTTTAAGTCCCAGCTGGCTCCTTTCATTAATGCTGAAAACTTCCCAAGTCTATTTGAAGTAAATGGTATTGTACCATTACAAAAGCTAGATCCTATTGCTTTAGAAGCTGTTATTGAACGCATACAAACAGAAGTTATTGCTCCAGAGAGTCAAGATTTAATTCAACAAATTGTAGAGCTTTCTGAAACCAATGATCAAATAGCAGCATTGCTAAGCCGTCAGCCGGGAGAAACGCTTACAGAACAAGCAGCTAGTGTTGTAAAAAGCAGCACTGGTAAAGTAGGCATGGCATTACATAACTACTTACACAACTACGAGTATCAACTGTTCTTCCATGCTCCTGAAGCAGAGTTTAAGAGTGATGTTGATAGTGGTAAACGTGCAGCATCTGCTACTACCCCAGGCATATCTTTAGATCCTAGAATAATGGGACCTAAGTTTAGAGCTATGACTCTTGAAGATGTAGTCTTACCTGCTGCAGGTTATGAAAGTATGGTAGAGAAGCTTACAGATAGATTTATTTCTCAAGGTATTAAACCTACAGACGCGAAAGAAAAAGCTGAATCTGTTCTTGAGCCTTACGAATCTATAGAGACTACAGATGCTCAAGGGTACATGACTCTTGATCGTTATGAGAAGATTGTTAGAGCTCGTGGTATGTGGAGCCCACAATGGGAAACTCTATTTGAGAAAGCACGTTCTCGTAAAGACATGACAGTCGGAGAGCTTCGTACGTTTATGATGCCGCAAAAGCCATTATATTACGGTAGAAGATTTAATACAGATTTGAATCGTATGAACTCAGATCTTATTAAGCTTTCTTCTTTACCTCTAATGCCTGCACTTACTAAAGGAACGCCGTTAGATGAGCTTCGTGAGTTTATGGAAGACCGCAATGTAGAAGAAGCCTTCTATACTACAGCACATAAAGTAGGAGCACAGCGTGTAGCCAAAGCACATTCTGTTGTAAACGGACAAGTCGAGTTTAATCCTGATGCTGTATCTGAAGAAAACATACGTACGTTGGATAATGCTAATTACCGTATTCAATTAGATACACCTGAGCACCTTGTAGATGCTAAAAATAAATTAGGATCTCAGTTAGCTAAGCTTATTCTTGCAGACTTAAGCACAAGTGCAAACTACAAAGCGTTTGGTTCTGCACAGAAACTTATAAATACGTATCAAGACTCTATTACTGAGCTCATTAACATTGAGTTTGACAACTTAATGCAAGAAATCGGTGCTGTAGAGCAGAACGGTAAGTACGTAGTAGAAGACATTAGTAAGTTTGAAGAGCTTATTAAAAACGAACTGGTAGACCGTAACGCAAGTAGAATGTTACGTGAGGCAATGCAGGTAGAAAACGGACGTTTTGTTATACCCGCATTCTTCTCAGGTGCTTCTAACAAACTAGAGTCTATCATCTTGTCGCTGTTTACAAACCGCATTACAAATCTTAAGGTACCGGGAGCAACTGCTATTCAAGTTTCTTCTGCTATGCTATCTAAAGATGGTAAGCGTCCTTCTGTAGTCTTTAATGAAGACGGAGGAATAGATCACTACGAGGTATTGTTACCTGCTTATATGAAAGAGCAGATGACAGACTCTGAGGGCAATGTACTTCCTCTGGAAGATATAGACCCAGAAGCATTAAAAATGATTGGTTACCGTATCCCTACAGAAGGTAAATCATCTATGGCTCCTATGAAAGTTATTGGGTTCTTACCTAATGCAATGGGGTCTAGTATTATCGTACCTGATGAGTTTATTGTACAGATGGGATCGGATTTTGATATTGATAAACTCTTTATCCAGACTAAAAACGTAGGAAAAGAGCTGACTCGCAAACAAGAATTGCAAAACCAGGTCTTCGATGTTATTGAATCTGTACTACAAAATCCTGCGCATCTAGAGGAGATCTTAACGCCGCAAGGTTTTGATGGTCTTGCTAAGATTGCAAACGAAATAGGTCAAGACAGACAAATGGCTGGTGAAGGTCTTAATACTCAGCTGTTTACAACTCAAGCAGAGTTCCGCCAACGTAATCAAGTGGGTGGTCAGATGATTGGTATCGCTGCAAACATTAACGTTTTTGCAACTGTAGCACAAACAACAGGCATGACCTTGTCTGATGACACAGCTATTGAGGTACTATACACGGAGAATGTAGAGCAAATTAAAAAGCTGTACCCTAACACACATAAGGTAGTTTCAGGAGGAGTTATTGTTAGTCACAAGCACTTAGCAAAAGCTGAGAATGGTGAGTACGTAGCTGCAAATGGTTCTTTAATTACAAATAATCTAAAGCAGTTCGTAGGTGCTACGGTAGATAACGCTAAAGATCCACTCTTTGATAAGTTCAACGGTACATCTTACACGGTTCCTACGGTAATGACTATGGTATTAGCAGGTATTCCAATGGAGACCGCCCTATACTTTAGTGCTCAAGAGTCTATTGTTAATCTGTCTAACACATATGCATCTGCAAGAGGTGTATTTGGAACGGGAGCAAGCTTTGAGTTTGCACAAGAAAAAGAAAGACTTCTAAAAGAAATTAATAAACTTACCGGCGAAAGCTTTAACACTCGCAAGCAAGACGTTGATGAGGTGTTTAACTTATCTGGTAAAGCTCGTAAACCTTTATCTGCAAAACGCCTTAAGGATAATCTAAAGAAAGACTATGATAGTCTTACTAAAGATGAAAAAGAGAATTACTTGTTTGATCAGTTAGATCTTATTGACAAGTTTAGAGCCGCACGTAAAGCGGGTCAAGCTGTACAAGATGGATACACCGTATTTAAAACTGATGTAGCAGGAGCAGGTCCAAACACTTCTGTATCTAGACGTATTCTTAAAACGGCAGAACGCATCCACAACTATCCCGATGAAGGACCTAGACTATTGGTCGGTGATAAGAGTGCTGCAGAGGCAATCTATCCTAGCTTATTTGGTTCTAAAGATGCAAGTGTGTATCCTATACTAGAGACATACTTGACAAAAGCAAATGCTACTTCTT
>Ga0208899_1000890_pt1 | contig 21754 bp, 33 predicted proteins | sample VirMetDEL_Nov_24_FD_184518 | JGI IMG/M metagenome (GOLD analysis project Ga0208899, IMG submission 184518) | Aqueous microbial communities from the Delaware River and Bay under freshwater to marine salinity gradient to study organic matter... | ecosystem: Environmental > Aquatic > Marine >... | reverse complement strand
CGATCTATTATCAACAAGGGGCGCAAATGGCACAAGCGGATAAGCAACCAAAAAAGACCGCAAAGGCGGCAAATCCAAATCCTGACATTCAATTTTTGCAACCGAACGGCAAGCCCGTTTTGATTCCGTTGCGCGTGGTTCTGAACACCTCCGCAATGAAATCGCGTTCGTATGCGTTAGGCAAACCCGAAGTTTTTGCCGATGAACAAGCGGCCAAAAAGGTCAAAGGATTAAAGCATGACGGGCGCACGGTCATCAGCATATTGAAAGAACGTTTTGGCGCATGATTAACGCGGCGAAATACGTTTCAACACCAACGTTTCAAATAAAATTCAAATACATATACATATACAATGGCAAACGATAACGAATTGACGATCGAACAGATGTTCGACTACATCGGCGTGAAAGCTGACAACATTGATGATTTCAAAAACCAATTTGATGGCAAATTTTTGACCCGCGACAATGCGGTCAACGATTCCGAAATCAAATCGAAAGTGACGGGCGCAATGGCGGGCGGAATTACCACGCACATCAAACGTTCGGCAAAAGAAAATTTCGGGTTGGAAATTTCAAAAGATGAAATTGAGGGCAAAAAGGTCGAAGAAATCTTTGACCTAATTGCGGCCACCACCAAAAACGAATATGAAACCAAGATCAATGATCTTTCTGGGCAATTGAAGTCGTCACCAAAGGTTGACGAGGTTAACGCGGAATGGGAAACCAAATACAACAAATTGAAAGGCGAGTTTGCCGACACCCGCGATTTGTTGGAAACCACGAAGTCAGAATTTGAGGCCAAGCAAACCGAATGGTTGACCAACCAAAAACAAACCGCCATCAAATCAAAGATGGATGGAATGCTTAGTCAGTTAGATTTTAGTGACCAGGTCAACGACATGACCCGCACGGGTTTTTTGACGCACATGGCAACCAACTATCAAATTGATTTGAATGATGGCGGCGAAATGCAAATCAAAGATGCGGAGGGTAAAATGATTCCAAACGCGGGCAAACATGGCGAGTTTATGACGCCCGCCGATGTATATCGTGCCGAGGCTGAAAAGAACAAACTATTGAAAGCGGCAAACGCGCAATCGTCAAAAAGTAGTAATTTTGTGACAACGCAATCGAAAGTTGATTCGGATGGTTTTCCAAAACGACCATCACGCGCAACGACCGATCAGGCGTTCTGATAAGACACAACAACAAGTTGTCGCGCTGACATTAACGGCGAAAAGTTGGTTGCCACCAAACAGGCAAATTCACCTTTTTTTCTAACACAAAAACTTTTTTGCTATGTCAGCAGGATCAGGATTAACGGCGTGCTCAAACATTCAAGCACGCCTCAATACAATTTGGGAAACCAACGCGGGAAATCGCGAACCAATGCCAATGGTTGAATACCTAATGTCGGACGAGAACCGAAACGGGTTACAAATGGAAATCAACGGCAAGGGAAAGTTGAAAACCGTTGAAGTGGTTTACTTTCCAAGATTAGTGACGGGTTCGGCATCTGAGGATCAAGCCAGAACTTGCACCGCATCATCAACCGTTGATGACGCAAGTGCGACGTATTCGATGGACACATCGGTCAACGTTCAAAGTGAGTTCACATTCACTTACGGCAATCTTGTCAGCTATTGCCAAGACAATGAAAATTTCTACGCGGAACAAGTGATGCGCCACGTTGATCTTGTTGCCCGTGATGTTGCCGTGAAGTCAGCGAATCAAGCGCAAGCAATTCTTGGCGAGTGGAACACACACGCGGAAAACATCCAAGATTCAAGCCTTTCGCCAGATTGGAAAACTTTCAGCACGCGGACAAGATTGTCAAACACGGGCGCGGATCAGTATTCACCGTACCCATTCGCATTTGCGAACATCAGAAGGGCGGCCGAAATGTCAAACTTTGGCGGGCCAGTACGAATGTTCGGCGGTTTGGATTTCGCGCAAGCATACGACCAAATGGCGGCTGCGGGCGGAATGAGCCAAGCGGGTGTTGATGTTGGCGAGTTGGCCAGACGATACGGAATCGCGGCCGAATACGATTACGCGGTTACACAAGCAACGGGATCTTATTCCAAGTCATGGGCCGTTGGTCAAGGCGCGTTGCAATTGCTCCAATTCAATATGTACGACAACTCGTTCAATGGACGAAATGACGACACCGTGAAGTTGGGAATCATCACCGACCCGATGACGGGTTTGATGATGGACATCGCATTCAAGATTGATTGCGAAACCGTCCACACGGTAATCACCGCAACCACAAAGGTGGTTGGATTGCCAAGCGACCTATACCAAGCGGGTGACGACCTTTCGGGCGTTACACGATTCGCGCAAGTTGACGTTGACAATTCGTAATTGTCACGACTGAAAATTGAAACGGGTGTGGGTTTTGCGCCCATGCCCGTTTTTTTTTAACCCCAAAAAATTGAAACGATGGCGTGTTTGACCGATTTAATTGGCATTCGTTCGGAATGCACCGACACCACACCAACCGTTGGGTTGTACATTGATGACCTGGTCACGGTGTCAGAAATGGAAAAATTCATTGATGCACCTTTTGAAACGGTGAAATCATTGTTTGACAATCGGTTGGAAATGGCCACGAATGAAGTGCGGATGGATGTTTACAACGCATTCACCAATCAATATGTCACGCGGTCGATAATTGATTCCAAGCGCATCGGCCAATACGATGACCGCAACGCGGCATCATCAGCCATTGCCGACACATACAAGGGAATTGAAGTTCAGATTGACAATTCAAAATCGGCCATCAAAATCGTGTTGGCGTCCGTTACATTTTACGGCGACCACACGGGAACGGTCAACGTCAAAGTGTTCAACACGCTGACGGGTGAACATCTGGACACCATCGCGGTTTCGTCCGTTGCGGGTCAACACGTTACCGTCAACGTTTCCAAAGAATATTCGGGCAATTTAGAACCCCTATACATTGGGTTCATGTACGATTCCACGGGCGTGTCAGCTTACAAAGGCACGGTTGGGTTGACGGGTTGCACATCATGTGCCGCCTCCGCGTATGTGTCCGTCAATAGTTGGTTGCAAACCCGCGCAATGAAGGTTGACACCACCGATAATGTTGACCAATCAAACATCACGGGAACGGCCGACACGGGTGGTTTGTCAATCGTTTATTCGGTTGAATGCGACCACCTATCGTGGATGTGCAACCAAAAGTCGATTTTGGCGCGGCCGATCATGTACAAAACCGCCGAATTGCTGATGGAATATTCACTTTTTCAATCGTCACGGTTCAATGACAACGCCACGAACTTTGAAAAGTACCAACAACGTCAGTTGATGTACAAAGAAAAATATGACGAAATGATGAAAAACGTGGTGGCGAACATGGTGATGCCAACCGATGACATTTGTTTGTCGTGCCAAAAATCGGCGCGGATGATGACATCATTGCCTTAAACTTTGCGCGATGGCCACGTTGACGTTGCAACAATATCTTGACAAAATCAAACGCCAGAATTTGGCGTTGATTAAAGAAAATGTGCCGTTGCAAATTGCCGCGCAAACAACCCATGCGTTGATCACCAACCGCATATTTCACGAAGGCCGCGCAACCGATGGCGGGCCAATCGGGTCGTATGACAACACCAACGAAATGTGGGTTGAAAACGACCAATTGCGGCGTGCGGGAACGAATAAGGGAAAAACGGGCGAACCCATCAAAACAAGTTATTACAAGTCTTACAAGGCATTGAAACGCCAACAAGGTTTCAACGCCGATGTGGTCAACCTCCGCATGAAAAACGAATTGCAATCGGATTTTGCAAACGCCCCGATCGGTCAAAATTCGGACGCCGTGCCAAAGGTCAACACCATCAAAATTGACGCGCAAGAATATCAAATCCAAGTGCGCAAAAAAATCAATCGTGATAAAATGGAGGGCGCGGAAAAGCGTTTTTCAAAGCGAATTTTCGCCCACACCGAGGATGAAAAGAAACAATTTCGGAACGTTGCCCGAAAAGAATTGATCAAATTTTTGAACCGATGATTGAAAGCATTATTGATTATTTGAACGCCAAACTTGCGTTGATCGGTTATTTCGACAAACGTTATTGTTTGACCGAAATCAAATCGGAGGGCGAAAACACATTCCCCGTTTGTTATTCGGCCAACGGCGATTGGCAAAAAATCGAAATCGACCAACACGATGGGGTCACATATTGGCGAAAATCTGGCGATGTCTCGTCGTCAAAGGTTGACAACCCATTTACCACCGATGTGTTGTATGAAACCACGTTCCCGTTGCGTTTGGTGGCGTTCAAACGCCGTGGCGATGTTGGCGCGGATGATAATTACACGGCCGACCGTTTGGTCGATGTGATTAAAAAACAAATCACGTTCGTCAATGAAACGTTGAAAGCAACGTTGAAAGCGCGAAAAGTTGAATGCATTGTCACGGGTTCAACGACCAATTCGGCCGATGTTCTGGCCGATGAGTTCGACCCACCGTTCGCACCTGACGTTCCGTTCAAATGGTCGGCGGTTGCCGTGGAAGTTGATGTAATGGTTGTCGGCACATCCGATTGCATGGATGCTTGCCCAACCGACACCGACATTTTGCACGGTTTTGATTTTTGCAAACAAGTGGTGGTTGACCGTTTGACGCCGACCCAAAAAACGTGCTTGCAAAACAAAATTTGCGGGGATGCGGAGGCGGCAACGTTGGACATCAACGGCGCGCCATTTGCCACAATTCCATCGGGCGACACATACGATTTGGACGTTGTCAATTCTGACGATGATGCGGTCGGCACATCGGCGGCGGGCGATTGGGTGATTGCTGATTCAACGGTGCGGAACAACGCCACGCCAACATGGTCGGACACGGTCAAAGCTGAGGCAACAATGACGTTGGCGCAAGCCAAAATGCAAGATTCGGACGGGTCAACGGTCACCGCCGATTACATACCACAATCGCAAGGGTTTATGTTTACGGCCACAAGTTGCCCGCCGTGTGCCGATGCAACGGTGGAGGTCAACGGCGTGTCGGTTGGCACGGTTGCAAGCGGTGGCACATTTTATCAATTAATCCAAGATGATGCGGGCGCATCGGTGGGAACATCCGCCAACCCGTCAATTGTTGCGGATTGCGTGGTGAACAACGATGCATCGTCACCGACTTGGTCGCAAAACATTCAACCCGAACAAACATTCAGTTTGGCACAAGCCAAGATGTTGGATTCGGACGGTTCAACCACCGTTTTGGCCGATTACAAACCAAACACCGATGGTTTCATGTTCACGGCCTCCGCGTGTACACCATGCACATCGCGGGCGTGGGTGCGCAACCCTGACTGGTTAGATATGCCGACCACATCGGACGGCGACAACATCATATACATTTTGTCAGCCGTTCGCGAGAATCAACCGAATTTCATGGCAATGTATGCCACCACATCGGCGGCTAATTACACGGTTGACCTTTACAATGACGGCACAACGGTCACCAACCACGCATCGGGCGCGCAATCAAATTTCGATTTGGATTACACCAAAGGCACGGGCGAGATTTCTAAGTACGCCTACAAACAAGTCATTACCAAAGTGACGGGAAATTTGACGGGTTGGGATATGTACCGAAAACCCACGGGCGTCAGCAATTACCAAAATTCCAATGTGTTGGCCGTTAAAATCACAAGCCAGACAATCACATCATTGGTGAATTGTTTTCGCGGTTCAAATTCTCGCCAATATCATCGAATGTTGCAAGAGTTTGAGTTTTTCGGAACGTGCAACGTCACCAACTTAAACCACACATTTTACGATTGCGATTTGTTGGGAAAAGTGACGGGCAATTTTGAAAATGTGACTACGGCGTCAAATACATTTTTTGGAATTAGCAAGGGTATTGAGGTCAACGATATGTCGATGTCATCAAGCGGAATAACAACAGGGTTGTCGATGATGAGTACGTCAAATGTCGATTTTGATTCGGCGGATGTGGTCGATTACTTTTCTGGGTTTACATATCTGGGCAGCACGTTCAATGGTTCATTAATTGAGGTTTTCGGCACGCCTGACAATCCGATGCAATTAAGTTCGTTGAGTAGCGGTTCGGATATGTACCGAATGTTTTATAATGCGCTGAACTTGGTGCAAGGGTATTTTGATGAGGCCACAACCGCGCCACAATCCTTGCAACAAGCATTCAGATTTTCAAGCGGCGTGAAAGTCATTTCGGGAATTGATGGCACGAACATCGCCAACATGACGGGCGCATTTCAATATTGCTATTCATTGCAATGGTTGCGCATTTCTGATTTGGCCGTTTCGTTCAGCATCGAAGATTGTAATTTTTCGCGTGAAGGGTTGGTGCAAATTTTCAACGACCTCGCCAACGCATCCGCAACGATTACCGTCACCGACAATCCAGGCACGGGCGACCTAACCGCCGCCGACCTTTTAATCGCCACCAATAAAGGATGGACGGTTACAACGTAAAAAAAAGATATGCTTAAGGAAATTCCAAAAACGCCCGCATTTTACAAGCAACAAACCGAGCCATCTGAATTTTGGTCGGTGGGTTTGTCGAAAGTGATCAACGAAAACTTTGAATTGTTGATCGAGAACCACGCCGAGTACGATTACCCCGTGGACGGGTGGACATACCACGAAACACCGCCGCAAGGTTTTGTTGATTGGTGGAATGAAAACTTTGGCCCTGACGAAGAACCAACCGAATAAAATTTGAAACGATGGAATTGTTAATTGAAAAGTTTGCCGAATATGGGTTGCAAGGTCTGGCGATCTTGGGCATGGCGTGGTATTTACACAAAATCACAAACGACCATAAAATTGAGCGCAAAGAATGGACGGTTGTAAATAAGGACAACACCGACAAATTCGCGCAATGCATTGAAAGGAACACCGAGGCGTTGACGTCAATGCGCGGTGAATTAAAAGAAAACCGTTGCAAGATGCCATGAAGTTGAACGACCGATTTTGTTTACAGGAATATGTCAGCCGCGAAACGTACGATCAACACGGCGACAAATGTGTGCGTTGGATTTCCGACACGCTGATCCGTGCCGACCGTGCGTTGATCACCGCGTTGGAATTGTATTTCAACCGCCCCGTGTCGTGTACAATCAATAGTTGGGTGTTCGGAGGTGACCGCCAATTTTCGGGGTTGCGGCGCAAAGGCGAACCGTATTTCCGCGAATATTCGTTGCATTCATCGGGCCAAGCATCTGACAAGCAATTCAAGTTCAAAGACACGGGCGAACCCATCGCAACCCGCGAGGTTTACGATTTCATCCGCGAGCATCAAGACGAATTTTATGCGTTGGGAATCCGCCGAATGGAGGACATCCGAGATGCGCCAACTTGGATTCATTGGGACACGTGCCACACATCGGAGGCGTTTGCGGACACCATCCAGATCGTCAGGGCATGACAATTAAAGACATCATGTTGATCGCGATGTTTGCCGTGATCACTTGTTTGGTTGTGTTCCGTGGGTGTAGCGATGCGCCCCCATTGCCGCCCACGGTCACGACTGAAATTATACACGACACGGTCGAAATTGAAATTGTCAAGAATATACACCACACCGACACCGTCATCGAAATCAGCGAAATTGAGCGCGTCAGGTGGCGAATCGAAACAATTGCGGAGGTTGACACCGTGGAGGTGATAAAGATGTGGCGAGATAGCGCAAACACGCATTTCGAGGTGTTCCGCGACACGAACATCCAAGCAACAATTGCCGACACGATTTATCAAAACGACATCGTGGGGCGGTCGTTCAAATACAAGGTTTTGCGGCCGTTGACCGTCAACACATACAAACCCGACCGTTTCCAATTGATTACATCAATCGCGGGCGGTTATCGCATGACGTATGCAAACCAATTTCAAAGCGTGTATATCGGCGCGGATGTTGGGTTGAAATTCAAATCTGGCACATACGGTTCGATTGGTTACATGGGCGGAAAAGATCATATCTTTATGTTGCGAGTTGGCCAAGTTTTCAGATTGAAAAAATGAAATGACACACCACACGACACCAGATAACCGACAAAAGATTGACGAATTGTTGCGCGAAAATGCCACCGATGTGGCGAGCGTGATGAGCGTGTCAATGACAAAAGAGGAACGCGCCGAATTAAATTTGCGTTGGCGCGAACGGTTGGCCAAGATGCGCAAGATTGACCCGTTGTTTTGTCATTTCGCGGGTTTCAAAATGTACGATTGAAAAAAACAAACGGGGCGAAAAAATGAGAAATGGAACACCGCCCACGTTTGACCGCCGAAGAATTTGAGATTATAAAAGCGTGGCGCAAGCGTGGTGCATTGCCTCAGCTTTTTGAGGAATGCAAAGCGGCGGGCATTGAAATCAAAGACGTTCGCCATTTCTGGCATAAAAGCAAAAAGTTTTCGATTTTCGCCAAGCGCGACACGCCATCACTTGACAAGCTATTCGCGCCGATACTTGCCGACCTCCGCGAATATTCGCCCACGTTTGAGCGCATCGAACGACAACCCGTTGATCAACCGCATTTGTTGGTAATTGACCCCGCCGATGTTCATGTCGGCAAACTTTGCACGATTGACGAGGGCGGCCAAACATACGACATCGACAAGGCGGTCGCATCGGTTGACGAAGGTGTTGACGGCATTTTGGCAAAATCATCGGGGTTTGCCATCGACCTGGTCGTGTTCGTTATTGGCAACGATGTGTTGCACATCGACACCCCCAAACGAACCACAACGGCGGGAACACCACAAGACACATCGGGAATGTGGCATGAGGCATTTAAGGCCGCGCAAAAAATGTATGTGCGGGCCATTGAAAAGGTGTTGGCCATCGCTGATGTTCGGGTGGTGTACAACCCATCAAACCATGATTACCAATCGGGGTATATGTTGGCCCAAGTCGTGGAGGCATATTTTCGCAACCATCCGAACGTTGAATTTGATGTGTCAATTTCACATCGCAAAGTGTTACGGTATGGTTTGAATATGATCGGCACATCGCACGGCGATGGCGCGAAATTGGCCGATTTGCCGTTGTTGATGGCAACCGAGTTTCCAGAAACGTGGGCGGAATGCCCGCACCGATACGTTTATTTGCACCACATCCACCACAAACAGGTTCACAAATGGATGAGTGGCAAAGATTACATCGGAATCACGGCGGAATATTTGCGCACCCCATCGCCGTCAGATTCGTGGCATTTCCGCAACGGTTACGTTGGCGCGAAAAAAGCAATTGAGGGGTTTATCCATTCAAAAAATGACGGCCAAGTTGCCAGAATAACACACATGATCAGATGACTGAGGTGGCCGCCATATTATTAACCGCGATTCTTTTGATTTTAACGGGCATTTTAGCCGTTCTGACGGGCGTTCTTTTTCTTTTGTATAGGGTACACCAAAAGATTCAAATCGTGGAGGAAACGCAAGATGTGATATTTTCCGCCGCGACCAATTCCGAAGAGTATTTCAATTCGATAATTGAGGGCGAAAGGTTCACGATCAATTCAAATTGACGGTCGATTTGTAACCGATTGCAACCGATTACAATTTGAAATTGTGGCGACCTTTATTTGTTTATTAAATAATAAAAGGTATCTTGCGCCAAATTCAAAAACCAAAAACATGACACGTTTGGAAATCTTATCGATGGCCATGCAAGGCCACAAAAAACGGTTGTCGAGGCGGTTGCCCGACATACCATATTCGTCAATAATTGATGCGTTTGCCAACGACCGCAATTCGCGAGGCGTTGACCGTGACCGCATTTTCGCGGAGGCCGAAAAGATGTTGGCCGAAATGGGTATCAACTTAAAAGCTAACTGATATGTACGACATCAACGCCGACAAAAACAGAGTGATCCGCAACATTATGGATTCGCGAACAAAAGACCAATTCATGGCGGCCATGAAATATGCCCAACTTGCCAAAATGCAAGATGACCCAAAAGTCAAAGGCTATTCAGAATTGCGCCAAACGATCGGTTTCATACCATCACCATTTTAACCAACCAAAAATCAAAACATGAAAAATTTAATTCAAGCTGTCAACCAAGTCATGGTGACCGTGCAAAATATCGAAAAGGCCACGACCATCGGCAACGGCCGCAATTCTTACAAGGGCGTTAGCGACAAAGATGTCAAACTAATGTTCAACCGCGCGTTTCGTGCAAATGGTCTGGCGATATTCCAAACCAAAGTCGAACCGACCACAAAGGTGGAACGATGGGTTGAGGATTCGCAATATGGGCCAAAGCAAAAACAAAGCGTGTTCGCGGAGGTCGTTGTCACATATACGTTGATGCACACATCTGGCGAATCCATCGAATTGCAAGGGTATGGCCACGGCGTTGACACGCAAGATAAAGCGGCGGGAAAGGCGACCACATACGCGCTGAAATATGCCTTGTTGTACAATTTTTTGGTGGCCACGGGCGACATTGATGATGCCGATGCCGTTCATTCGGATGCCATCGTTGTGCCACAAATGCCACAAATGCCACAAATGCCAGAGGTCAAAAAACAATTGCGCCACACCGACACCGAAAATTTCCAAAAGGTGATTGATTACATCACCACGGGCAAGCTGACCATTGAAAAGTTGGTCGCAAAATATGACGTTGACGCGGCAACGTTGGCGGCCATTAAGGATTTCACCGCGCCAGAACAAGCACCAAAATCAAACACAAAAACCAAAACCAAAAAATCAAAATCATGATCAACATTTCACAATTAGTGCAAGATGTAATTGACGGAAACGAAAACCCATTGGTGGCGTTTGCCGTCTTGAAAAACCACGCCAAAGATGTGGCGGCGGCAATCAAAGAAATCGAAGATGTGGCGATGACGGAGGCGTCACACTACGGCGAAAAGAAATTCACCGACCACGGTCACACGTTTGAATTGCGTGACGGTTCACGCCGATATTCGTTCAAACATCTGGGCAATTGGGCCACGAAAAATGCCGAAATAAAAGCCATTGAAACATTGGCGAAACAAGCGGCAAACGCCAACGCAACAATGGTTGATGAAAACGGCGAAATCATCGAACCCGCAACGGTCACATACACCAAACCGTCCATCATCGTCACATGATCATTTTGGACGCGCAAGTGGAGGCAATCGCCACGCGAAAAGACAAAACCGTCAAAGTCACATTGGGAACGCAAGAAATGCGCGATGTGGGCGAATTGTTCCAATTGCAAAACCAACTTGTCAGCGTTGGAATTTCAACGGGTCAATTGACAGATGACGAGATCGAATTGTTGCGCGAATCCAAATTCGGAATTGACCAGATGCCAACGGGCAAATCACCATCGCAAAGGTTGCGGGGTGTTTTGTTCCGCGTTTGGGAAATCGACAACCGAGGGTTTGAGCAATTCGAGAATTTCTACAATCACAAAATCGAAACAATAATTTCACATTTCAAAAATCAATTATAATGGATTTCAAAATCAACGGAACGATCACCGCGATCGATGAAAAAAGCGGGCAAACGAAAGATGGCAACGAATGGCGAAAGGTCGTTTTTGCCGTCACCAACAACGATGGCTACGAGGGCCGCGAAAATGTTTATGCGTTCAGCAAAATGGGCGATGAACACGTTGACAATTTCATCAAATACAACAAGGTCGGCGACCTGGTCGATGTTCAATTTTCTATTTCGTCACGCGAATACAGCGGCAACTATTACACCGATTTGCGTGCGTTCAGAGTTGACAAAATGGAGGCGGGCAAACCACAAAAGGCTGCGCCACAACCAAAAGATGATTTGCCGTTTTGACAGAGGATCAACTACAAATCGCCGCCATGCGTTGGATTCGATTGTCGTATCCGAACGCGGTGTCATTCCACGTTGCGAATGAGCGCAAGACCTCGCCGATGCGTGGCGCAAAGCTGAAAAAAATGGGTGTTCTGGCGGGTGTGCCAGACATCCATATTTTAGACCCGCGCAAAATCTATTGCGGGTTATTCATCGAACTGAAAACCGCAAAGGGTCGGTTGACACCAAGCCAAAAAGATGTCATTGAGCGCATCGAAAATGCGGGTTACAAATGCGCGGTGTGTCGTTCATTGGACGAGGTCATCGAAGTGGTTGACGATTATTTTTCGTGATGTTCTTGTTTATTAAACAAATATGTGTAGATTTGGGGTATCAATTAAAAACGCAGAAAGCATGAACACCGTAGAAGAAGTATTGGAAGTTAGAAATCAAAGAGGCATAATTTCGTTGGAATCTAACGGATGGGATGCTATCTCAAGGGACGGGATGCATATGATCACCTTTCATGATGGTGATTGCAAGTTTTATAAGGAAGAAAGATCATGGGCCAAAAGGGTAGTCGGACTACTTAAAAGAGGCCGATAATTATAAACACAAGCACATGAGCGATTGCTTAATTGACAATTTAGATTTAACAGGAGTTAGAAACGTACTAAACGAAAACAGACCCAACCGCCCCACGCTGAAACAAACGGGGGGCTTTGAGGTGCAAACCAAAACCATTTCAAACATGACAAATTCAAAATCTTATTTCGACCGAATCGAATCAGTCCGCAAATCTGGATACGGGCATTATGATGTCACATTCCGTTACTATGGCAACCACCACACCGCAACCATCACCGACATGACGTTGATCGATGCGTACAAAGATGATGATGCCACCGAAAGTGATGCGCGTTCACTATACTTTGCCGCAAAATCTAAAATTTACTAAAAATGGAAAAGATGAAAAAAGCAAAAAGAACCCGCGCACCGTACAAATGCGGGAAAGGTGCGGTTGACAAGTATGTTGGCATACTTTACGAAATACACGCGCAAGCGCAAAAGCGGAGGGCAACCACGTCAATCACCAACATCGCGACCAAAAACAACGCATCGAAATCATTGGGGTCGGTGATGAAAAGAATGGAAATCGTGAAAGGTCGTTTTCCGTATTACCGATGGACGGGCGACATTCCCAACCGCAAAATGGCGCGTCAGGTGTTGGACGCAATGCAATCAAAATGGGCGGAATCAACACCCGTGAAAGCTGACCCACCACCATCGCAAAAAGTTGAAACACCGCGATCAATTCGCAAAAACGCCGCAAAAAAACGATTGATTTTTGCGTTTGAATCTGGTTGCAAAACGGTGAAAAGCGCGTGCGAATTTGCCGAAATCGGACGCAAAACGTTTTATCAATATATTGACGACGACCCCGATTTCGCGGCACAAATCAATGCGGCCGCCGAGAATTACAAGCCAAAGCCAAAGCCAAAGCCAAAGCCAAAACGCCGCACGATGTCATTGTTGTGGGGGTTAATCAAATTCGATTACTGAGCAAAAACCAAAAACCAAAAACCATGTTTTTCAATACAACCAACGAACAAGGAGAACACCTTCGCACCTATCTCGTGAAAGCAAACACGCAAGATCACGATGTGTTGCGATACTTTACAACGAACCCGAACGATGACCAGGTCACGCCCGAAAAAGTGGTGGTGTATTTGTCGCAAATCAACCCGCGCAAGTATGACCACCCGACCATGATTATTTCAATTCGGCGGTCGTTCAACACGCTGAAAAACGACAAGATTATCGAAATGACGGGTGGCAAAACCAAAGGAATGCGCGGGCGAATGGTCAATTGTTGGCGGTTGTGCAAATGACGCACGGGTCATTGTTTTCGGGAATCGGAGGTTTTGACCTTGCCGCCGATTTTACAAAATTTAGATTGTAAAAAAATGACTGATTTCGTAATTGTAAAAGAACACCCCGACATTTTATCGTTTGTCGATAGTCTACAAAAAAAAAATGCGGAGGCGTTAAGTTTTTACCCAAAACAAGTTTTTGAGCGCGAACAAAAAAAAGGCCGTGTCTATTTGGGTTTGTTGAACGGCGGACCGTGTGGCTACATTTATGTGGGGGCATCTGGCGGTGATGTAAAATGTCACCAAGTATGCATTGAATATGATGCGAGGCGCAAAATGTATGGTCAAATGTTGGTTTTGGCGTTAGAAAATTATGCGAACGCAAGCGCATCAAATAGTATTACATTAAGATGCGGTTTTGATTTAGAGGCCAACAAATTTTGGCAAGAATTAGGTTATAAAGTGATAAGCATACAACAAGGCGGCATCCGAAGAAATCGAAAAATCAACGTGTGGCGTAAATATTTGCAACCACAATTGTTTGAGCCAATATGGTTGGAACCCGCAATTGGCAAAACTGATTCAAGTATTTGGCGAAAGCACAAACAAACGGGTATTGTTTCGGCATTTAATCGCGGGAATAAATTAAAAGATTACCGCCTAAAAATATTAGGAAAGGACGAAAACAAGTAATTTCGCAACCTCCACGCCTGACAAACGTGGATCCATAATTCAAAGACAAATGAACCGATTTTCATTAGCAACGGGAACAATTGATGGGCGTGTCTTTGTGCCGATCATTGGGGTGTTGTCCGCACCCACCCGTTGCGTTTTTTATTTCTGAAAATGGCCAAAGACAAAAAATCTTTCTTGCTGTATTGCGACATCATCCACACCGTGGAAAAGATGCCGACCGAAAAGGCGGGCGAATTGTTCAAACACATTTTGCAATACGTCAACGACCAGAACCCAACCACCGATGATTTGATTGTGCAATTGACGTTTGAGCCGATCAAACAACAATTGAAACGTGATTTGCGCAAATACGAAGATTTCATCGACCGCCAACGGGAAAACGGCAAAAGGGGTGGGCGACCAAGAAAAACCAACGAAACCCAAAAAACCCAAGCCTTTTTGAAAAAACCCAAAAAAGCCGATACAGATACAGATACAGATACAGATAAAGAGAATGTAAAAGGCAAACGCAAATTCAAACCACCCACACGCGACCAAGTCATCGACTATTTTGCCGAAAAGGGTTACACCAAAGATTCGGGTGCAAAGGCCTTTGAATATTACGACCTCCAAGATTGGAAGGATGCAAACGGTAAGGCGGTGAAAAATTGGAAAGCCAAGATGTTGGCGGTCTGGTTCAAAGATGAGAACAAGCAAAAAAGCGGTAATATCACCGCCACGTCAATCATTGAATCAATGCGAACATGAACAACCGCAACAACATCAAACTTGAAACAAAAGTGTTGGCCACATTGGTGGTTGACCCTGACCGGCTAATCGATTGCACCGAAATCATTGGCGCGTCAACGTTCAGCGTTTACGAACATCAACAATTGTTCGGGGTGATTTCTGACCTCTATTTCAAAAACACACCCGTGACCATTGATTCGGTTGACAACGAATTGCAACGCCTCGGTGTGAAATTCAACGTGTACGACATCATTGGTTTCGCTGATTCTGGCCGCGCCATTGCCAACCAATGTATGATATTGCGCGAACTTGAGGTTGCCCGCAATCAAATCAATCTGGGCGTCAAATTGGCAACGATGGGCAACGATGAAAAGGTTGACCCATTGGAAACGAACGACCTATTGATCAAAGAAACGGAACGCATCACGTCATTGACCGATGTGTCGCGCCCGCAATCAAACGTTGATCTGATAAAAGCTAACACCGACCGAATGGAGGCGGCAAGCCAAACCAACGGCATCACGGGCATTTCAACGGGGTTTCACGACCTCGACCAAGTTTATGGCGGACGGCAAAAAACCGACCTTATCATCAAAGCGGGGCGACCAGGCATGGGCAAAACCGCGCAAGCGTTAGGCGAAGCGTACAACATGGCAATTGGCGGAGGTTGCAACGTTGCGTTCTTTTCGTTGGAAATGGGCGCGGAACAATTGATGCAAAGATTGATTTCGTTGCATACCGAAATACCTTTGCAGACCATTCGGTCGGGTCGGTTGACCTCCACCGAGTGGTCGCAATACAACGCGGAGGTGACCGAATTGATGGGCGACAACCTGACCATCGTGGATGATGTTTACACGCTGACCAACTTGCGGACACGGTGCAAGAAAATGGCAATGCGCGGCAAACTTGACGTGGTGTTCATCGACTATTTGCAATTGATCGTTCACAAGGTTGACGCGGGCCGTTCAAAGGCCAATGAGGTTTCCGAAATTTCACGGGCGTTGAAAATGATGGCGAAGGATCTGAACATTCCCGTGATCGCCTTGTCGCAATTGAACCGATCTTGCGAAACACGCGCCGACAAAAAACCGATGTTGTCCGACCTCCGCGAAAGTGGGTCGATTGAACAAGATGCCGACATTGTCGAAATGGTTTACCGACCAGAATATTACACCGATCTGAATGACGATTCGGGTGACCTCAATGGCCGCGCGTGGGTGCTAATTCAAAAGAACCGCCACGGATCAACCCGCGACATTGAATTTTCATTCAACGCGGAATGCACGAAATTTGAAACACCAAAACACCACAATCATGGACAAACACCATTTTGAAAAGGTCATGCGGGTGGTTGATGCATCGACCAACGCAACACGCCGATTTCTGGATCAACCGACCGATGACAATTTGAAAATCATGCAAAAGCTGACCGATGCGGCCATTGTCGCGTTGCGCGGTTTCAAATTAAACCAAAACAAATAAGATGGAAAGACGCATCATAATGGCCGTTGAAAAGGCGACCGAAATGTCAATTGACGAAATCATCCACGGAGGTCGCAAACGTGAAATCGTGGTCGCACGGCAAGTTGCCATGTACATGATCCGAATGCATTGTGGCCACACCTTGCAAGCAATTGGCGCAATGTTCAACGTCAAACACGCAACGGTCATTCATTCGATCAAGTCGGTGACCGATGGGTTGTTGTGCAACGACTCGCACATCACGCCGATGTTTCGCAAAATCAACTATTGGGTGCATCATCGCACCGACGCGGAAAAGGCGGGCGCGAATTACAAACGCAAGTTCTTTGCGGGAATGTATGTTGCCAACGCAGTGACGGTTGTTCTGGTGATTTACATGATGACCCAAATGTTGTAATTTTGCGACATGGATTTGACGATGGGAATATTGGCCGCCGCGTGTGTTGTGATTTGCGTGGCGTGCATTTCAAAAGAAATTCGCAAGGGTGAATGAGTATCGACAAAAAACAACAAGCTATAAAAAAGGCGATGCTTGAATCATTGTCGGCAACAATGGGACACGTTTCAGAGGCGTGTAAACAAGTCGGCATTGACCGCACCACGCATTATAAGTATCTGAAAAACGACCCAGATTACAAACAAGCGGTTGCTGATGTTGAGTCATCAACGGGCGATTGGGTCGAATCAAAAATGCGCGAATTGATTTCGGGGGTCAAAACATTGACGGCGGGCGGCGAGGTTTATCAACATCCGCCATGCAAAACGTCCATCATCTTTTTCGCCAAAACGAAAATGAAGGATCGCGGATATGTTGAGCGAACCGAACAAGTCATCGAAATGGGCGACGATGCAATCAAGAAATTGGCCGTTGAATTTATAGACGGCACAAAAACAGAATCAAAATGAGTTGTGAATCTTGCCAAGCGTTGCAACCCGTGGTTGCGTGTTTAACGAATCTGAACATCGGAACAACCACCCATCTTTCAACCGATTTGAAAGTGTACGCGCAAAATATGGCCACGGGAAAAATGACCGTGTTCGACCGCACATCAACGGGCGCGGGTCGGTTTGACATTAGCGGTTTCGATTGGTTGCCCAACGTCGCGTTCAAAGTTTGGGCAACATTGGCAACCGCCCAATCAATTGATGACACCATCACCATCACGTTGTTGGATGCGACCACGACAATGAGTTGCGGCACATTCACACCGCGTGCGGTTTACGATTCAGCGGGCGCACGCGAAACGGTCACCGACCAAACGTTGGTCAAAGTATGATTCTGGCGGTCACAATAGCGTTGGCAATTGTTGGTGTTCACCTGGTCATTGATGAATTGTTGCAACATTACACGGGGTGGTCATCCGCCGAGTGGTACGATGAAACCCACGAAGCGTTGCGCGATGGCGTGTTCCGCAAGACGTGGCAAACACATCTTGCAAAGCCGACCTTTTATTGCGTGACGTGTATGTCGTCCGTGTGGGGTTCGTTCTTTTACGTTTGTCTTGCGCCATTGAATTACCATTCGTGGGATCTGGTCGCGTGGTATGTGCCGACAATTGCGATGGTTGCGTTGTTCGCCACGATTATCAAACGACTATTCGACAAAGTTTAATGGGGTTTGGCGGCAAACTTTCGGGGTTCATCAACACGGCCGAAGAACAATTTGAAAAGCGACATTTGCGGGCATACATCAAAGGACGAAAGTGGTTTCAATGCGGTTTCAAAACTGACCCGACCACGGGTCGAAAGATTCCGCAATTTTATGAGGTGCTGAGAACACCAAAGACGGGGCAAAATGAAAAAACTAATTCATAGTATTTTACGACTGATCGGCCGCAAGTCGGTCATTGATTTCACCAATGATCTATTGACGCGACCAGAGAATGGCAACGACCTCGAATTGGCGTTCATGGACGACAAGGGTCGGGCCTATTACCGATACCCCGATGGCATGATACCCGTGGTTCGGATGGGTGCAATCCAAACTTACACATCATATTTGGCGGTGGCGTTGACGCCTGACCTTTTGAATAAGGCGTTTGATGATGTCAAGGAATACCTTGCGCATGGCGACACGTTGAAAGCGGGCGCGGTACTGACATCGTTGCAAGAATTTCAACGGTCGTGTGTCAACATTGATGCGTTTCTGAACATCATGGCCGCGAAGTATGTGCGCGAAGATGAAGATGCAAGCGGTCACGATTCGCGTGTCCACCAAGAAAAGTTGGATTTTCTAGAATCCAAAATCAACGACACATCTTTTTTTTTCAAGCAACGGGAATGGAGGGAACTATCAAAGCGGTTCGAGATTTCCACAAAGGATGCAGAGAAATTACAGAACGATTACAAAGCCAAACGGCAACAACACGAAAGCCGAATCGAAGCTATCAATGGCACACGGTACGCCAAGAAATCGGAAACGAAAGTTACACGTTCCGAAAATTCATCAGATACATAGCGGGTGACGACCACACGTTTGAACGGTTCTGGCGGATGCCGTCATCCGAATTTTTGTTTGAATTAACTATTTTTGTCGAACGCAAGGCGGCCGAACAGAAAGCCGCGACCGCGCACAAATAGTTGCCACACGGTCGGCATTGTGACCAGAAAATCAAACCACAATGGCCGATAAAGTTGTCGCAAAATACGTTGCCGATGTAAAGGATTACATCAAAGAAATCGAAAAGGCAACAGGCATTGCACAAAAGGATTTCGAGAAGGTAAACGAAAGCGCAAGCGGTCTTGAAAGTGGATTGAAGAAAATCGGCGGGGCGGTTGCGGCCGCGTTTGCGGTTGACCGAATCGTTGCATTTGGCGCGGAGGCGTCCAAACTTGCGGCTGAAGCTGAGGGCGTGCGAACCGCATTTCAGCGTATTGGCGACCCGAAATTGTTGCAAGGTTTGCGCGATGCAACCAAAGGCACGGTGTCAGATCTTGAGTTGATGAAAGGCGCGGTGCGTGCGTCCAATTTCAAAATTCCATTGGAGCAACTTGCAAAGTTGTTTGAGTTTGCCCGCCGCCGAGCAAAAGAAACGGGCGAATCGGTTGATTTCTTGGTCAATTCCATCGTCATGGGTATCGGGCGAAAGTCGCCGTTGATTCTTGACAATCTTGGCATTTCCGCCATTGAATTGCGCAAACGTTTCGAGGGCATATCAATCGCGTCCGCCGAGGTTGGCGATGTGGCCAAAATAGTGGGCGACATTGCCACCGAGGAAATGCAAAAAATGGGTGATGAGGTTTTGTCAACTAAGGACAAGATGGATCGACTGAACGCATCCACCGACAATTTGAAGGTGGCATTGGGTACAATCATCAATGAGGCGGTCGGCCCAATGATGGCGGGTTTGTCGTCCGTAGTAACCGCAATCGCCGATGAAATTACCGAGGTTGACCGATTTGCGGCAACACTATCAAAAGCGACCGTTGGCGAAATAGACAAATCAATCCAAGCGCAAAAGGCGATTGTTGACGAAATGGAGGCAGATTTGACGGCTCGAATTGGGAAAATAAGCGAAGCGCAAGTAAAAATTTCGCAAGAAAGAATAAACACCGAGCGCGAAAAGTTGGCGTTGGCTGAAAAGTTACGCGCCGAACGGGAAACGATAATCCCAATCGATGAAATGACCATCGACAACATCAACAAAATCACGAAATCAACGGCCGACCAGAACGAGCAAACCGCCGAGCAAATCAGAAACGTTGCATTTTACAAAGCGTTGATCAAAGAATTGACGACCGAGCAAAACGCACAAAACACCACGTTGGAACGAAACACGCAAATTGTCAAAGAGTTGGTCGATGCGCGTGCAAAGTTGGATGCGTTACTGGGCAAAGACAAGGGAAAAGGCGTTCCGTTTGTTGATGAAATTGATGAGGAAGCCAAACACAACGTCGAGGGCATGACGGGCGCGGTGTTCGATCTTGGCGAGGCGTTGCAAAGCGTTTTCGGCGATGGTGCGGAATCGCAGATCCAATCTGAACTTGATGCGATGATGGCGGCCACCGATGAACAAATTGCCGCCGATAATGCCGCCACACAACAACGAATTGCAAACATTGACCAATACCGTGGCGTTGCGATTGATGCGGCGTACATGATTTCGGACGTGGTCATTGCGCAAACCGAACGGCGAATTGCGCACGAACAATCCTTGTTGCAACAACAATTTGAACAAGGGTTATTGACGCAAGAACAATTTGACCAGAAATCGGCCGAATTGAAACGCAAGCAAGCGCAAGCGGCGAAGGATGCGGCAACGTTCAACGCCATATTGGGAACGGCACAAGCGGTGATGCAAGCGTTGGCAAGTAACGCACCGCCCGCATCGTATGGATTGGCCGCCGCCGCCGCCGTAATGGGTGGCGTGCAAGTCGGGTTGATTCAATCCGAACCGTTGCCCGCGTTTGCGAAAGGAACGAAAGACGCACCGTCTGGTTTCAAATGGGTGGGCGAAGAAGGGCCTGAGTTGATTTATGATGGTGGAGGTTATCCGATCATCACGCACAAAGAATCAATGAAGATTTTGGAAAAATACAATATCGAAACGGTCGATTTGGATGGCATCCAAAAAGGTGGTTTCGGGGCGTTGGGCGAATCGGCAAAGTTGCAAGGGTTCAACGACCGCAATTTGTTGGTTGCCACCGATCGGTTGCGACAATCAAACAAAGAGGGTTTCATGTACATGGCCGACCGCATCGCCGAATCAATGAAAAAGTCGTCACGCAATGATTGGTAACCCTATCAAATTTTATTTGGACGGTGTCGAATATGATTCGCCCGAAAATTGGGAAAACACCGCCGTTGAAATCACATACGACCACGCATCGCAAATTGTGGCGATTGATTACGGCCAAGAATATGTGTGGCACGGTGACGCATATTCGTATTTGTACGACAAGGCGTTGGCGTCATCTTGTGACCTGGTCGATGTGACAATCAAAGTTTTTTCGGGTTCTGAGGAATACGAATTGAAAGGCGTGATTTTTTTACCATCAATCACATTCAACGAAACCGAACGCCACGCCACGGTTAAGATTGAAGATGATGCGTATTCGGCGAGGGTTCAAAACAACAAATCAACGGAAATCGACCTCTATTCGCCAGAATCAAAAAACGGCGTGGCGATTTCAACCGTGAAACACCAAATTGAAGTTTTCAAACCGTCCGATG
>Ga0208899_1000889_pt1 | contig 21784 bp, 20 predicted proteins | sample VirMetDEL_Nov_24_FD_184518 | JGI IMG/M metagenome (GOLD analysis project Ga0208899, IMG submission 184518) | Aqueous microbial communities from the Delaware River and Bay under freshwater to marine salinity gradient to study organic matter... | ecosystem: Environmental > Aquatic > Marine >... | reverse complement strand
GATATTTACAAATATCTGCAGAAGCTGATAACTGGATGATAAACAATTACACCACACATAAAGGTAATCCATTAGTTGGTAACTTTCATGATGTACAAGTACCAGGATCATATGCCAAATATGCAGACAGACTTATGGAAGTCTTATTAGTTAAAACGATTAATACCATGCAAAAGAAAACAGGACTTAAATTAGTACCTACTTATTCTTACACAAGGCTTTATAGAACAGGCAATATATTAAACAGACATAAAGATAGACCTAGTTGTGAGATCTCTACAACACTATGTTTAGGTGGTGATCACTGGCCTATCTATCTAGATCCAACAGGAGCAAATACAGTTATTGATGAATACAAAGGTATTATCAAACCAGGGGCACCAGTAGGTGTAGAAGTTAATTTAAAACCTGGTGATATGCTTATCTATTCTGGCTGTGAATTAGAGCACTGGCGTAAGCCTTTTGAAGGCAAGCTGTGCGGACAAGTGTTTCTACACTACAACCATGCAGATGGACGGTTTGCAAAGACCAATTTGTATGATAAAAGACCCATGTTGGGCATACCCAAATAACGTTGAACTACAACGCGATTTAATATAATCTAAATAAAACAGGAATTTCTATGTTACAAAAACTAGGCTTTTTGCCGGGCTTTAATAAACAAGTTACTCCAACCGGGGCTGAGGGACAATGGACCGGGGGAGATAACGTACGATTTAGATATGGTTCACCAGAAAAGATAGGTGGCTGGACACAGCTTGGTGCCACTAATCTTACAGGTGCAGCTAGAGCCATACATCACTTTGACGATAACGCAGGTATTAAATACGCTGCAATAGGCACAAACAGAATTTTATATGCATATTCAGGCGGTACCTATTATGACATACACCCTATAAGAACTACACTCACAGGTGCAAACTTTACAAGCACATCTTCGTCAAAAACGGTTACAGTAACATGCAGCGGGGCCCATGGATTACAAGATGATGACATTGTATTATTTGACAATGTAACAGGTTTATCAGGGTCTACATATACAAATGCTACGTTTGAAGATGTTAAATACATGGTAACATCGGTTCCTACGACAACTACATTTACAATTACTGCAGCGTTAGCTGAATCTGGCACACCTTTAAGCACAGCAGGATCTGCTTCTGTATTGTGTTACTATACAGTAGGACCAGCACAGCAAGTAGGTGGCTTTGGTTGGGGTACAGGACTATGGAGCGGTACAGTAGCTGGACCAACAACAACAACATTAGCTTCTAGTATTAATGATAGTGTGACTGATATTCCGTTAACCGACACATCGCAATTTCCTGCTACAGGAGAGATTAGAATTGGTACAGAAGACATTAGTTATACAAACAATAATACAACAACAAATATTTTAAGTGGTGGTGCAAGAGAAGTTAACGGCACTACAAAAGCTGCTCACAGTGGTGGTGTAACCGTTACAAATATTTCTGACTTTGTAGCATGGGGCGAAGCTTCATCTGCCGACTTTACTATTGACCCAGGTTTATGGGTATTAGATAACTTTGGTACAAAACTTATTGCACTAATCTATAACGGTAGATGTTTTGAATGGGATGCAGCTGCAGCTAATGCAACATCAACACGAGCAACAATAATTGCAAACGCACCAACAGCATCAAGACATGTATTAGTATCTACACCAGATCGTCACTTAGTATTCTTTGGTACAGAAACAACCGTAGGAACACAGTCATCACAAGATGCTATGTTTATTAGATTCTCTGATCAAGAAAATATTGATGGCACAGATGCATACACTGTAACTGCAGAAAACACCGCAGGCACACAAAGACTTGCTGCAGGTTCTAAAATTATGGGAGCCATACGAGGTAGGGATGCGATTTATGTTTGGACAGATACCGCATTATTTTTAATGACCTTTGTCGGTGCACCGTTCACTTTCTCATTTCAACAGATAGGAAGTAACTGTGGATTGATAGGTAAGAATGCATGTGTTGAGGTAGATGGTACAGCTTTCTGGATGTCAGAAAATGGTTTCTTTAGATACGATGGTCAGTTAGAATCTATGGACTGTTTAGTAGAAGACTTTGTTTATGATAATCTAAACTCTACACCTAGAGATTTAATTAACATAGGACTAAACAACTTGTTTGGTGAAGTTATATGGTTCTATCCATCAGGTACTTCATTAGCTATTAACAACATGGTATCATACAATTACATTGAGTCTTATAGTAGAGCTAGTCCTAAACAAGCTATCTGGACAACAGGAACATTAGCAAGAACAGCATGGGCAGACTCTGCTGTGTTTGCAAAACCACACGCAACAGAATATGATCCTGCTGGCACAGCTTCTGATGTAGTAGGTAATACTGATGGTTGTTCTATTTACTTTCAACATGAAACAGGGACCGATCAAGTTTTAGCTGGAGGAACAGTTACACCGATACTTGCAGAAATTACATCTGGAGACTTTGACATTACACAGAAAAGAACTGCATCAGGACAAACCATTGGTATGCCAGACCTTAGAGGTGACGGTGAATTTTTAATGAAGATAAGAAGAATTATACCTGACTTTATATCTCAAACAGGTAACGCAACAATTACATTGTTGTTAAGAGATTATCCTAATAATGCAGCATCCAGCTCATCATTAGGTCCCTTTACAGTATCTACATCAACTGATAAGGTAGACACTAGGGCAAGAGCGCGAGCAATTGCATTAAAAATATCTAACACCGCTGCTTCACAAGACTGGAAGTTAGGTACATTTAGATTGGATATACAACCGGACGGTAGAAGATAATGATTAATTACGGAGCTAATTACATAGGTGTAGACAGAGACCGGTATGATGCAGGAAACAAATTCTATAGTCAAGACAGATTTTTACAAGGTGTTGGTTTAGATAAACCAGCTATGACTTTTAATTCATCACCAAACAACTCAGGTATTATGGGTATGTACCCTAGATATCCCTATCCTCCTATTATATCTGAAGATGGCGGAGACGGTGGTGGACCTATTGGTCCTAGAGGAAACTCAAAATTTGATTATGAGTTTGACGCTTTAGGTGGTTTATATAATAAAGATAATGTTCCTTTAACCGAAGAAGAACGCGACACACTTAATGCACAAAAAAATAAAGACAGATTAGCAATGGCAGGAAAACTTGGTTTGTTTGCTTTAAACCCTATAGGATATTTAATGGGTAAAGTTGCTAGAAAAGGAATTGGTATGGTAAAAGATAAATTTTTTGGTGGTGACGGAGGCGGCGGAGGATTTGACCAAGACGCGTATGATGCAGGTAAAGCATCAGCTGCTGCACAAGAAACAGCTAACAGAGATTACGCTAGAGGTGGTGGTGACGACGGTGGATCAAGCGGTGGACAAAGCGATTCACAAGCTGGAGCTGATGCAGCACAATCAGCTAGTGATGAAGACGCTGGAGCTGGTGGCTATGCTTACGGTGGTAGAGCAAACTTTAGTAATGGAGGGCTTTCTAAATATGAAATATTTAAATTAGGAGAACTAGGTTACAATACTAAAGGCGGCACAGTTCTTGCACCTTTTGGTGGTATAAAAGTATTAAGAGATATTTTAAAAGTAAATCAATATGCTGGTGGTGGTATTGTGGGGTTATATAGATAATGGCAAAGATAGTACAATCATTAACTAGAGCAAGTAAAGAATACGAACAAAGAACGTTTCAATCATTAGTTAGAGATTTAGATAACGTAATTAATAAACTTAACACAACGTTTCAAGATGAAATTAAACAGGAGATAGAAGCTAAGGCTTTCTTTCTAGAATAATGGCAACAGTAAACGTATTTAAATTTTTTGGCGTAGATAACGTAACATCAACAGATGCACAAACGATGTTTGGTACGACAACAATTAATGGTGTGGCTACACAGAACCCATTAGTTAATGAAACTTACATTGTAAAATCTATAAAGGTTACATCAGCTGGCACGCCTACGGTAACCGTTATTAACAACAGTATTACTACAATCAAGACAGCTGCTCTGACAGCTAATCAAACAGTAGAATTATTAACCGTTCCTTTAGTAGTAGAAGGTGGTAAAGTGTTAACAGTTACATCAAGCAGTGCAGACTCTCTTGATGTGGCTATTAGTTATTTAAACATAAGGAAGGATAAGGTAGATTAATGAGTGATATACCCGTGATAGATGCAGTAAAGACTATAAGTCAATATAGACATAAAAAAACAGGGGCTATTTATAAGACAAAAGAAGAGTGGGAAAAGCTTGGAATACCCAATGAAGACATAGCGCAGGACCTAACAGTTATCATGCCTCCGCTTGATTTGTTGGGAAAAACAAGTTAAAACGATTATTTAAGGTAAAATTATGGCAATATCTAATATGCAACAAGCAAGACAATTACGAGCAGGTGGTGGAATTATGGACCTCGAACCTAGACAAGGTTATTTTCTAGGTAAAGCTGTAAAAAAGATTGGCCGTGGTCTAAAGAAAGTTGTTAAAAGTCCTTTAGGTAAAGCGGCGTTAGGTGCTGCTGCACTATATGGCGTTAATAAATTTGGTATTCCTGGTATTGGTGGTAAAGGATCTATTGGTAAATTTTTTAAATCAGGTCTAGGAAAAGGCATTGGAAATCTTGCTAGAACTGGTATGGAAAAATTTGGAGGTTTAAAACCAGGTCAAAAAGCTTTATTACTTGGTGGTTTAGGCGCAACAGCATTACCTTTTATGTTAGGTGGTGGTGAAGACGAAGAAGAAATTACAGATACATTTGAAGTAACACCTAGCACAATTACTGACATTGTATCACAGGCAAGATCTAGAGATCCAAGTTTAAGATTTTTACCGCAGAACGCATACACACAATCAGGTTTCTTTAACGCTGCTGATGGCGGTATGGCTAGAGCAGGTTATGCTATGGGTGGACCCACTGATGATGTGATGGTAGAAAATGTAGACACACAAGAAGTTGTATCTAACCCAGATCCAATGGCAGAATTAAATATGTTATCTATAGAATTATTTGGCAAACCTTTAAATGATTTAAATGAAACGGAAAGAGGACAATTACAAGAATTGATACAAAGCAGAATGCAGCAACAAGCAGGAGATAGAGTTATGGTTAACTCCGGCGGTATGATAGATTATATGTCTAGTGCAAACCCTATGGCTGACTCTTACCTTATGGAAGACACAGACATAGTTAACATGTACAGACCAAGCGGTGATAGACAAATGGCTGCTGAAGGCGGTATCATGGATCTAGGTGGTATGGAAAAAGATTATAGAAACGAAGGTGGCTTTGTACCTATTGGTGGTAAAGAAAAAGCTGACGATGTACCAGCAAGACTATCGAAAAACGAATTTGTATTTACAGCCGACGCTGTAAGAAATGCAGGAGGCGGCGACATAGACGAAGGCGCAGCTGTAATGGAAAGAATGATGGAACATTTAGAACAAGGCGGACAAATATCTGAAGAATCGCAAGGTGGAAACCCTGCACAAGAAATGTTTGACACCGCACAACAACTGGAGAGTAGAATAGGATAATGGCATTACCAAGTTATTTAGAAGATACAGCCAAGGACTTTGCCAAGCAGTCGGTAGCCACGTATTCGGCACCGATTGAGACAAGCACATTTACTGGCGGACTAGACGCACAAGGCAACAGGGCTGCGGGACCGGGGATCACGGGAGCTAATCCATTTGTTGCAGCAATGGATCCTTTACAAACGCAAGCACAAAGTTTAGCACAACAAGGTATTGGATCTTACTCACCTTTTTTACAAGCTGCTCAAGCAAACATAACTAATCAAGCAGGTCTTACAGGACCTAGTGCGTATTCATCTTTTATGTCTCCGTACCAACAACAAGTTATTGACACATCATTAGCTGACTTTGATTCATCAAGAGTTGGAAACAGACAAGCGATACAAGACCAAGCAGTAGCATCAGGAAATTTTGGTGGTGGTAGAGAAGGAGCGATGTTAGGACAATACGATGCTGATACAACAGCAGGTAGAGCTGCTTTACTAGCATCATTACAACAAAGCGGTTTTACGCAAGCAAATCAATTAGCACAACAAGCTTTTGGTAATCAAGGAACACTAGCACAAAACCAAATGGGTTTATCTAATTTCCAAAGAACAGGTTTAGGACAAGACATCGGCGCTCTTGGAAACCTAGGTGCTCTTAACCAACAACAAGCACAAGCTAACTTAACAGCTAACCAACAAGCAGCTAAGACAGCAGCTTACGAACCATACGGTAGATTACAACAATACGGATCAGGCCTAACAGGATTAGCAGGTGGTGTAGCATCAGCTTACGCTGAACCAGCACCAGTGCAAAGTCCACTATCACAAGCCTTATCAACAGCCTTAGGAGTAGGAGGCATTTACTCTAGATTGTATGGTAAGGGGTTTGGATAATGAGACCTCTTAAAAGACCAATGTTCAGAACAGGCGGACCTATCAAAGAAGGCGTTATGAATGGCCTAAGAGATGGCGGCGTAGCTACAACAATGGCTGACGCTACTATGATGGCCGGTGGTGGTATGCCTAACATGAGAGGCAGAGTTACAGGACCAGGTGGTTATGCTGGTGAGAAAAATATATTTGGAATGGGTGTAGCAAAAAATCCTGACGGAACACCAGTAACGATACCAAGAAGAAATTTTTTTGAAGATGCATCTTTTGTTTTAAATCCTTTTACTAAATTAAAAGTAGCTAGCATGATGGGTAAAGCAGGTATAAGAGGTGGCAAGGAAGCTATCTCTAGCGGCATAGGTAGTTTAAAAAACTTTTTTAAAGGCCCTGTTCCAGCAAGAAAAGCAGGTGAAGTAAAAAATAGATTAGTTACAACAGAAAAAGCTCCTTTCTTGTCTGATAAATTTTTTGGACAATATATTAAAGGTCCTCTTCAAAGCACTAAAAAAGCATTTACAGATGCTTTTGGTCCTGCTGCTGGTTCAATAAAAGATTATAAAACAGCAATAGGTTTAGGTATACCTACTACAGGTTTTGGTGCATATAAAATGTATCAAGGGTATAAAGACAGACAAAAAGGATCTGAAGCTCCACCACCTCCAGGTGAAGGCGGTACAGGTAACGTTCCAGACGCAGTAAGCGGCACACGTAAACCAACTAAAGCAGAAATAGAAGCTAAAACAAAAGAATTAGAAGATAAAAAACTAAATAGAATTTATAAACTACTTGGTGTAGACAGAGCTAAAAGAAACGCTGCATCTAAAGCATTAATAGACATGAGCAGATACATCGATGAAGGTGGTAAAGATGTTATTTCTAAAAAGAACATAGGTTCTACAATTAGTAAAGGTATTAGTGCGTTTGATAAGAGATTAGATAAAGTAGATCAATTAAAAGAAGCTGCAGGATTAATGCAAGCTAAAGCTGAAATAGAAGCTATGTCAGATCCTAATAAGAAAAAATTACAAGAATTACAAATAGAATTAGGCGAAGATAAATTAAGACCCGGTGTAAATTCTACATTAATAAGTAGTAGAACAATTAAAAAAGGTGCTTTAACAGAACAAGAAACAATAGATGCAGTTAGAATAGGTGCTGCTAACGAAGGATCAGCATTATTAGGATCAATAACTTCAGATCAAATTGATGATGGAAATTATAAAGGAAAAACTGTTATTGATATTGTAACTGATTTAAAACCAGAAAAAAATGGATATTTTGTTATAGGTAAATCTATAGTTAAAGTAGAATCAGGGGTTCCTAAATTAATATCAGGTCCATTAGCAATTGATTAGGAGGTAGCATGGCGCAAACTCTTCAAGACTTGATTGGCAAAAAATCAAGCGCAGAAAGTAATAGTAAAGTAGGTGTAATAGAGTCTATGCTGTCCGGCATAGCATCAGGTATCATTGCAATACCTAAAGGTTTCTTTTCTTTAGGTGCTAGTCTTTTAGATCTTGGTGCTAACACAGGTAAAGCTGCAGAAGTAGAAAGATTTTTTGATGACCTTACAACTTTTGATGAGAAAGCAGAAGCCACAGCCGCTGGAAAAATTACAGAACTATTAGTTAACATTGGTATACCAGGCGGTATAGCTTTAAAAGGTGCAAGTGGATTAGCGAAGTCTGCTATGCTAGCCAGACAAAACGGTAAGTATGTAAAACTTAACGACCCAAAATTATTAGATGATCTTGGCAAAGGCACAACGCTTACGGGAGCAGGGAGAGCAAGACAAGCTGTTGCTGGAGCTTTAGGTGCTGGTGCTGCAGAAGCTACGTTTGTAGGTGATGTAGAAGGTGTTGGTACGTTTGGAGATTTGCTAGGTGGTCCTACTAAAATTAATAGAGACGAAGAAGACAATGCAGTTAGAGAGATATTAAATAGAGTTAAGTTTGGTACAGAAGGTGCATTATTTACAGGTGCTATTAGTGGTGCAGGAACTGTAATAAAAAAATTAACAAATAGAAATAAACAATTAGACGTAGCTAACTCTAAATTAGATTATTGGATTGACAAAGTTGCATCTAAAGTAAGAGCACGTAGTGGTAAGACACAAGAATTTTTTGACATAGAAAGAGGATCTATTGGTGCAAGAGCTGCAGATGCTAATGTAGCTAGAACACTATCAAGAGAACTAGATGTAAACATAGATGCAATGTTTCCACCTATGCGTACAGTATTTAATAAACAAACAGCAGCAGAAAGAACTAAATTTTTAAACGTAGTTAATGATGCATTGTTATCTGGTAAAGCAGAACTTGACGATGCAGGTGTAGCAACGTTTGGTAAAATGGATGACGCAGCTATATTAAAAGTTGATGAGTTTATAGATAAATTTGCAAAGAATACAAAACAAGCTGATGAATTAAGAGTAAATATTATTGGTGGTTTATCTAACATGAGAACTGCATGGTCTAAACTATTCTCACAACTAGGTGGTACGTTAGATGCAGGCGATATAAAAGAATTTCAAAAACTATTTGGTGGTAAGTTTAAAAACTATCTTGGATCTACATACGATATCTTTCAAGACAAAAGTATATTACCTTTCTTTAGATACAGGCCAGCAGAGGATGCAATAGAAAAAGCAAAAGCATCTTTTATAGCTAGTGCTAGAGAAGCTGGTGAAGAAATGACAGATTTACAAGCTGAAGCTGCAGTAACTAGGGTTTTAAAAACAGCAAGACTTCCTAAAGGTATTAGAATGGACAAACCATCTGATGCTATTTTTGAAGTACCAAGTTTTTTTGTTAATAGAACAACATTAAAAGATGTAACAACTGAAAGAGGGTCAGCATTAGTATCTGCCGGGGCTCTTAAGCCGGGTACCAAGGAAGTGTTTGAAGGATTGTTAGGTAAACAAAAAAATCCTATGCAAACTATGCTTGGAGGTATGTCTAAATTATCTTTAATTACAAGACGTAATGTTTTCTTTAACGATCTTATAAAAAAATCTGATGAGTTAAAAGCTGCAGGTAACTTACCTATGTTTGCTAAAACACAAGACGAAGCTAGACTATTATTTGGTGATGACTTTAAACAAATAAGAATTGACCAAGCCAAAACATTATCTGTTAGTGCAAAGTCTGGTGCAACTAATCCATTAAATGAATTGTACGCACCATCTGGTATTGCAGATGCATTAGAAAAAACATCTATAACTTTAGATGGCGCAGGTACATTAGGTAGAATATATGAAAGTTTAGTCTTGTATCCTAAAGCCACATCACAAATAGCTAAAACAATTTTATCACCGGTAACACATTTGAGAAACTTTGTAAGTGCTGGAGCGTTTGCTGCAGCAAATGGTATATTACCGTTTGCAGATAAACAAGCTATCAAACAAGCATACCAAGCATTACAGACACCGCTAAAAGGAACAAGACAACAGAATGATTTATATCAAGAGTTATTAGAATTAGGTGTAGTAAACTCTAACGTAAGATTAGGAGACTTAACTAGACTAATGGAAGATGTAAACTTTGGTGAGACTATGACATCAGATAAAGGTATGAGATTATTACTAAAACCTTTGTCAAAATTAAAATCTGTATCACAAGATCTATACACTGCTGAAGATGACTTTTGGAAAATATATTCTTGGGCTATGGAAAAATCTAGACTAGAGAAATCTTTTGAAAAGATAGGTTTAACAAGAGGACAATTTTTTAAAAGAGCTGATGGTACAGAAGTTAGATTAACAGAAGACTTTTTAAAACGAGAAGCTGCAGACATTGTTAAAAATAATATACCGAACTATGATTATGTGTCTGACTTTGTTAAAGGATTAAGAAAACTACCTATTGGTAACTTCGTTTCGTTTCCGGCAGAGATTGCAAGAACAGGAACTAACATTGTATCAAGAGCGTTAAGAGAAATAAATGAGGAAGTTATTGTTGATGGTAAAGTATTTAAACCTTTTCAATCTATAGGTTATACAAGATTATTTGGTTTTGGCGCAACAACAGCAGCTGTACCTATGGCAACCGTGGCAGCTTTCCAAGCTATCTACGATGTAACAGATGAAGAAAGAGAAGCTATTAGAAGATTTGCTGCACAATGGTCTAAGAACTCAACATTGCTTCCAATCAAAGATAAAGAAACAGGTGAATTTAAATACATTGATTTTAGTCACGCTAATGCTTACGACACATTAACAAGACCTATACAATCTATAATTAATGCTGTAGCCGATGGCAGAACAGATCAAAATGGAATGATGGATGACTTTGCAAAAGGTATGTTTACAGCCATGTCAGAATTTGGTCAGCCGTTTATATCAGAATCTATTTGGACAGAAGCAGTGTTAGATATTATAGCTAGAGGTGGTAGAACTAGAGAAGGTTTCCAAGTATACAATCCAGAAGACACGCCAGGAGATAAAAACAGTAAGATTATGGCACACTTAGTTAAAGCACAAATGCCTTTTTCTTTAGATCAATTAAAAAGAATGGATAGATCTATAGAAGCTGTAGACGTAATTACAAAAGGTAAATACGATGAATATGGTCAAGACTTTGAATTTGGTGATGAGTTTGGTGGGTTGTTTGGTTTTAGAGCAGTTAATATTAATCCTGAAAGAACTTTAAGATATAAAGTTGCAGACTTTCAAAGAGGATCTAGAGATTCTAGATCTTTGTTTACTAGACTTACACTTAAAGGTGGACCTATTGAATCAAGAGAAATTGTAGATGCATATCTAAATGCAAACAGAGCTTTGTTTGAAAACCAAAAAGCATTTAAACAAGATTTAGACGCTGCAAGAATTTTAAATATATCTGAATCTGGATTTATTGATGCAACAGACAGAATATCAGGAGTTGCTTTGTCTAACGTAGACCAAAATGTTTTTAGACCTATGACAATATCTCCTGAAGTAAGAAATTCTTTTGCAGAAAATGCAGAAAAAATAGGAATGAAAAATCCTTACGAAACAGCTGAAGATGTTATTACAGAAATACAGGCAGAACTAGGAGAATTATCATTAGAAGAACCGGAATTTCCTTTTATAGAAAATCCATTAACAGTTACAGCACAAAGCAATGTTGCCACAGGGCCTAATACATTGAATTTACCTAGTGTAGACCAACAAATTATGACACAATCGGCAGCAGCTAATCAATTTTCTAACTTGACAATGGATCAAAAAATCCGTTTATTGTTCCCCAATGGCTAAAGATAACGCATTACAAAAAATAGAATCTCATGAAAAGCTTTGCAGAATTATGCAAAAACAAACGCATGATAAAATTCACAAAATCGAAACACAAATAAATAGATTAGAAAAAATTGTGTTAGTGTCTGCCGGTATGTTAATTATGGGTATGGCAAACATGATATTTATGTTGATCACAAAATGAAGCTTACCGCTAACATAACACTTGACGAGCTTTGCAAAAGCCAAGTAGCTGAGAGGAAAGGGATTAATAATAACCCTAACCCACAGCAAATAGAAAATATAAAAGCACTAGCAGTAAATGTGCTTCAACCAATACGTTCTCATTTTGACAAACCATTAATTATATCTAGCGGTTTTAGATGCGCTGAGTTGTGTGTTGCAATCGGTAGCAGTGTTAACAGTCAGCACGTTGCAGACGACGGAGCAGCTGCAGCAGACTTTGAAATACCAGGTGTAGATAATTTAGATTTAGCTATTTGGATTAAGAACAACTTAGAAATAGACCAGGGAATTCTTGAGTTCTACAAAGAAGGCGAACCTACAAGCGGATGGATTCATTGTAGCTACTCATCAGACGGTAACAGAAATCAATGGCTTAAAGCTAGAAGAGAAGAAGGAAAAGTTAAATACTTGCCTTGGACTGGCTAATTTTTTTTGCGCTAAAATATTTCAGTACTCCTAGATTTTCCTACGTTAGATCCAGTCTTTTAATTCTTCACCCATAATCTCACTAGCTATATTTACTTTCTTACGTAGTGCGACTACAATTTTATCATCTATAGTATCTTCTGCTATTAGATCTATGTATGTCATAGGGCTTTCCTGGCCTATACGGTCGATTCTAGCCTCAGACTGCTGTCTTTTCTCTAGATCATACCCGTTAGAATAATAAATCATTGTGCTGGCGGCTGTGAGCGTTATACCGTAGCCTCCTGTAGCTGTTGTACCAACTAAAAATCTTACAGGACTTTCTTTATCTTGAAATTTCTCTATATTACTTTGTCTTTGGTCTTGTGGTGTCAAGCCGTAATATGTAACGACCGAATTATCCCCATGCTCTTTTTTTATACGTTCTACGATTGTTTCTACATCGTACTGGTAATGTGCCCAAATAACAACCTTACCGTGCACCTCATCTAACAAATCAGATAAGTCATCTAATCTATTATTTTTTATATCTTGTATTGTGCCATCATCTGCAGTGAAATGACCACAAGTAATTTGGTGTAATCGCATAAGTTGAGTCATGACTGTGGCTGTAGTCATAAGTTTACCTTTAAATTGTGCTAAAGCTAATTGAGACATTTGTTTGTACGCATGCTCTTGTTCTTTTGTAAGTTTAACTGTTCTACGCATAAATGTTTTTTTAGGTAGATCTAAACATTCGTCTTTTAATACTCTGTAAGAAAAAACTTTTAGCATATCTGTAAGCTCTGATAAATTACGATAGCCAACAACAATTTGTACAGACCTGCCACCAAAATTAGCTGTCTTCATTACAGCATATCTAGTTCTAAAAGAATAATAAGAAGCGTGACCTAATAATTCTGGTGCTAGAAACTCACACTGTTTATATAAATCTAGTGGTGATTTTGTAATAGGTGAGCCTGTTAATATTCTTCTGTATTTAGCATGTGGACCCAATGTGCATATGTTCTTAGTTCTTTTAGCGTCTGGGTTTTTTATAGTTGTAGACTCATCAATAGCCATTATGGCGTTATGACAAGACAAAAACTTATACGCAAATTCTATACCTTTTTTTGTACTAAAGGCTTCTACATTCATAACTAGAACATGTAGATCTTGACCCGTTTCGAACAGTACATCTAGTTTCTTTTGTTGTTTTGCATTGATATTAGCCTGCCACAATACTGCCTTATGTTCAACATGATCCGGCATATGTGTAGGTAATTGGTCTTTATACCATGTGCCTACAACACCTTTTGGTGCTATAATTAAGGCACCGTTAATTTTACCTTTGTCATAAAGCATAGCAATATTATCTACTAACACTTTAGATTTACCTGTACCCATCTCCATAAAATAGGCAAAGTATTCTTTATCCCATGATCGTGCCAAAGCATTTAACTGATGCTGATAAGGCTTAGTCTTAAATTTGTAATGCATAATTTTTAACTTTCTATTGACTTCTATAACATAAAGACTATATTGATGTCAATGACAGAAAGCATGAATTACGGTGACATAAAAACAAACAAACCTACAGTGTATGTTTTACAAGAATTACCAGGTACAAAAGCTGGTTCACCTAAGATAAATATTATGAGTGCATCTCAGTATGGAAATTTTAAATTTCTATTACCAGAGTTTTCACAAATAATTTTTTCTCCAGGTCCTTTAATATACAAGTTAAGAGGTTTGTTAAAAAACTATACTACAAAAGATTATTTGTTGTTAACGGGTGATCCTGCAATTATAGGTGTTGCGTGTTCTATTGTTTCTGACATTACAAATGGTAAATACAAACTGTTAAAGTGGGATAGACAAGACAGAGTGTATTATCCAATAGAAATAAATCTTAACGAGAAAGGAAAGATAGATGAGTAATATAAACTTTGAACAAGATGCAAGAGAAGATCTTGATTCAGTAAATGAGGGTAAGAAATTATCCGACCAAGTAAAGAAACTACAGGATCTAGAAGATGAAGTAGTTCTTAAAGAAGAAGAGTTAAAGGAATTAAAAAGAAAAGTAGACTTGTTATCAGGTGAGGTTATTCCTACAATGATGCAAGAGATGAATATATCTACTTTAAAATTAGCAGATGGATCTTCAGTAGAAGTGAAACCTGTCTATGGTGCTTCCATTCCTGTAGCAAAAAAGGAAGGAGCATATAACTGGCTTCGAGAAAACGGCCTAGGTGATCTTATTAAAAATGAGGTTACCGTTGCTTTTGGTCGTAACGAGGACAACAAGGCAATCGCTTATGCGAACCTTGCACAAGGTCAAGGATACCAACCTGTCCAGAAATTAAAGGTTGAACCTATGACACTTAAAGCATTAGTCAGGGAGCGTCTGGAGGCTGGACTCGAGATGCCATCTGACTTATTTAACATGTTCACAGGCAACAGAACAAAAATAACAAGGAGCAAATAAACATGAACCAAGTAGCAGAAAAAAAGACTGCAGGTCTTCCAAGCAATGTGTTTGAAGAAGATGCAGCAAAAGGTTTGGGTAATATAGGTCAACAAGATCTAGCCCTACCTTTCTTAAAAATCCTTGGACAGCTTTCACCAGAAGTTAACAAACGTGATGGTAAGTATGTCGAAGGTGCTGAACCAGGAATGATATACAATTCTGTGTCAGGCGACTTATACGATGGAGCGAAGGGCATAGATGTCATTCCTGCATATTATAAGTTAGAGTACGTAGAATGGAAAGATAGAGGAGAAGGTGCAGGCGGACCAGTAGCTGTACATGACTCTTCTTCTGACATTATGTCTCAAACAAAAGCAGATGCAAACTACAAAGACAGATTACCTAATGGTAATTATGTTGAGAAGACTGCATCACATTTTGTAATTATCACAGGAGATAGTCCAACGACTGCGTTGATATCTATGAAATCTACTCAATTAAAAATTAGTAGAAAATGGAATTCAATGATGTCGGGTATTAAACTAAAAGGTAAGAACGGGTTATTTACACCGGCATCTTTTAGCCATATTTACAGACTAAAAACCACACAGATGTCTAACGACAAAGGTACATGGTTTGGTTGGGATGTAAGTAAGGCAGGACCCATAACGGACACAGGTCTTTACCAGCAAGCAAAAACGTTTAGTGAAAGCATTTCTAAAGGAAGTGTAAAAGCTAAACATGGTGAAGAGAAACCGAAAGGGTCTCAATCTCACTTCTAAGTTCCTTAATTGGAATCATGCATGAGTAGGCCGCCTGGGAGACTGCGCGGCCTACACACAGATAATTATGAATGGATATGTAAAAATATTTAATGGCTATAGGCATGCGTATGGTATCGCAGATTGGAGCAACGCTACCGTAGACCCAGAAAGCGGAAAGAAAAAACCAGACTACAGATGGACCTACGAAGAGTTCACTGATCAAATTTATCAAGACCATTTAACAGGTGAGAAATCTGTTGGTGCACAGCCTACAAATGAAAACGGTGATGCTAAGTTTGGCGTTATCGATATTGACCCTAAAGAATACGAAGGCTTTAACAAACAATTTTATCTAGAAACAATACAAAAATACGATCTACCTCTTATACCTATAGAATCTAAAAGTGGTGGCTTACATCTATATTTATTTATGGCAGAGTTTGTGCCATCAACATTAGTTGTATCATTCTTAAGTAATCTATTACCTTTATTTAATTTAAAACCTGACTGTGAGATATTTCCTAAGCAGACACAACTGACAAAGGATCCGGAAACGGGGATATTAAAACCAGGACAGTTTATTAATCTACCATATTTTGAAAGCAAGAAACGTAGAGCTATCAATATGGATGGCACATTCTTTACACTAGAACAATTTATAAAAGTAGCAGAAGCTAATCTAACTACAGCAGAAGATTTAAAAAGAATTACAGATGAAATGGAATCTAAATCTATGGAAGGTGTTGACGAAGAGTTTACAGAAGGTCCACCTTGTTTAGCTTTACTATCTAAAGTTACAAATAAGACTGGCTTTGATGGTAAAGATAGATTTATGTACAACTATCATGTCTTTGTAAAAATGAAGTATCCTGACAGCTGGCAACAAAAAGTAAAGAATGCACCTGTAAAATATTTTGAGACTGTGCATGCAAATGCGTGGGATCAACAAACACTAAACGCAAAGCTTAGATCATGGAACAAATCAGAAAAAGGTTATACATGTACACAGAGTCCTATCAGTGAGTATTGTAAGAAAGGTATATGCGTAAAGAAAAAGTTTGGTGTACTTGCCGGATCTAAAGGATCTTATCCTGTACTAACTAACCTAAGAAAAATAGACATTGATCCAGATCCAGAATATGAATTTGATGTAACTAGACCAGATGGTATTGGTAAGGCGACAGTGCATTGTAAGACTGTAGAACATGTTACAGATCAGCGAAAGAGACGGAATGCTATCACAAAACATGCAGGATTTCCACCACCAATTATTAAAGGTCAAGAAGATCAAACTGTATTAGAAGCATTATTTAAAACACAGAAAACAATTAATCCTCCTATCGGTACATCACCTAAAGAAAAACTACACGACTTATTACATGCAAAAATTAACGGACCTAAAGCTATGAATGATGCTAGCTTTAAATCAGGTACAGTTCTAATAGAAGAAGGCTATGCTTATTTTAAATTTGATAAATTCTACGACAGACTAAAAGCAAAGAATTGGAAACACGGTGAAGATAAGACAGGTGTTATGATGAGAAAGACATACAAAGAATGTGACATCGACTTTCTAGATCAAAAAAGATTTCCTGCAAAAGAAAAAGGTAAATACAATACACCTACAAAGAATGTAGTAATGATAAACATAGAACAGTTTGAAGAAGTACCTATACACCATACAAAATTAAAACATGAAACGGAGATAATGTGATTAGAAAAATACTCGGGCCTCCCGGAACAGGGAAGACAACTAAACTGTTAAACTATGTGAAAACATTTTACAAACTAGGCACACCCTTACACAAGATAGGTTATTTTGCATTCACAACAAAAGCTGCGGACGAAGCTAAGAATAGAATGTTAGATTATCACACAGCATTAGAAGCAAAAGATATTCCATACTTTAAAACATTACATGCATTATGTTTTGCAGAGTTAGGACTAAAGAAAAGTAATGTCATGCAAGAAGAACATTACGAAGATATTGGTAGTGAAGTGGGTATAGAAGTTACCGTTTACACAAACGGAGAAGAGAAGACAGGCTTTGTAGATTCTGATAGCGAATACTTTAACATTATCAACGCAGCAAGGATCAAGGAAATAGATGTTATTGATGAATACAATACAGATTTATATTCTGAAAGCATCGATAAAAGATTATTAAAAATTTTAAAAGATGAGGTTGACAATTATAAAAAGTCTTACAAGTTAGTAGACTTTACCGACATGATCGAAAGATTTAATGAGTCTAATTTGTGTCCAAAGTTTGACGTAGTTATTATTGACGAAGCACAAGATCTATCGCCAATACAATGGAAAATGTTTGACATATTAAAGTCACAATCTAAACACATTATTTTAGCAGGCGATGATGACCAAGCCATTTACGGTTGGGCCGGAGCAGATGTTCACAGATTTCAGAAAGAAAAAGCAAAAGACATAGTTTTGCCACAATCTTACAGAGTGCCAAAAGCCGTGCAAACACTAGCTAATTGTATACTAGAACGTATACCAGAGGACAGAAAGTTGGTCAAAATATGGCAACCACGTGATGAAGAAGGATCTGTACAAAGAGTTACGTCAATAGAAGATGTGCCCCTTGAACAGGGAACATGGTTAATTCTAGGCAGAACACATTCTAAACTTAGATCACTACAACAACAGCTACATGACAGAGGTATCTATTACGAATACAAAAATAGAAAAAGTTATAATGAAAGATTGTTTAGAAACATTTTAAATTACGAACGATGGCGTGAAGGTACGCTGTTATCAATTACAGAATGCAGAGATCTATTTGAATTTTTAAATAAACCTTTTGACCACACAGATGAAAGACTTTATGATTTAAACGAATTTGGCTACAGCATTACACAAAGATGGTATGAAGTGTTTGAGACACACCCAGAGGACACTTTATACATAAGATTAATGAGACAGAACGGAGAAGAATTATCTAAAGCATCAAGAGTAAAACTATCTACCATACACGCAGCAAAGGGTGGAGAAGCAGAGAATGTTTTACTTATTTTAGATAACACAAAAAAAATAAGAGATGCGGTAGAGAAGGACCAAGACAAGAGAGAAGAAGAACACAGAGTTTGGTATGTGGGTGTAACACGTACAAAACAAAACCTATACATTATGGAAGCAAAACAGGAGAGAAACGGATATGACATCTAAGAAAAAAGAAAACCCATACTTAAAACAAGTTTCGGGAACACATTACATGTACATGGCCATACAGCCAGCAGAGTTTATAAACAAGAATAAGTTGCAATTTGCGGAGGGGAACGCTATAAAGTACATATGCAGACATGCAGTGAAAGGAAAAGCAGCCGACATAGAAAAAGCAATACACTATCTAGAAATGATACTGGAAAGAGATTATGAAAATACCAAAGTTTGAAGCACAGACTGAGTGGAATATTCCTACAGAATTTCCAGATCTTAGACAGGTTGATGAGATTGCAATAGACTTAGAGACAAGAGATCCAGATCTTATAAAGAAAGGATCAGGAGCTGTGATTGGTAACGGAGAAGTTATAGGTATAGCTGTTGCTACATCACATTACAAAGGATACTTTCCTATTGCACACCAGGGTGGTGGCAACATGGATAAGAAAAGAGTTTTGTCTTGGTTAAAAGATGTACTCGAAGCTGACAGTACAAAAATATTTCACAACGCCATGTACGATGTTTGCTGGCTACGTGCTATGGGTTTTAAAATTAATGGTGACATTGTAGATACAATGATAGCCGCAGCAATTACAGATGAGAATAGATTTAGATACGATCTTAATAGTTTGTCATGGAAGTATTTAGGTTTTGGTAAGAACGAAGCTGCGTTAGCAGAAGCTGCAGCAGAGTGGGGTATTGATCCTAAGTCAGAGATGTACAAACTTCCGTCATTACACGTAGGTTCTTATGCAGAACGAGATGCCGAAGCTACGTTTGGTTTATGGCAAGAGATGAAAAAAGAAATTATACACCAGGATTTAGAAGATATATTTGATTTAGAAACAGAACTATTTCCGTGTCTAGTTGACATGAGATTTAAAGGCGTCAGGGTAGATGTAGAAGGCGCACACAAAATTAAAAAAGAACTTATAGAACAAGAACATAAATTACTTTACGAAATTAAAAGAGAAACAAACATCGACACACAGATCTGGGCAGCTAGATCTATATCAGAAGTGTTTGATGTATTACGATTAGAGTATCCAAGAACAGATAAAACACAAGCTCCAAGCTTTACCAAAAACTTTTTACAGGAACATAAACATCCTGTCGTGAACATGATTGCTAAAGCTAGGGAGATAAACAAAGCACACACAACATTTATAGATTCTATATTACGTTATCAGCATAAAGGCAGAATACATGCAGAGATTAATCAGCTAAGATCACAGACAGGTGGCACAGTGACAGGTAGATTTAGTTATCAGAATCCTAACCTGCAGCAAATACCTGCAAGGAACAAGGATCTAGGACCTAAGATAAGAAGTTTATTTATTCCAGAGGACGGTTGTAAGTGGGGATGTTTTGACTATTCACAACAAGAACCAAGACTCGTTGTACACTACGCAGCTTTGTATAAGTTGCCCTCAGTCTATGATGTTGTTGATGCATACGAGAATGATCCTAACTCAGACTTCCACCAGACTGTAGCTGATATGGCTGACATACCTAGATCACAGGCCAAGACGATCAATTTGGGTCTTTTTTATGGCATGGGTAAAAACAAATTACAGGCAGAGTTGGGTGTAACTAAAGACAAAGCTGCCGAACTATTTAATACGTATCATGCTAAAGTACCTTTTGTTAAACAGCTTATGGAGAAAGCATCTAACCGAGCACAGGACAGAGGACAGATAAGAACTTTACTAGGCAGACTATGCAGGTTTCATTTATGGGAACCGAATCAATTTGGTATGCATAAAGCCATGACACACGAAGATGCGTTAAGGGAACATGGACCGGGGATCAAGAGAGCCTACACCTACAAAGCATTAAACAAATTAATACAAGGGTCAGCAGCTGACATGACAAAAAAGTCAATGTTAGATCTTTACAAAGAAGGGATAATACCGCATATACAAATACACGACGAGCTTGATCTATCTATCGAGACAGATGCTCAGGCTAAAAAGATTATTGAGATTATGGAACACGCCGTAACTTTGGAAGTCCCAAACAAAGTAGACTACGAACACGGTAAAAATTGGGGAAGTATAAATGATTAATTATGGCTTACTTAAATGCAAACATTCCTGTAACATATGCTCAAATTAGGAGAGAATATTTATATGACCTTAAAAAACATCATGGTGAAGTTGAAGACTGCATTGTGTTTGGTATTACGGCTATTACTGGCCGTCCCATACTTTTTCATTGTATTATGGAAAATGGAGCTGTCTTCTATCGTCTACCGATATCTGCATTTATTCAAAGAGGCTTTGATCCAAAGAACGTTCCTAAACGTAGACTTGATGAGTTGGAGCTTTGGAATTGTTTCAGTTATTATCCTGCTGTTACTAGTTGGGATATCTTAGACGGACAATCTGGCAAATACATAGGTAAAGATAAAAAATGGCACAGTGGTGCTTATCTTTTTACGGTTGATTTTGCACACCCAGAGAGTAATATAGTAGATACAGATCATTCTGAAATTCCGCACGAACATAAGTGCGCACACATACTTGCCTTAGATGATGGTAATTATGCGGCACAGCCAAACAACAGACTAATATGGGACATACCATCTTTTACAGTTAAAGATGAGATTCCAGATTGGAAGGTGCAGACATCAGAGTGGAATGTAGAAGATACACGTAAATGGAAGACCGAAGATACGGACAACTTCTTTTACGAAATTGAGGAGAAAAAAAATGATTAATAAATGTAAAAATATTTGTTGCAAAGTTTGGGACAAAATTAAAGCTGGCTGGGAGTGGATCTTGTCAAGATTCAACAGGTAGTTTATGACAAAACAAAAACCTAAAAGTAAATTAGAGTGGTTTAAAAAGAATATTGTAATTGTTCCTGTTGTTGCAGCAATTATAGCAGGAACATTTACATCGGTAAGATATGTATTATCTTTAACAGACACTATTACAGCTAACCAAGAAACCATTATTAAAATGGAGTCTAAACTAACTAGCTCCACAGCAGATATTAACGACCTTAAACAAAGATTGTCCGCAGCAGAAGCAACGTGGACAATGGCAGAAAATT
>Ga0208899_1000885_pt1 | contig 21835 bp, 23 predicted proteins | sample VirMetDEL_Nov_24_FD_184518 | JGI IMG/M metagenome (GOLD analysis project Ga0208899, IMG submission 184518) | Aqueous microbial communities from the Delaware River and Bay under freshwater to marine salinity gradient to study organic matter... | ecosystem: Environmental > Aquatic > Marine >... | reverse complement strand
CTAACCTCCATAAACCTCCACTTAAAGGTTATAAAACTAACTTTAATTATAATTAAAGTTAGTTTTATAACCTTTAAGTGGAGGTTTATGGAGGTTAGGACTTAAAGAATTGTAAAATTTAGGAGGTTTATGGTGTATTTAAAGGGTTAAACTTCTTTCGGGTTTCGGCGTTTCGTGTGGGGGGGTAGGGTAAAAGTGCTTTCTACTTAAAAGTTAGTTTGTCGCACTTTTAAAAAGTCAAAAGAACGGCATTTATAATCGCGTCTATTCTTTAAGTCGAGATAAGTTTTATCTATAACGACATTTCTTTAAATGATATATAGATATATTGTTTCTATATCAACACTTAAAGAAACGATGACAGGTAGATATATATATCATTTTTTTATAATTCAATCAACAAATCTAAAAACGAATAAATCAACAAATCAACGATTTTAAAAATTGGATTAAAATTATAAAAAATATTCAATTTATTATTTATATCATGTCGCTAATCTGCTATTTTGTCGTGGTATGTACACATTAATAATATTATAAAGGGATTACACTATATATCTAATAGGGGTTACTCTTATTAAATATATATTATATAGTTATGGATTGACGGCGGTCTCGTCTGTGGATAGTAAGTATATATTACTATTTATCTATCAGTTTTTAAAATCAGTCAAATAAGTCATTTCAGTGACACTTTTTTATAAGTCTCTCGTAGAGAGTAAATATAAGAATAGTCTTTTTTGACTGACATTGTTTTGACTGATTTGACTGATTTCAACACCCCCGCCAATCTATCTTATTTCGAATCGCCAATCTATCTTATTTCGAATCTCCTATCTATCTATTATTTTATATTTACGCCTTTTTTGACGGACTATCTACCATAACAACGTATCAGCTAATTTCTTATTTTTTCGCATGCTCGGTTTAACATCAAGATTTAATCTTTTCGTATAATCGGTTATTTGATACATTATAATATAATTAGATTTAAAAATTTATATAGGGATATTCTTATATAAATTTTATTTAGGCCTGGGATACAACCGCTTGTCCTCCTTGGTAGTTGATCATTACTTGTTTTTTAGAAACGAGACATACCGCCAGTTGTTTTCCATTACCTTGACCAGTTTCTATGTTATAGTGAACCTCTATAGTGGAATTTGCTTTAGTCCAGTTAAACGCTTTGCTTGTTAAATCGAATGCTAGGATGGTTTGGTTATTAGAAAACTCATCAAAAGTAAGATTAGAACCATTGCTGTAATCAATTTTATCATGAGCGGATTTTACAAGAGCGTTATATGCTCTGGCCAATCCAACACGAGCAGTACCATCTAATTCGGTATATCTAGTTAATGGGTATCTGCGGCCGTTGAGAGAAACCTCGCAAGAAGACCAGTTGTTTAAATAGGCCTGGGGGTTATTAGTGGCATCTATTATCTGGTCATTAGCAGGTAGATGTCTAAGTGCCACATATACATAATCTACTTCTTCAGATGTGGTAATAACACGATAATTTCCAACATCACCAGTTAGAGTAGGACTTACATAGGCACTCCAATTATGAAACATAAATGGACTAGAAATTCCACTACTAATTGATTGTTTAAGGGTTAAATCTGCTTCTGGTGCAAGAACGATTCTAGGCGCCCAAACAGACATTCTATTTAAGTTTATTTTTCCTAGTCCTAGTGCAGTTGTATTAAAAATGTGTTCAGCTGCTGAACTTCGTGTAAATTCAAAACTAATTTCTTGATTTACTAGAAGTTTATCTACACTTGCGAACCCACATAATTCTGCTAAATTAATAAAAGCGGACGCTTCTTTTCCGTTATTGTTTCTTAATCTTCTCGACTCGAACCCAGTATTTTTATCAGAAGTGTCGATCTCGAATAAATTAGACCCAGTGTTTTTATACCAGAAAGCGTTAGAAGCATTTTGCCCGTAGTCTTGAGAGTATAATACTAAACCACGTATGTTCTGAGCAATATCCCCTCTTTCCACAACTTCCACGACTTGGCCATTAACTCGCACAGTTAATCGAGAGAATAGGCACCCTATACCATTTGCTAATCCAACACGTGCAGCATCCGCATAATCAGTATCATCGGCTGCTTTAACTAATTTAAAATTAACTTGTAAGTAAGATTCGCTTAAGTTGGTATAATCACTGCTATTTTTGATTACAATCGTCATAATATCGTTGTTAGTAATTACATTGTTGTTTGTCCTATGCTCAACTAATTCGTATTCAGAAAAAAAACCACTCATTGATTTAGGACTGCTTTCAATATCTAATTCTAAAGGCATCATACTCATATTTATATATTATAATAATATAAAATTTTTTAGAAAAATAAATAAATAAAACTCTATATATTTGTTTATTTTTTATTATGAGCCCCCCGTCCTAATTGACGTAACCCCTTGCCTCGTTTTTTACCTAATTGGGTTAACCCATTACCAAATAAGGAGTCTAATTTCAATCCTTTAATATCTTGATCAATATCTTTTCTTATTTTTTTGCCAACTTTTTCTAAATCTTTACCCAATTCGGTTTTCGTTGATTCAACGGCTTCTTTGGCTGCTTCTGTTGAAATTTTCAACTGCTGGTCTACTATATCTTGAATCTTAGTTGCTTGTGCTTTGGATACTCTTTTTCCTCGTGATCTAGCACTTCTTGTTGTTCTAGATAAAGCACGTTTACCCCTTGTTTTAATAGTTTCTTTTACATTTTGGCCTTCTAATACTTCTTTGACTGCCTCTTCTGCTTCTTGTTGAGCAATTTTAGTAGCACGTTTACCTAATTTTTTTAATTCATCTTTAATTTCATCTTTGTTATCTTCTATGTATTTTTCACCTGCTTCCTTAAGACGTTTCCCAGTAGATTTTAAAAATTGAATACCTGCTTTTTTCAATTTAGGAGCTGCTTTCCGAAATAATTTTCGAGCGCCTTTTAATGTTGCCCTTAAAACATTACCTAATCCATCACCATAATAGCGACTTGCTAACCCACGTCCAAATACGGGAACACGTTGAACTCTATTATTCATATACATTATTATACTATATAAACAACATTTAAATATAACGGATTTTTATATAAACTATAAATTAAGGTATCTAAGATTATCTAAATTATCTAATAATATGCCCTGAACCTTGTAATCTTCTATATTTCAAACTTTAGATTCAGAGTGATTATGTTTTTTTTTATGTGCTATCTTCATTACGCCAGCATCATTTTGTTCTGTTTCATCATCTTCATCACTTAGTAATTCATCTATCATTACCTCACCACCTTTCTGTGCCGCATTAATTAACTTTCGAACGCGTTCTAATTCTCGTTTTTCTTTCAATTTTTTCGCCTCTTCTCTTTTTTTTCGGACACGACCGAAAAACGAAGGTATATCGAGCACCTTTATCATAATAATCATAGTGGCAATAAAGCTACAGCCACTTTGTACAAGGTTGACAATTTCGAGATCGTGTGTATTGTATTGAGATAACCACGAAGACGTATCTGTAACATTCATTTTATATAATATAAATATATAAAAAAACATATCTAAATTAAACAAAATATAATATATTCATTATACATACTGGGGGTATTATATAATATATCCATGTAATCTTGATAAGACAATTTTCGATCTCCTATACAAGAATTTATACACGCTAAGCAAAACCACCCACATTTATTAGAAAGGATGTTCTGATTTTGTTCAGTTGATGTGTAGCAGGACGAATTCTTATGGCGTTTTATGTATTTATTAACATCACTTGGCATGTGTTGTATCCCAAAGGGGTCATAATAGAACAATTTTCTATTTTTATGTAATATACATACCCAATGTGTGCCAGGACCATCTATATCATCTAAGTTTATAACAACACACTCATTATTATTTAAGATGGATAAATTTTCTAATTCGTCTTTTGCTACACAATATATAGATATATTTTTATTTTTGCCATATTCTATAATATCTATATTAGATAGAGGTTTAAATATATCTTGATCTTTTAATGGTATCATTTATATATATTTAGAAAATTAAAATATTCTATTATAATATAATATGGAAAATAAAGATAGTGTTTTATTAAATATTTCTAGTAGTGGTGCTGATATTAATGGGTTATCTCACGATTTCAATATAAACTTTTCTAATTTAGCTCTAAACCACACAACAACTACTCATCATAAAATTGCCCTAATATCATACTCATTATGGTATTCTTGGTTTAATGTATCTGCTACTTTAGGAAACAATTTATTTAAATACTTCAATGGAACTACAAATAAAACTATAACAATTCCCGATGGCCAATATGGCGTAAGTGACTTAAATAGTTATATTAAAGCACAAATGACATTATTAGGAGATAACCAAGATAATATTACTATAGTAGGCAATTATAACTCGTTGAAAGTAGATATTACAATAGTTGGATCATATACTGTAACATTTGACGGCACTGGATTAGATATATTATTAGGATTTAATTCTCAAACCTTATCAGCGGGAGTTCATTCATCAGATAATCAACCAAATATTACAAATAGCATAGATGCTGTTCAGATACACACTTCTTTAGTATCACCTACTTCGAATCTTATTAACAATACTCAAAGCACCTGCATACATCAATTTACACCTACATCAGCGCCTGGTGGTAACCTATCCGCCACTATAGCCTCGCCTATATACTTATCTATGACAAATTTAGGAACAATACATTTTGCGTCATTTGGAATTAAGGACAATCTTGGTCGAACATTAAACTTAAATGGGGAGCAAGTGAACCTTGTATTCCATATAATTGAAACTTAAAAATAACTATATATTATAATGATGTATTATATAGTTATATATGGTGTAAGATATTTTATCTATAGAAGTATAGAAGACAATATGCCAAAACATTATAAATGGGTTGCTGGATTGATTTATGTGGTGTTATAGGGGTTTGAAAAATTATTCCACTTTTTCTTTAATGATATATAGGCGTTTGTCTTAATCAAAATATATAATTATCGTTTTATAAATCTTAGAATATTCGTGGGTCTTTCTTTTATAATATTTTCCAGTATTTCTATTTTTTTTATAATATTCCCTCTGATACTCTTGAAGTTTCTCTATATTCTTTTTTCGATATTCTCGATAATATTCCTTCTTATTCAATTTAACCTTTGTCATTTTATATATATGTATATTTTTTATGTCCATAATAACTGGTCCGCATAATACGATGGTGTACCTTTAATATGCCTATATTTTTCGTGTCTTTTTTTATAATTGCGTTTTTTAGTTTCTGCTAATTGTTTATCTTGGAGTAGATAAGTAGGATAATCTCCATAATTTAAAGCACCTATAGATGCCACATATTTACCTTCTTTATCGAATACATCTATTTTTTTATTTTTTCGTATAGATGGTTTGACACTTACTGATAATTTACGGGCCATTATCTTAGTTCGTGGTTTTATTATGTATTTATCCATATTATATATAAATATAATATTTATAAATTTATAAAGAAGCACATTTTAATTCGAAATTTTTCTTAAGAAGGTATTCATACCGATCTTTGTCTTCCGTTATTGCTCCATAAACCTCGTCATTTTCTAAATCAATTTTATCTTTTAATATAATTTTAAGATAATATACCTTTTTCTTATAGGGTTTGTAATGTGATCTATAATAATTCCGCCTATATTCGTGGGTTTTATCTGTATATTTGATATTTGCCATTTCTTATATATTCTATATATAGATAATTATTTTATCTTTATATACTTATATGTCAAAATGTTTTCCATATAATTCGTCCCAATTACGTCTATATCTTAAAGACTTATCCGTAGCAGTATTATCTACTAACATAAATTGGTAGGGTCTATCTAATATTTTATTATATAATTTCTTAAAGTCTTTAGTATCCATATCAGAGGCCAATTCATTTGCTAACATTTGTATTTCTCTATTATTGTTGTTATTAAACAGAACACAATGAGAGAGGTTAAGCCGCACTGGTCTAGGTGTTCGAAAATATAACTGGTTGCATAATATGATAGAAGCATTAGCATGCCGACATCGACAGAAATACGATGCTATTTTCTTTTCTTCTGCTTTCGTAAGGTTGTTGAAATCATCGATTAGTATTAAATTTCGATATTGTTTATTGAAACCTTCTTTAATATCTGGCAACTCATCCAAAGAATCGCTCCATAATTCAATAATTTTATGTTTTATCCCATGTATATCTTCTATAGACTGCTCAATATCTTCTAGATAATTTTTTAAATAAATATACTTAGATTGTGTATTGTGTCTAGAAATTACATATATTTTATCGAAGCATAACTGCTTACATATCATTTGAATTGCCATCGATGTTTTGCCAAGGCCAGAACTGCCTATTGCCAAAAGTCGAAATGGATGCTTAGGTAAAAGAGGGTGGAGTTGCGACTTCTGCGAATCATTCTCATTTCCTACTAGTTTATCAATATTGTATATTTTTAGTATATCATTTTCCAATTCATTCTGATATTTTTTCTGACTTCTTTTCATTTCAATAAATATTATATAATAAGATAAAAAAATAAAATATATTATTAATATATACGAATGATCAACCAAGAAACTTATTATCAGTTAGAAGACCCCGATGTATATAAAGCACGTGCTTTAGCAATAGGTGTTTTAAATGAAGATTTAAAAAATAAAATGATTAAAAGAGAGCATTCCAATTTTAAATTATTGGCGGATGAAATTCAAGCACAAATAATAAAAAAAAAGGCACTAGAATCTATAAGCACAAATACTGCATTAACTCCACAAGAATCAACATTATATACCAGTATCAGTAGGGAAATTGCTACTCCAGAAATTAGTTCAAGTGGTCCAGTTAGTAGAGAGGTTGTTCCAGAGGCAGAGGAACAAGAAGAAGAAGAATCATCAGAAGAGGAACTAGAAGAGGAGGATGTGCCACCATTGCCCGAAACATTACAAATGTATAATGATATGGACGAAGAGCAATTAAACATAGTAGAAGAAGCATTTAAAACTGATTTAGACAATATAGATGATAAGGAAAAATTAAGACAAATATATACAAAATTACAAGAAAGTAAAAGGGTATATGGTGATAGATTAAACGAGGATGTAAATGATTTATTTGATACTCTTAAAGAATATATTGAAGGAATATTAGAAATTGAAGAAAAAGCAGAAGAAAAAGAAGAAGAACGTCAAAACTTGTCCGAAGGTATGCCTACTGAGAATGCATCTTTAACTCAAATTAAGGAATTTTTAAAATCAAAAGGGTTAAAAAATTGGGGCAACCTCCGAAAACAACAAGCGGAAAACATCTTATTTAATATATCTGAAGGTGAGAATATTGAACAGATTCAAATTAGGATTCAAAAATATGTTAATTCAAACAAAGCGGAAGCATCCTTGAGGGGTGGTAGAAAAAGAAGAGCAAGGTCTAAAAAAAAACAGCAAGGTAATGGTCTTACACAATTGGGTGGCGGGTTAAAAGATGATTTACAAAAAGTTATGTTATTAGTAGGTTCTAGAGAGGCAGGAAATGATAATTTAAAATTACAAAAAGAAATTCTTAAAATTCAGAAACGTCTTAAAAAAAAATTAGATAAAATGAAGGAGGTCGATCGAGAGAAATTAAAAAAAGAAATAGAAAGACAGATGATTAAAAAATTGGCAAAATCTAAATTAGAATAATTTAAACAATTATATATTTTTTATCTTGTAATATATAAATGTCAAATATCTTTAATGATCCAACAGACACGGAATTAAACCAGCGGACTATTAACCTCCAAAATTTAAGTGTATTACAACCTACTATTCCAATATTAGATACTGGAAATGCTGTTACTGGTCAAGTAGCATCAAGTGCTGGATTAGCTTTATTGAATATTACTAGTATAGCAGATTTACGAAGTCAAATATTAGAAACAACAGAGGAAGCAGTCGTCTTTACTGCAGATAGCACTAATGAAATAAATTTTTACACTGGGGCAACACAAACAGCATCAGATTTAAGAATACAAATTACAAATGCTACTACTACTATAAATAACACAATTGAAGCAGATGATATTAAGGTTGATAATGCTAATAAAATAATTTGTAATACATACGGATATAGAGATGATAATACAAATCCAACCTACTTATCATTCGATGCACAACACGCACATGTAACAGCACCAAGTGGTATTATGTTAAATGGTGGTTTCAATATTACAAATGGATCACAGGGAACAATAGCAACCACTAATGGCAACAAGGATATAGATTACAAAACACACGGCACAGGCACTCATACTTTTTATGTTAATACCACGACTCAAGTATTAGAGTTAAACAACACAGACAGCACCTTTATATCTACTAATTTAAAAACTAATAATATTGTTAGCAATACCGATAATACATATAACATTGGTACATCAACTAATAAATATGTAAAAATATACGGAGATGAAGTAATAGGTAGATACACACGAAGTAATTATGATTCCATACAAAACACATTTAATGAGATAGAGCAATTTTACACATCAACACCATCACCGATAGATATAATGAATTTTACATTTAGTAAAACAGAGGCAACAAGTGGAAATACCTTAATGACAATAGACGGAGTTGCTGATAAAGTTATTACCTATGCTAAATTAGAATTACACGATGATTTAGTGTTAAATAGCAATATTGATTTAGCATCATTAACTACACCATTTTTAAATGGTTATATTGATAATATAGAAACTGAGAGAATAAGAACACCAACAAATACCCATTTAGAAATTTCACCTAATGGGTCAGGAAATATTAGAACTAATCGACCATTAGAAATACCAGCAGCTCAATCTATTATGCTTTGTAAAGAGAATAATAAGCATTTCCAATTAAATTTAGCACCGAGAAATGAAGCCCCTAATAGTGCTACGGATTCATATGGCAGTGGTCTAACGTTTTGGTCTTCGTTTTTTAGTCAAAATGACGAAGCACCACGTCTATTTGCGAATATAAATTGTAGAACAACAGGCACAAACTGGGAAGGTGGAAGATTGGATTTTAGAGTGCGAGAAGCACAAGGCAGTGGTTTTGTTGGTGCTATATCAGGAGACCAAGCGGCACTTACCTCTCTTCAAATGACAATAACCGCCACGACTGTAGATATATTAAAAAGATTAAATGTAAGTTCGCATATAATACCATCAACAGATAACACAGCGGATTTAGGTGAGCTTACAAAACGATTTAGAAATGGTTATCTTGAAAAATTATATGTTAAAGAGAATAGAGTCTTCGGTGGATTTGGTGCTGGTGCTTATATAGATTTGCGTGGTGTAGGTTACGATGTAAATGGTGAGGGGACAACAACAAGTCCTATCTATTTTAATACTGGATATAATGATGTGTTGGGTGATTTCAGTGAAACTAGAAAATCAATGATTATAGGAAGTGGAGTATCATTACCAACTGGTGAAACTGGTTCAGTTTCAAGAAATAATATCGTGTTTTGTGTTAATAATGATAGTGATAATACAATATCAGTATCTACGAGTGATGAAAAATTTCGAGTAGGACAAGTAGCAAATTACACAAGTGTGGATATATTGCCTAATGTTAACGGCACTCTTTCACTTGGAAGTAGTTTAAAACGATGGGATTATGTCCACACCACTAATATCGCAGTAGCAAGCACGATAAATTCCACCACTATTTATGCTACTACAGTACAAGCACCAAACATCAATCCAACTACAATTGATTTTCCAGAGACATTGGCAGATAAAATATTATTATATGGAACAACATACAAAATAGGAATATCAACTAATTCAATAGATTATACATCTGATGTCCAACACACATTCAAAATTCAGACCACAGAGAGATTGAGAATAGCAGGTAATATAGTATGTTCTACTAATTTAATTCCGAATAATGACAACGCACGAGATTTAGGTGGTTCGAATAATAGGTGGCGAGATATATACGCGGGTAATGGAACTATTCAAACATCTGATAGAAATCAGAAAAAAGATATAGATTATCAAGACATAGACCAATACGCAGATGAATTATTAAAATTAAAACCTTGTTCATACAAATTCATTGATGGAACGAGTGATAGACCACATACTGGTTTGATTGCTCAAGATTTACAAGGAACTATGTTTGAATATTCTGGTGCTTATATTAAAGATAGAAAAAAGAAAACAATTATAGAAGATGATATTACAAAGGAAGTTGATGACGAAGGATTTAACTATGGATTGCGTTATGGTCAGTTAATTAGTCCTATGTTAAGATTATTACAGAAACAACAAGAACAAATACAAAATCAACAAGAACAAATAAATCAACTAATAAAAAAAGTTGAATTATTGGAAAAAGATAATAATGATGTAAATAATTTGAGTTTCATTTAGTTTGACTGCTTAACAAGTTTATTAACCATAGTAGTCATTTTCTTCATTTTATTTTCTAATTTTTGAATACGCTGTCCTAACTCATAATTTTCAGTCTGTAATTTTGCGACCATATCAAACCCATCTGATTCACCATCACTATCAACATGATGATGCTTATTTTCTAATTTTTCTAATCTTGCTAATATATCATCTAAATTAGTTTGATTATCATTTTCATTACTGCTAATAACTTCCTCAACACTTTCAACGATATTAGCACCAGCACTAATAAGACGCTCTAATTTTAACACTCGATCAATTATAGAACCGAACATATTATCTTTAGGGTCTTGCCGAGGAACTTCAACTTCAACAATATTTACATCATCAGGTATGTTTTTAGACCTGTTACGTGCTAACTCTTGGATACTCTTTATAATTAAAGGGATAAAGTCAATATAAGATATACCTAAATAACCATTTTCTCTTTCATTAACAATACCATATTCATCACTAAATAGGGTTTGTATCTGCTGTGCAATCATACCAAAGCGTATTTTATTAGGGTGTGATGTATATCTATACATTTTTGTATCTACTTTCAATAAAGAACCAAGAGCAGAAGGAATCGGTTTTATATCTGTTTTCAATCTCTCGTCTGATACTTGAATAGAATTGTTATGATAAATATTAGATATGAAAGCATTACGAAACCATCTATCACCACCTTCTGTATTATTACCTGTATCACCAGCATCAATACCTAAATCTAATGTATCATTAGCATTAGGCACAATATTAACATAAGTAGTCTGATTGAAATTATCCAATTCCATTTTTAAAGTAGATGTATCGTAGCCTGGAAAATTTGTTATAGCAGAAGGGGGGTCATCATAGGTATTATATCCAACATAAAATCTTAATTTTTGGTGTTGCCACGCATCTCCAGAATAAAATCCGCTTTCTATTTTCGCAGTTGCCCTTGGATTAACATCAGCGTTTCCAACAAAAGTACCCCAGTATGTTAATCCACTTTTCAATCCAATTGTATTATTAACTGGATTTTCCGCTTTCGGTTTTAAATTTAAATTTTGATTAACATTTTCTGCTAATTTTTCAATATTATCTACATAAATAGTCGAATAACCAACAGGGGATGCGTTGTTTGCGATAGTTTGTATATCAGAGTCTGAAGTTAGACTTAATAGGGTGTCTTGGGCATAAGTAGTTATTGTTTTTTTATTGACTTGGTTATTATCATTTAGGACAATAACACTATCATCAGTTATGTTTAAAGAACTAATATTAGATAATCTTTCGCCAACTTCAGTAGATGTAATTGTATCATTAAATATATTCGCCATTATTTATATAATATAAATATATTTTTTTTTTATTATATTATACTATACAAATGGCGAACTCATGGATAATGGCTCTTAAGCATTGGAATTCAATGAAAGGCGGTAAATATGTAGTCCCTAAAAAGGGAAGTAAAGAATATGCGGAGGTTAAAGCAGTTCAAAATAGTATGATAAATGGCAAGGGATTAAAACAATTAGGCACTGGGCATTCGAAAGAACCTAAAAAAAAACCCAAAATGGATATGGGTTATACTGAAGGTGGTTCTTTAAGAAAAGCACTAAATTTAGCAAAAAAAGACCCAAAAGAATTTGTAGATATAGTTAATAGTTTAACACAAAAAGGAGGTGGAATGAAAAAACAGAAAGGAGGTTTTCTTCCAGCATTTATAATTCCGTTTATACCCTCAATCGTTTCTGCTTTAGGCACAGCAGCAGGAGCATTTGCTACTGGGGCAGCAGCGGCAGGAGGGGCGGCATTAGTAGATGAGATTGTAGGAGATGGGCATTCAAAAAAAAAAAATGTAAAAATGTCTAAAAAAAAGCAAGGAGATGGTATTTTAGACTTAATTACACAAAATCCAGAAGAATCGCTTGAAGTTTCCAAAATCCTATCTGGGGCATACATGCCACCTCCTCCTAAAATAGTAGATGGTAAATTACAGATTCAAAAAGGACCTGTTGAAAATCTTATCAGTTCTATTTTTGGATAATGGCGATGTCTATTAAGAAATACGCCTATATATCATTAAAGCAAAAGTGGAATATTTTTTCAAATCCCTATAACACCACACGATTAAGATAAATACCCCCAATTTATAATATATAAGTATATTATTATATATTTATATAGTATAATGAAAGAATATAGAATTATAGTAGGGAAACCTTATAATAATCGATCTTGGATATCAAAATATTCGAAACCATGCTTTTTATGTGCTTCTTGGACGGACGAGTACTATTATGCCGATAAAATAAACAATGACTATATATATAAAATTTATCTGTGTAGATATTGCCGAGATTTTAAAAATAGAATACGGCCCGAGTTATATATTAGATCTGTTCAAAATTATATCAATGCCACGTGGAAAGATTAGGGGATTTTGAAAATCAGTCAAATAAGTCATTTTAGTGACACTTTTTTTATAAGTCTCTCGTAGAGAGTAAATATAAGAATAGTCTTTTTTGACTGACATTGTTTTGACTGATTTGACTGATTTGAACCCCCCTCCCCCGATTCCCCTCTCAAAACTAATCGTAATTATCTCTAATAAATCTATCATATTCCGCCTCTAAATCCTCCTTATTTATCCTATTTTTTATTAGTAAAGGTGCTGTATCCTCCTCATCATAGTCTTCGTCATCTATAAAATATATTCTTTTCATTACATAATTGATATCTCTATTTGTAGGAGCAAAGGAGTTAATACACATAATAGGCAGATCTTCCGTATATACATCATATCCGAGTAAATACCAGAAATATTTAAACATTTATTCTATACAGATATTTTATTTTAAATTTGTATAGAATATAGATTTTTATTTTCTATAGAGTATAGATAATTTCTTTATAAATCTAAATTAGAATTAAATGGTTCTAATTCCATAATTTTATTTAACGGATTATTATAATTTTTCAACATACTATATTGTATCTGTAAATGGTCAATAATATTTTTTTGTTTTCCTTTTATTTTAGTTGTTACTTTAAACAATGTACACTTTTGATTTTTCAATTCTACTATCCCATTTTCGATATCATTTTTTAATAAATTCATTGTATCATTACATTTTCTGTTGTATCCACTACAATCACCCCCACTATCATAAATCTTACTATTACCACCTTTTTCAGTTCCACTAGTCTTTTTATTATATATAATATGGTTAAAACATAATGAATTATAACCTTTATTGATATTATCAATTGTAAAAATATGGTCTTCATTGTATTTAAATCTAAAGCGAATATCGGTTTCTAAATTGATTAATAAACTTGTAAAACATTTTTCATTTACCAATAAACAATTTCTTATACCTCCACCAGTAATATTACAACTTATATTGTGACTACACACACCTACATTATCAAAATGTTTAACATAATGTTCTACAGAAGTGAAAATCTCTTTACTTTCAATCTTGATTTTTACACCATATAATAATCTAGAATAAAATTGAATATTATCATCTAACATCCATATAAATTTTTCACCCTGTTTTTTCCAGTAATCTAGAATGTAGTTTCTTATATGTTGTCCACCATCATTTAATTCAATAGAATAATCCGTACCACAATTGATTAAAACACAATAATCTTTATTTATCCAATTGTTATAATTTTCATATTCGAAATTCTCGCAAAATAAATAATGACTAATTTTCAATTTACATAATAATTTATGGGTAGAACCTAAATTATCGGTATATCTCCCTAAACTTAAAATATTTATTTTGTATTTAATATCAACACCATTATCACCACTCATTTTTTTACAATTTTTATATTTTAAAATATTTTCATCTCGTTCATAATAAGAACTTATTGAATATGTCTTTTTATCGATAGTTGTTTTATCGTATATTTTTTCTTTCATTTGAGTATAAATCCAATTACTAATTTTTTCACCTAATCCATTATTATTCTTGTAACTAATAGTAAAGAAACCACATTTTTCATATTTACAGATTGTATTGTTATATACCATAATTTTATCAAAAGCATATTTATTTACATTTTCGGTATCTTCTTTTATTCCTCCATTTACATGATGTCGATTGACATTTAAAAATCTATCATCATTTATGATAGATTTCATTTTTTCACTATCTTCTAAATTATATCGAATTTTCATACATTTATTGTATCCTTTATTTGAGTATTTTTTAAGAATTCCTCCATCTCTATAATCTATTAAAATTGTAGGATTAGTATTTTCATCAATATTGATAGTTAATTCAAAACCAAAACTCATTCTATATATATAGATAATATTTTATTTTTAAGTATAGATAATTTCTTTATATACTATGGATTTTAATTTATTTAATTTAATTCGTTTCAATTATTTAAAAATAAAATATTTCTATATAATATATAATATGAATAAGTTATTAGATGAAATTAAAAAATCCAGAGATGTCCGTGAAAGCACTTTACAAATTTATAAAAATAATTTAAATAGCCTTTCTAAAGATGTGCTTAATAAACCCTTTAGAAGTAGACAATTTTTATTGAAGCAAAAAGATGCCGTGATTGCGAAATTACAAGAATACAACCAGTCTAAAAGGCGGTCGATGATTGCTTCTATTCTAGTCGCAATCTCCCCAAAAGGTAAGAACCAGCCCCAGAATAAAAACTTCGCCAAGGTCTATAAATTATATAATGCGATGTTAAAAGATGAAAACAAGGTGTACCAAGATTCCATAGCAGATAATCAAAAGAGTGATAAAGATATAGCGAACTGGGTTAATTGGAATGAATTTTTAGAAAAACGAGATGAGCTAGGTGATGAATTAAAGTGTTTAGGATATACCAATTATGCGAAAACTATTAAGAGTAAATGTGATAGACAAAAAATTATACACCACCTCTTATTATCATTATATACCTACTTACCACCTCGTAGGTTGGAATATGCTGAAATGATTTTATACCCTATTGGAGCATATCAACAATTAGGTCCTGACAAAGACAATAGGATTTATTATGTGACCAACAAGGGAAAGTCGTTTATTCATTATGGCAAGAACGCGACTAAATCACAAACAGATAACAATATAATTTTTAACGTGCCTCGACCTCTTTATGATATTATAAAGCGATATATCAAGCTGTTCGAAATTAAGAACGGAGAACTGCTACTCGAAAATGCTCTCGGTCGCAAATACACCTCTAATGGACTAGGCAAAGAATTGAAGAAGACAATGAAGTCCCTATTCGATAAAGAAGGGTCAGTCGGTATATTGAGGAAATCTTTTTTAAGTAATCAATTCGGTGGTGAGATAGCGAAGCAAAAAGATTTAGCAGAGAAAATGAACCATAGCAAGGCAGTACAGCAATCCGTATATGTAAAGATTTAAATAGATATGATATTAAAAATATTATATATACTTAAACATAAAAAAACATAGTATAACATATAAATGCCTAATTATTTAAACGGGAAGCTATACACAATTAGAAGCCACCAAACCGATAAGGTTTATGTTGGAAGCACTACACAGGACTTGTCTGTAAGGATGGCAGGACATCGAGCGGATTTTAAAAGATATAATAAAGGACTTCATAATTACGTTAGTAGTTTTGAGCTATTGAAATATGACGATGCTTATATTGAACTAATCGAACTATACCCCTGTAATAGTAAAACGGAATTAGGGCGGTGTGAGGGCATACACATAAGGAAAATGAATTGTGTTAATAAGTATATAGCAGGGAGGACAACGGTGGAATATTATCAAGATAATAAAGAACATTTTAAAGAATATAATGAAGAATATAGACAAAAAAATAAAGGATATTTTAAGGAATATAATGAAGAATATAGACAAAAAAATAAAGAATATTTTAAAGAATATAATGAAGAATATAGACAAACTAATAAGGAGACACTTAACGAATATCAATTAGAATATAGGCAAAATAATCGAGAAAAAATAAATAAAAAATTTGATTGCGAATGTGGTGGGAAATATACAGCAAACGGCAAAATCCAGCACCTGCACACCAAGAAACATCAGAAATATTTAAATAAATAAATAATATATTGTTATATTATATATTTATAAGCATGATACAATATATATTATTATCAGTCCTGATATTCAATATTTTCTTAGATTATTGGATTCTAAATGATTATATAAACACTATATTATATAATGATAACGACGTGGATTATCCTTCTAGTAAGCTTATCTTTAATCGCTTTCTACTGTAGATATAAATCGTTTGAAATTCGCTCAAAGAGAAATATTCTATAGAGTCGGACCGTTTCAAAACATATTTTTTAAATATATGAATTATATTTAAAAGTTATAAACACTTAAAGATAATTATTATCTATACTATATATATACAAGAATGAAATTTATCTTTAAAGCAGTAAAAAAATCTGAGCCTATTGTAATGGAAACTAAAGAACCCGATTTTACACCTATTAAACTGGAGATTACTGACCTACCTCGCAAGGTTAGTCCCACTTTTTACACTCTCAATGATGCTAAAGAGGCATTAACCGATAATGTTAATCAGGTTATTATTTCCACTCCTAAAAAAGAAGACCCCAGAAAGAAGGTCTTCCTAATCAAAAATAAAAATAAATTGTCCTCATTTCTCCAGAAAAATCCCGACCGCTCCATATTCGAGGTTTTCCATCAATATCCCTTTAAAATGTGCTATGACTTCGACCACAAGAAGACTGAAACCTCATTAGATTTTGAAAAATACACCTCATTAGTAACGGAGTTTATCGGCGATATTTTTAATGATCGAGATTTGTCTATTAGTGGTTCAACGACCGAAAAGAAGCATTCCCTTCATCTCGTATCCCCTAATTATATTATTAAGGATGACAACGATTTAAACCATGTAAAAAATATTATTAGATACTGTCAAAAGAATATCAAGCACGAGGACGGCATTCAACTATTGACTGATTTTGACGATTCCATTTATAAAAAAAACGGCTCAATGAAAATGATTTTTCAAACAAAACACGGCGAGGACCGCTATCAAGAACCACTTAATAACAGCCACAGCGATTTTATTAGTAGCCATTTTATCACCTGCGATTTTTCAGCAAACGCGAAATCCATATCCAGCCACTCCATCGATGGATTAGAGGAACTTAGAACAAACCAAATCGCCACTGACCAGAAAACGGAGTTATACAAGAAACCAACCGCCACCGAAGTTATGGAGTATTTAGATTTAATCGATTCTAAATATTTAGATAACTACGGCGACTGGTCGAAAATCGTGCTATCTGCTAAATCAGCAGAGGTTGATTTTGTGTATATGTGCTATATTTCTGCTAAATCGCTATCCTACGACGGCGTTAAATACGTAGATTTTGACGACTTCCTCGACCGCTACAACCCACATTCTATTAATGAAAAACTAGAGGAATTATGGAATCAATCCAATAACCCTATGACACTAGGCAGTATTAAGCATTACGCTAAATTAAGCGACGAGGCGGGATATAAAAATATCTGTTTTAAATACAGACAAAACAATATGAGCGATAGTTTTGATTTTACGCAAAGCAGTATCGCGACAGAATACGCAAACACTATCGGCGAGGACTTCGTATATTGTAATAAAATTATCTATAAATATAATATTCAATCAGGGTTATGGATTCAAAACCCATCGGGCAACCTATTAAGGAATAGCATCGGTACGGAAATGACCAGCCTATATAGCGATAAAATCAAACAAATAAGCAATGACCCTAATATCACACAGGAGAAAAAACAGGACCTCATTAAAAATTATAGCAAAATTATTTTAAGCCTAAATACTCGTAAATTTCGGTTAGATGTTTATAATTTGGTTTTAGACCTGATAGAGGACAACACAATCGAATTCGAGCAAAATAAATTTATGTTTTGTTTTAATAATAAGGCTTTCGATATTAGAACAGGGGAAACCTGCCGAGCATTACGCGAGGATTATATGTATATCACGACAGGATACGAATGGCGAGAACCCACCACGGACGAACTTAACACCGTCCACGATTTAATAAATAGTATTTTCCCTATTGAGGAGGAGAAGAAACTCTATTTATCTATTTTAAGCACTGGATTATTAGGCGAAACACTCCAGAAATTCATTTTAGCGAATGGCTGCGGAGGCAACGGCAAGGGAACACTAAACGACCTATTTATGACCGCAATAGGAAATTATGGATACCATGCCCATAATCAAATCCTACTAAAACCACTAAAAGAAGGGGCAAATCCTGAAGTCGCTAACATGCAGCATCGTCGCTTTGTAATATACAGAGAACCCGATACGGAGGGCGATAGTCGAATCAATTTTTCAAGTGTCAAGGAATTAACAGGAGGAGCCTCTATTAATGCTCGTTTGATGTATTCAAATAAGACGAAATGTGCCCTAACGGCTACTCATATTTTAGAGTGTAACGAAAAACCAGTAATAGGGGGGAAAATGGATAATTCCGTAGCGAGGCGGTTAATTGATATGCCGTTTAGGTCTACGTTTGTAAATAACCCTGAAGACCACGAGGGCGACTATATTTATAAGGGTAATAATGAAGTAAGCACACGAGAATTTAGAGATAAATACAAATACGCCTTATTTCAAATCGTATTATCTTATTATAAAAATAATTTAGATATTGACGCTATTATTCCCGATAGAATCAAAAAACGAACTACTGAATATATGGAGAGCAATGACGAACTACTACAATGGATTAAGGAGGATTACGAATATACTGGAAACGATAGCGATATAATACGCCTAACTGATTTATTTAATGACTATAAACGGAGTGAAGCATACCGCAATTTAAGCAGAGACGAGAAGAGGAAAAAATCCAAAATTAAATTTAAAGATTGTTTATTTTCAATTAAGAGCATTAAAAAATGTTTTAGAGATAGATACCAGAAAAACGGCAAAAATGAAAGAAGTGTATTTGTTGGATACAGGCTGAAAGACGATTTTATCGATGAGGACGAACTAAATTAAAAGGATTTGTATAATAATTATCTATACTTAAAGCTTAGGTGATAATACAATATAATGAACCATACGATATTAGATAAGCCTCACTATGTTATATTGAAAAATCCACCTACTCGATTCAAGTGCCCCTGTCGTAATACGTCCGTTGATGTTAAATATATAGACCAACACCTAAAAACACAAGGACACCTGAAATATAAGCAGCGTCTAAATCATTTCAATAAGCGGTTAATCGCAGATTAAAAATAATATATTATAAAATTTTATAATATCGTATTTTTAAAAAACATCTTCAAATGATATATTGCCTATATTGTTATCATTTCCAACCTTGGCGAGTGAGTACTCACTAACCCTTTTTTCAAAGAAATTTGTTTTATTTTCTAATGATATTAATTCCATAAATGGAAACGGATTTTCCACATTATATAATTTATCATAGCCGAGTTGAACGATGAGTCTATCCGCTACAAACCTAATATATTGACTCATCAGTTCTGAATTCATCCCAATAAGCCTACATGATAGAGCCTCATTTATAAACTCCGTTTCAATATCAACACAATCCCTTATAATAGAATATATAGTACTATCCATTAATTTATTATTTAGCATACCATATAGCAAAACGGCGAAATCAGTATGCAGTCCTTCATCTCTTGAAATAAGTTCATTACTAAATGTTAGTCCAGGCATCAATCCACGTTTTTTTAACCAATAAATAGCACAAAAACTACCAGAAAAAAATATCCCTTCTACACACGCAAACGCAACTAATCGAGTGGCGAAATTAGACGATTCATCCTCAATCCATTTTATAGCCCAAGACGCTTTTTTAGCAATACACGGGATCGTATTGATAGCATTAAAAAGATGCTTTTTATCCACTTCGTCTTTTATAAGTGTATCTATTATTAAACTATATGTTTCACTGTGTATATTCTCCATCATGAGTTGAAACCCATACGCACACCGAGCCTCTGGAATCTGTATTTCACTTAAGAAACGTTTGCCTAAATTTTCTAGCACTATGCCATCACTTCCAGCAAAAAAAGCCAAAATATGCTTTATGAAAAACTGTTCATTATCACTTAATTTATTATAATCTTGGAGGTCTTTCGATAGGTCAATTTCCTCAGTTGTCCAAAAACACGCCATTTGTTTTTTATATTCAGCCCATATTAGATGGTGTTCTATAGGAAATAAAACAAATCTATTTTCATTTTCAAATAATAGCGGTTCCATATATAATATAATTAGATTTAAATTTTTACTGTAAATTTTTAAATCTAATTATATTATAATGTATCAAATAACCGATTATACGAAAAGATTAAATCTTGATGTTAAACCGAGCATGCGAAAAAATAAGAAATTAGCTGATACGTTGTTATGGTAGATAGTCCGTCAAAAAAGGCGTAAATATAAAATAATAGATAGATAGGAGATTCGAAATAAGATAGATTGGCGATTCGAAATAAGATAGATTGGCGGGGGTGTTGAAATCAGTCAAATCAGTCAAAACAATGTCAGTCAAAAAAGACTATTCTTATATTTACTCTCTACGAGAGACTTATAAAAAAGTGTCACTGAAATGACTTATTTGACTGATTTTAAAAACTGATAGATAAATAGTAATATATACTTACTATCCACAGACGAGACCGCCGTCAATCCATAACTATATAATATATATTTAATAAGAGTAACCCCTATTAGATATATAGTGTAATCCCTTTATAATATTATTAATGTGTACATACCACGACAAAATAGCAGATTAGCGACATGATATAAATAATAAATTGAATATTTTTTATAATTTTAATCCAATTTTTAAAATCGTTGATTTGTTGATTTATTCGTTTTTAGATTTGTTGATTGAATTATAAAAAAATGATATATATATCTACCTGTCATCGTTTCTTTAAGTGTTGATATAGAAACAATATATCTATATATCATTTAAAGAAATGTCGTTATAGATAAAACTTATCTCGACTTAAAGAATAGACGCGATTATAAATGCCGTTCTTTTGACTTTTTAAAAGTGCGACAAACTAACTTTTAAGTAGAAAGCACTTTTACCCTACCCCCCCACACGAAACGCCGAAACCCGAAAGAAGTTTAACCCTTTAAATACACCATAAACCTCCTAAATTTTACAATTCTTTAAGTCCTAACCTCCATAAACCTCCACTTAAAGGTTATAAAACTAACTTTAATTATAATTAAAGTTAGTTTTATAACCTTTAAGTGGAGGTTTATGGAGGTTAG
>Ga0208899_1000882_pt1 | contig 21856 bp, 38 predicted proteins | sample VirMetDEL_Nov_24_FD_184518 | JGI IMG/M metagenome (GOLD analysis project Ga0208899, IMG submission 184518) | Aqueous microbial communities from the Delaware River and Bay under freshwater to marine salinity gradient to study organic matter... | ecosystem: Environmental > Aquatic > Marine >... | reverse complement strand
CACAGAAACTCCTCTGGCGGCACGTTGATTGCCTTAATCTGGCCCGATTTGCGGGTGACGCGAACCGAAAGGTCATAGTTGACGTCAATCGGCACTTCCGCGCCGTCTTCGTCGGTGTAGCTCGCCATAACGTTTTCGCGTTGCTCGACGATCTCGACGTTCGGGTCGTTGAGCAGCATCACCATCTCGGGCTCACTCAAGCCGTTATACTCTTCTTCGTCAACCTCTTCGGTCTCTTCCCAGAAGTATTTGATGACGCCCATCCTGAACAGAAGCGCATCCTTGAAGAAATTGTGAAGCAGCTTATAGCCGTCGTTCTGGTTCTGGATCACATAATTAACGTAATCTGACGCCTGCTCCGCCGCCTCTGTGTCCTCCCCAGAGCGCGGCGCGAAGCGAACGTACTTGTCGTTCGTCGTGAAGACGCGCATCAGGTTTGGCATGATGGCCTCGACCGTGTCAGCCACGGTCGTGTCGACGACGGCAGATCGACCTTCTACCTCGTTGCCGAGCGGCTCACCGAGGTAGAAATCCAGCGCGCGCAGGCGATCCTGAGTGTACTCGCTGTCGAAGTGGTTCAGCGCGTCAGTGATCTCTCCGCTGACGATTGAGCCAAGCTGTACGTCGTCCATTTCAGCCATCAGTTTGCCTTTTTCTTCGCCTTCTTCTTAAAGACGTTTTTGACCTGCTTGTCGCCCTTCATCAGGACGTTTCCGCTGGTCGTGTTGACGTTCTTCACCGCTGGCTCCTTCGGCGTTTCGGGTGCCGGGGGCATCTTGCCCATAATGCAGCGGTCCATAGTGGCACAGCGGCGCGGGTGTCCGCAGTTATTGCAGGTGGTCATTTTTTCGCCTTTTTCTTCTTCGCCGTCTTCGCCGCCTTCTTGAACGCGGCGTTCGTCGGCGCGCCCTTCGCGCCGGGCTTTCTCATCTTCTCGCCAGAGCCAGCGGCGATGCGCTTGCGCTTGGCGTTGATGTTCGCGTAGAGACCGCGCGGCATTGTTAGCAATACTTCCCGGTTTTGGTGTTGTGTCCACCAGACTTCTTCCCGCCCTTGCCCTTACCGTATGCCATCGTGCTTGTCCTTCCTTGAATAAGAGCCACGCCCCTTGCGCGGCTTCACGATTTGTTGCCTCAACCCGCGAAGTGCCGCGGCTGCCGGATTACCACTTTTCGCGAGACGCCCAGTAGGCCGCCGACATCTTCCCCTTTGCGATGTTCTTCGCATGACGCGCCTTGAACGATTTGCGCCTCGCGGCGCTTGCCTTGCTCTCGCCCTCTCTTTTCGGCGACCCGCTGACGCCCTGCTGGCCGAAGCGGATCAACTTAACCTTGTCGCCCTCCTTCGCCACAACCACATGCGACTTCTTAGGGTGGTTCGGGGTGCGCTTCGGCTTATTGTAACCGCTAACGCCTGCGCGCGCTAGGCGGGGGTCTTTAGGGGCGCGTGGGGCCATTGTTTTTACCTTTTATATCGTTCTGATATATCCTATAATCATGCCCCACAATGGAGGTTGAGATGTTTGAGCTAACACCCGAAATGCACCGAGAGCGCATCATGCGGCGCGTGATGAAGTCTGTCGATCTGCCTCTTGAAGAGGCGGAAAAGCTGGACGAGATCATATGCGAAGCAATCGGCATAGACACAAATGAAAGCCCTCCGTTCTTTCTGCTATCGGCCCAAGAGTGATCTTTCCATCAGAGCATCGAGCATCTGTTGGTCAACCATCTGCGTCGGAAGCTGACGCTCTTGAGCATATTTTATGTTCTGCGCCGTCAGCGGGTTCCCGCTTTTATCAATTTGTGACGCTAAAGCGTTGTACGACTGAGGGAAGAACGTGCCTTGCGGGGCAAGGCCGCCATCCAAAAGCGAACCCATATAGCCACCCCTTTGATTGGGGACCGTCCCAGCGCGCAGTTGCCCGCTGTATGTGGTGTGAGGGAACAACGGGTTTTCAATGATGGGCCTGTTTACATCAAGCAAGCCAAAAGAGACGCCCTCAGAAAAAGTCGGCGTATCATAAAGTTCAGGGTCGGTCACCGCGCGACGGACAGCCCCAACATTTGGGAACCCGGCCTTTCTGGCCGTGGACTTATCCATAAGCCGAATAAACTGCTTGCGAAGATCGCCCGAAGCCGCATCAAGATACGCCTCAAGATTGATCGCATCCACACCCGGAAAGTCCTCGTCCACCTTCCGCATAGTCTCGTCAAAAGATTTTTTGGCGCTTGCGTCAATGTCCATATTGGGCATCATTCTGGCCACGATCTTTGAAGGCATAGTGGAGTGATCTATAGCGTCAACGCCCATAACCACATTAACACCAACAACATCAGCGCCCCCGGCTTTGTCTGACTCTCGTTGTGCCTTTTTAGCCATCTTTGACACAATGCCTTGCTTGCTGGCCCACAAAGCATCTTGATTTTGGGCGGCCTCTCCACGCATAAACCCTGACCCGCCCTCAAGGAAAACCGGGCTAGTTAGGTCGACCCCATCAACAGACCTAACCTCTCCCCCGATGGCGCTTCTGTCGGTGAAAAACGGCATTAGCAGCTTGCCTTGAAACTGCTCCACATCAACTTGACGGCGCGGCATCAGCAAGCCAGACAAGTCGTCTATCTCCATTGGGGTGTCTTCAATGCGGTAAGGCATTTCAATGCCCGAATATTTCATCGGGTCTTTTTCAGCTTTTGACAGCTTCCCACCAGCAGCGCCGAGCGTGACGCCCGGCTGGCGCATAGCGGCGACGCCGCCACCCAGCAGGTACTCAATCGGCAGGATCGGGCTGGCCTCAATCGGCACGCCCTCCGGCGTGATCATGCCCTCATAGCCGCCCTCAAGCGCGCCAAGGGACGCGGTGGCGTAATCCTCGATCTGACCAGCCATAGCGCCGGGTACGGCCTTCGCGGCCCCCACAGGGTCGCTCAGAAGGCCGGACACGGCCTGCACGGCGGGCATGTACGAAAAACCGAACTCCGGGTCGCCGTATTCGCCCGGAACCGTCTCGACGGGGTGCATAGCGCCGTCAATCTCTTCGTAGCGGGTGTCACCGGGCGAAATTACGGGGCGACGCAGCGGCGTGAAGAAGTCGAGCAGACCCATAATGCCCTGACCCTGCTCTGGCGTCCTCCCGTATTCATAAGCTGTCGCCATCACACCACCCAGTTCGTTTTCGGCTTGACTACGCGGTTGCTATTGTAACCCCTAGAGAAGCCACCGGCAACCGCACCCTGCGCCGCAAACGTCAGCACGAAAGCATCCGCCACGTCGGGCGAGCGCTGGCCGCGCTTCTTCATCTCGTCTTTACTCTCAATCTTCAGCTTGCCGCTGCTCAGATACTTGTACCTGATCCCCGTCAACTCCGAGATCAGCGTGTCGTCCTGCGGTATCTTGCAGTCCCGCGCCTCGAACCACTCGCGCGCGGCCCAGAATAACTCATCGCGCAGGCGATTGAAGCGATCTTTCAGGGACGCGGTCTCGCTGACCGACACAGCGACCGCAGGCATGTCCAACTCGCGCAGGCGGTCCGCCAGACCGGCTCCCAGCCCGATGGCGTCAATGTAAATCGCCTGCGGGCGCTTGCTGTACGGCACGGCGTCGTACTCCGCAAGCACGATCCCGGCCAACTCCATCAAATCCTTGTTCTGCCACGTCTTGATCGGCTCAACCAGCACGTTCCCCTGCCGTTTCGCGAGCGCGGACCTGTCCGAGCCAAAGCGGGCGACATCGAGCCCCCAAACCGACGGCGTGGTTGGGCCCGCCTCAACGTCGCGGTGCGTCGCATCCTCCACAAGGTGCAGCGGCAGCAGCACGTCGTCCGACTGCGTAGGGAATTCACCCAACACGCGAACGCGGAACACGTTGCTCGCCTCGCCGTACTTCTCAGCCATATCGGTGATGAATTTCGGATCGACATAGTCGCCGTCCTCACACGACACAGTCATGCAGTGCCATTTCTCGCGGTCACTATGAAAGGCGTCGTAAAAATACCCATCGGAGCGGGTCGGGTTACCGCACATCATAATTTTCGCGCCGGGGGTGGACAGAGCGCCCGACGCCGTCTCGAAAATCACGTTCGGCACGCCGGATGCCTCCTCGATCACAAAAAGCATGTGCGGGGAGTGAAATCCGGCGAGACTCTCCGGGTTCTCCCGGCGGCTCGTCCGCGCGACGGCGAAGCTGTCCGACGCACCCTTGAGCGCGATCTTGTCTGACTTGAAATCGAGCAAATCCTTGAACGCCTGCGGCATATTTCGCGCCCAGCGGTCGATCTCCGTCCACAGCACGTCCGAAAGCTGGTGCGCGCTGTTGGCGGTCACGGCTGCCTTACAAGGGTAGTGGGTCAACAGCCACCACAGCACGACCCAACTCTCGAAAGCCGTCTTCCCGACGCCGTGGCCCGACTTGATCGCGAGCTTGTCGTGCGTCGCAATCGCGTCGAGCGCCTCGGCCTGCCAGCGCTGAGGCGTTGCGCCGAGGACGGACTGCACGAAAAAGCGCGGATCGTCGCGGAATTGCGCGATCATCGCTACGAGGTCATTATTTTCGGCGGCGCTGGGGGTCATGCGGGTTCTCCGAGAGCGGGGTGGGGGTGGGGAGGGGTATATATATTTTCTTCGGCCCCGGCCGTGTGCGATGACGGGGGGGTCTACCGAAATCTGGTTAACTTTCTGCCGAATGTCGCATAATGTCCATTATGCGTTTCCGCGATGTAACGTTTTCAATGACTTACGCATTTCCCATTTCCAGCCCTATATTATGTCGCTATCAGGACACTCGTTTTGAGTGTTACCGCCGCGCGCGCGTAGTGTATCCGCTTGTGTGTCTCGCTCGTCTGTCAGCGCCACAGGCTCGGTCGCGTTGACCTGCGTGAGCGCCTCAAGATACGACCCGCCCTTCGACGGCGTCACCTCGACTTGCTGCTTGTCTCCGTAGATCTTTGGCGTCATCCGAGCCGCCTGCCACTTGAGGATGTCAGCAGCAACACGAGCGCTTGCCGGGTCAATCATCCCGGCTCGTGTGTCTCGGTAAATCTCGTCAAGCTCTTCGGCGAGCATCATGCCCCGAAACTCTAGCGCCATCCGATATTGCTTCTCGAAGTCCGGCTCGGCGGCGATCTTCCTCGCCACTGTCGCCCAGCTTGGCATGCTCTTGTCCTTACAGATCACCCGCACGGCTTCGCCGTTGCTGATCCGCTCCAAGAATTCCGGCCAGACGCTCTCATCCACTTTCGGATACGCCATCAGTCGAAATCCTCCTCAAACGCAATGTAGTGTTGCGGGTCGCTGTCTATCTCAAGCAACGGCTTACGACAGGCGCTGCACACGACAGTCTGCGTCTCTTCATACACCCGACCTCGCGTCGGCATGCCACACCAGTCACAGTCCCAGTGCTCACGAAAGAAGCGCACATAGTCACGCTCTTGCTCTTCGAGGTTAATCACCTCAGCCATCGTCGGTCCAATCTGTCGCCACCTCTGCTCCGCACGCTCCATACCCAGCGATGTCGACCCAACTGTCCTCGTGATCCGGCGTCTCGACCAGACGCGCCACCTTCAGGCACGTCATGCAAAGCACCACCTGCTCAGGCGTTACGGTTCGCCCAAGCACGACCGACCAGAGCGCCGCTATCCGCTGATGGTTCTCCCGCACGTCGCCATAATTCTCGCCACGCTCGGCCACGGCGTTTGTGGCCTTGTCCAGCGCCTGTAACTTGTTCATCCCTGTCTCCAATCATCAAGCCGCATCGGCAGCATTTCCTGACGCCCTCAGCGCCCTCCAACGGCCCGACCTGACACTTCGGGCAGCATCCGCGGTCAAGCCACTTTGCGAAGCTGCCATCGCCCTCAACGAACATATCGTTTCACCACCTTTGTTTTGTTACCGCGGTCAGGCTCAGTCCACTTCGCCTTGCACGTCGCCATCGGCCCGCTCACCCCGTCATGTGCCGCCGGGAAGATCTCCACCTTAACGCCATCTTTCACACGCATGATGTGGACCGTCAGCGTGTGCACGTCGACCCAAGCGTGGCTACCCAGAAGCTGGTACTCTTTGTTGGAGTAAATTATGTCCAACGTGTTTTCCCATCCATCATTGTTAGCCATCAGAAAGGAATCTCGTCATTTAGGTCAGCCTCGACGACCTTTGGCTTCACGCTCTCGATTGTAGCACCATCGAACAGTGACTTCACCTTGTTCGTCAACTGGCCCGCCTTGCCTTCTTCCCACGCCTCGACAATAGCCGCGACCTCGCTCATCGTGTAGACCCGGTCGAGCCGGCCGTCGTCGCGTATCTTCGCGATCTCGCTTGCGTCTCGGCACACAGCCACGACGGCTCCGTTCGGCGTGGTCTCTTCCCACACTTCGCCCGTCACCGTCTCCGCCCCAAGCTCCATCGCCCTGCGCTCCAGCGCCTGCATACCTCGCACCGTCGCCGCGACAGCCTCCTCGACCTCGACGCCGCTACCTTTCGTCAGCGCCGCATTAAGCACATCCATCTGCGCCCAGAAGCGATCCCGCAGATCCGCCTCAACCAGAAGCGGCAATCGGTCGACCCCCCACTTCACCTCCAGCGCCCTCACGACAGCGTCATATGTCGCAAGCGCAGCCCGGCACTTATCGGCGTCTCGCTCTGACGGATAGAACCGCCAATCCCTCGACGTCTTACCCTTCGGCACTCTCTTCCTTGTAGCCATATCCTTTCCCCTTCTACGATCCGGTTCGTACTCCGACGCTACGACGCCCATAGGGCGCGTCGTATCGGACGGAGTGCTACGACGCTCCGACGGAGCGCTCCGATACTACGATGAAACACCATCTATCTCTTTGTTTTTCCAACATACACCATCAACGGAGATGATCCATTCATTGTCGATTAATGCGTCGCGAGCCGATCCCTTCGTGCTGTCCGGCGTGTCGGGCATATCGGAGTGCATTTTGGCCGTCCAATCGTTGTATCTGATCTTCGGCGAGCCGCGATCCACGCACAGGTTCTCAAACACTTGCAGCGCCCTCTTTTGTGCACCGACGGGACGCCACTCCTTCTTCTTCTTCGGCTTCTCGTCGGTGCGCTCCAGCACGACGGACGTCTCGGAAATCGACGCCGGCACCACCAGCATTTGCAGGTTGATGTCGTCCATCGGCTCCGCGTCCTTCATCTTCTCGGTACGCAGCGTCACGATCTCTTCTGACTTGCCGACCATCAGCGACGTGTCAACAGCACCCAGAAGCGCCGTAGAGCCGCGTGCGCCCCTGCTGCTGTCCTTGCCCGCGTGATGCACCGCGAGCAGCGCACCGCCCGTCAGCGCCTTAATTTCGTCACACGCTGCGACGAACAGCCCCATATCCGTACTACTGTTTTCCTCGGCACCAGCGATAGCGCGCGCCACCGTGTCCACGATCACGAGCGAGAACCGCTGCCCGATGTCCTCGATCGTCGCCACCAGCCGCGCTATGTCCTCTTCCTCGCGGAAGTTGACCGCCGTCGGCAGCAGGTACAGGTCCGGCTCATCCTTGACGCCGTGGTGGTTCTCCCACGCCTTCCATCTTTTTGAAAATCCGCCGATGCCCTCGCCCGCAATATAAAGTACCGGCCCGGACTTGACCTCTTGCCCCTGCCACGGGACGCCGTGCGCGACGCTGAGCGCTATGTCGATGGCGAGGAACGACTTGCCCGTGCCGGGCGCACCGTACATCATCGTGAAGCCCGTGTCGGTGATCAGCCCATCCACGAGAAACTCGACGGGCGGCATCGAAAACACCGCGTCGCGGCGCATCGTCTGGTATCGCTCTATCGCGCCGTCCTCATCCGCCACCGCGTCATCGCTGACCTGCGGCGCTTCTGACAGCGCCGGCGTGTCCTGCACGATCTCGACAAGCTCGCCGAGCGTGTGCTCGCGCAGGAAGTCGACGACGTCGCCCTTATCCGGTAAGCCCGGCAGATCCACGCGCTTGATCTGCCCCGCCTTACCCCACAGCGACGCCACCACCTTGTCCGCGTGTCGTGCGCCCGCCTCATCGTTGTCGGGGATGACGATCACGTTGCGGCCCTCCAAGTGCTGCGCGTGCGCGTCCAGCCACTTGCCCGCCCCGCCGTGGTTTGTTGTCGAGAGCAAGCCTGCCTCCGATAGCACGTCGGCGCACTGCTCGCCCTCCACCACGAACACCGGCTGGTCCGGGTTCTGCATGATCGCCGGCAGGTTGTAGGGCAGCGGCTCGACGCCGTCCATCTTGTAGATGTAGCCGCCTCTGCCGTCCGGCCTGCGCTGTCGGAACGTCTTCGGGTACATCCGGCACACCTGATAAGCCTCAGCGCCGTCAGCGTCGAAATACGGATAGATGCGCTGGATGTATTGCTTCGGCTCCAGCGCTTTTTGCGCTTGCTTCTGAATGCCGAATTCGCGCTCCAGCACGTCGGCGACAGAGCCGGAAATGCCGAGCTTGCCGTGGCGCTTGACGAGGTCGATGACCCCGCCGCCCTCATCGGCCTCGAAGTCATACCAAGTCTTCTTGATCAGGTCGAGTTCCTTGCTGCCCTTTGTGCCCCAGCGCAAGGTGCGACCGTTGACTGACAGCTTCGCGTTCGGCTCGCCCCAGTAGTGCCGGGCAATCCTCTCCGCGTGAGCCGTGATGTTCTGTGTCATTGACGTTCTCCCTTCCCCCCTTCGGTAGACGCTCCCGGCGGCGAAGGGAGAAACACCGCCGGGAGCTACCGCGCTAGAACAGGTTCGCACCTGTTGCCTCAGCAGTGGCTGCGGGAGGTTGCGACACCGCCGCTGCTGGCGCGGGTTCAGATGGAGCGGCCGCACCGCCGTCCATCAGGGCCGGGCGATCAATCCACGACGTGATCGACCACTGCGGCACCTTGAAGGTCAACTCGCCCTGCGGCGAATTGATCTTGATCCGCTCTGTGCCGGCGATTGTCACCACCGGCATCTTGCCCGGATTTGCCGGAGCCTCCGCCTCAAACTGATTGTAAAGAGTGTCCATCGCACGCAATACAGTTTTCGCAGAATGAGAAAATTCACGAAGGCCAAGCTCAGTCGTCCCGATGCGGACGCGGAACGCCTGCTTGTGGTCCGGGCTCGGCTGTGCCGGGAGGGGCTCGCCTGCCTTGACCATTTGAAAGTCAGGCGCGCCTGACGCGAAGGACAGCCACCCGATCTCGATGTTTGCCAAGTCCATCGCGATCTGGAGGGGAAGTCCGAGTTCCTGCTCATCTTTCTGCCAAGTCCCGTCACCGGCCTGATACCGGTCCTGCTTGATGAAGTCGCCCGCCTTAGCGTCCCACTTCACGATTGGCAGGATGTCCCCGCCGCTTTTAGTCTCAAGGTTAAATCCTAACGCCATAGCTCTATAACTCCTAAACGCTAACGTCAGTTGATGTTTGGCTGATCACTGTCAGCCGCTCGATTGGGTAGTAGGCGCAGACATCCAGATCCTGTGGATCATTTCGGTCTGACCTACCGCCCGGACTTACCGTGAAGTCCGCCGCGAAGTCCAACTTCGCGAGCGCATCACGGTAAAGCAGAATGAGGTGGCAGGGCAAGCCCGTCGCCTCGGTAAGCATTTTCGCGTGCATCACCTTCGACAGGCTGATCATCACGCTTGGGTATGTGTTGAGGTCGCAGCGCCTAGCCTTCACCTCGGCAAAGCCTATCGGCTGACCGTCGCGACGCAGCAACCAGTCGAGGCGGTACTGCACCGGCAGCTTGTAAACCTCGACGCCGATATTCTCAAGCGCGTCGGCGACGATCCGCTCGTTGGCGATGTCGTGATCAGTCTCGTATTTCGGACGCATGCGCCAGCACCTCCCTGATAATCGTCATCGCCGTATGCGTGTCCATCTCGACGGCATATCCCCAGTCCAGCGTCACGTCCTCGCGCATGCCGACGTTGCCGTGCGGGTGACCGAGGTCGATTAACACTTGAGCCGGCAGACGCCAGCGCCACTGCTGGTGATTGTATTTGTACACGAGCAGCGGCTGCTTCTCACACGCCTGTGCCGCGCTGCAAACCTGATCCCACCACTTAGGCTGCGGCGCGCACCCTGACTTATATCGCTTCACCTCGATGACGAAGGGGAACGGCTCGTCGCAGATCAGGTCGCCGTGATCCGCCGAGCGGTACTGTTCGAGGTCGCGCTTGAACGTCATGCCAAGCTCGTCGAACAAGATCTTGGCGATCTCGCGTTCAGCAGCCGCGCCCTTCTGCCTGCCGTTCGTCAACGCTCTTCCCGCCTCTTCAATATGGCCTGCTCGATAAGCTCATCCGCCAGCGCCGAGAGGCTCCGGTGCGGCGAAAGCTCTAGCTCTTCGCGCAGCATTTCGCGCGTCGATGCCCGCAGCCGCAGCAATTGTTGTTCGATGTCAGACACTTGCGCCTCTTTAAAATAGTTTTCGCCAGATGCGATTTAGTTGTTGATAGCATAACCATATCATGCGATAAATAGGACGTTGATAGAACACATCGAAGGGAGATACCGATGACCACACTGCTTGACAAGATTGACCGCTTCTCGGTTGAGGTGATTTGGCAGGAAGACCGCGAGGCCGCCGTTGATCTGGGCGTCGTCATTGATTGCCTGCATCAGGACATGCCAGACCCTGCCGACGACGCGCATGCAGCCTCAAGCCTGATCAACACGATTTGTGATGATCGTCCGCTGCTTGAGCCTTGGATCGACGCCATCATCGCAGAAATCAAGAAGGCGGCGGCCTAACGGCCCCGCCCCCGAAGGGAGACACATCATGAAACAGTACGCAGACGACATCATCGGCGCGGCGCTGATCACTCTTTTCACCTTGGGCTGGATCGACTGGCTCTGGGTTTTCGGGATCGAGAGTTCTCGGTCCTACACTTGGTGGGCGCTCATCGTCCACATCGGCAACTAGAAAGGGAGACCGAAAGAATGGAAAACATCATCACACTGCCAGCAGAGAATGCCGACCTCGGCGTGATCTGGATTTGCCTCAACTCGGTGGACTTCACCGGCAACGAGGTAGCGGAGAAGGAGCATCGGCGCTTGCTGCTGCTCTACCGCCGCCGCCTCGCCAAGGTCGAGGAGTGCAAGCCGAAGGACATCCCCAGCGAGATGATCGAGCATTACGATTACATCAACAAGATGCGGGGAACCAAGTATGCACGCAGCGCGACCGGAACGGTCTCGTTCGTGTCTTAAACCAAAGCGCCCGGCTGTCGTGGCCGGGCGCATCATCGAAGGGAGATTGAGATGAAAAAAGGCAAACTGGACATACCCACCGACTGGCCGAGGCCTTGGACAGAGCTTGGCGAGGGCGAGTGGATATTCGCTGGCGTCAAGGTGCTTGCTTGGAAAAGGTACAAGCGCCGCGCCAAGTTCACCATTTATGGCTTTTCTAGGAGCCATTACATGCGCGTGTGGTATGGCAAAAAGGTCGTGCATTTTTCGCTGATGTTTAAGCGCGTAAAAAAGGAGACCGAAAATGGTAGGTAAACTCACACCCGACGACATCATCACCGCATCCCGCGTGCCGGTCCTGATGGGCCTGTCGCCATACAAGACGCCAAACGAGCTTCTGAAAGAGGCCATCGACGCAGCCGCCGGCAACCCGCCGTCGCGGCTTCCGCAAAATGAGCAGATGCGGCTTGGCGATTTGCTTGAAGGCCCGATCCTCGACGAGGCGGCCTACCGTCTCGACCTCGATCACGTCAACACGAACATAACCGAGGCGATCCACCACCCGGACCTGCCGCTCGCCTGTTCGCTCGACGGTCGCGGCGACGGCACGCTGGTGTGGGAACACGACCCTGCGAACGGCATCTACGTCCCGCAGGGCGGCGTGGTGGACACGCACGGCCTTGGCGTGCTGGAGGCGAAGAACACCAGCGCAGCCCCGGAAGACGCGCCTGCGCCGCACAGGGGCCCGTGGCAGCTACAGGCGCAGATGATGTGCACTGACGCATCGTGGGGCGCTGTGTGCGTCCTGTACCGCGGCTCAGAGCTTCGCCTGTTCCTGTACCGGCAAGACCCGGACATGCAGGCGCGGATCGAGGATGCGGTGCATGACTTCGAGCGCCGCAAGCGCGACGTCGACTGGTATCCTCCGCTGTCGTCCGACGACGCGAACGTGGCGTGGGAGCGTGTCGATGACGGCGCGCCGGCGATGGACCTCAACGGCATCGAGGACGGCGACCACTGGACGCAGGTGCTGATCAACCGTCGAGAGGAGAAGCGCGCGCTGGAGGCGGAGATTGACGAGGCCGAGACGATGCTCAAGGAGATGCTCGGCAATCACGAGGAGGGGCAGGTGCAAGTCGGCGGCTCGACCTACTACGTCAAGTGGCCGATGCGTAACTACAAGGCGCAGCCCGCCAAGACCACCGAGGCCAAGCCTGCCCGGCAGGTGCGCGCCAAAACTCTGATCGTGAAGGAGGCATAAGATGCAGGTCATCAGGAACAAGGGCGGATATGTGATCCGCGTCACGAATACCGAGTGGAAGGTGCTGCAACAAATCCACGACGAGGGATATATGGGCATATCCGAGGTTTATGAGGACGGCGCAAGCGGCCTCAACGGAGCCGAGAAGTCCATCTTCACTCAGATACACAACATGACCCGACCGTGGATGCAGGTGACGGAAGACAGGAGGAAGTGATGGTATCGCTCACCGAGAAGCAGGCCACCGTGCTGGCCTATATCTCCCGGCACATCAGGCGCTATGGATACGCGCCGAGCGTGCGGGAGGTAGCCGAGGCGACAGGCCGATCCCGAACGGCGGCCCACGCTCTGATAGCGCAGCTTGCGAAGCGAGGCGCGATCAAGCACGACAAGTACACGCACCGGGCGATTGAGGTGCTGTGAAAAAAATGATCTGGGGGTATTGATATTGTATCGATATCCCCTTATCTTCTTGGGGTAGGACATTTTTAGGACAAGGAGACAGGCAGATGGAAATCAAAAAGGTAGGCACTCAGGGCTGGACGACGCAACACGGTGGCAAGGTTTTCGCCATCACTCGTCAGGCTGGTGCCGTTTTCGCTTCGGGCGCTCGCCTCAAGGTTCGCCAGACTGGCTCCGCAACCCGCTTCGCCTTCGTCGGCAACCTGACCGAAGCCAAGGCCAAGATCGCTGAGTGGATCAGCGAGTAATCATTCATCAAGGGAGACAGAGATGCCTAAGTTTGAAACAGTGATTATGAACGCAGAGGCTTGGGAGCGGGGCCGCGACGCCGCCATCAAGGCGAACGCCAGCAAGGGTCGCAACGACCGCTGGATCGCTGCGGACGAGACCCGCCGCGAGGTCGAGGGCTTCCTCTTCGGCTGGTTCGGCACCGACGGCTTCCTCGGCGCAATGTGCGCGCAGCTTGACGAGTGGGGCCACCTCACCGAAAAGCAGGAAGCTGCCGTCCGCAAGATCATGACCGACCGCAAGGAGCGCGAAGCAAAGCGCAACGCCGAGCGCGAGGCAGAGCGCGCCAGCGCTGCCGACTGCCCGGAGGGTCGCGTCGTCCTGACCGGCGTCATTGTCTCGACCGATCAGCGCGAGAACGCTTTCGGCTGGACGTGGAAGATGCTGTTCAAGTCGGACGACGGCTTCAAGCTCTGGGGTACGATTCCGACATCCCTGTTTAACTGGGATGGCGAGACGGACTTTCCACATCTCCGCGCCGAGGACATGCCGGGCAAGCGCGTCACATTCACCGCAACCGTCACGCCTAGTGCTGACGACGAGAAGTTCGGGTTCTTCAAGCGCCCGACAAAAGCAGAGTGGGTGGCCTAGCGCCACCCCTCACCATCATCGAAGGGAGACACACGATGACTTACTGTGAAGTTCGCTTTTTCAAGAAGGATGGCTCCTGCCATCGGGTCAAGGAATTCGACAATGGGATTGACGCGATGGCCTGCTATGACCGCGCCGTCGAGCAGTCCAAGGCGCTCCACGATCTCGACTACAGCGAGATCGAGGCCGTCGGCCCCGAGGATATCCTGTATTATCAAATTCAGGTTGTCGCTCGCGACGAGCATATGACGTGGCTCGTGGAGCAAGCTAACTGGGTGGCGGCCTAACGGCCCCATTTCCATCATCGAAGGGAGACATACGATGAAAAAGCCAACCGAAGCCCAGATTGAGACTTTTGTGGACTTTGCGTTCCACCAGCACAAGGCAGAAGCTCACAACCGGCAGGCGGCCTCTGTGCTTGTCAGTGAGGACGATTATGACGAGTACGCTCGCCTTAGCCGCATCTCTTACGCGCATGCCTCTCTCGCCGTAAACATCGCGCGCGATGAACTTGGCATGACTGACGATCAAATCGACAAGTGCCATCACCTGCTCATTGAATGGGCGACCGCTTACGAGGAGGTGGCGGCATGACCACCTGCCCTGAGTGCGACGGGAAAGGCGTCGCGTGGTATGAGGTGAGGGTCGCCGCGCCGGGAGACTGGCGCGGTGGCTACATCGACGAGGCGCAGATGGAGTGCCGTCTGTGCGAGGGCGCGGGGCAGGTTGACGAGGACGTCGCCGAAGCTTACGATCCTTTTGACTAATCGCTTGGCGGGTGGCGTTATACCCGCAGGTTCCTCCGAAACTGGCCCCGCGCTTCGGCGTGGGGTCTTTTTTATTTCGTGTCGGTCTTCTTAGCTTTGTCGTATGACCTCATGCCAGAGATGCCGAGCATTCCAAACATCAGAGGCATCATCACAGACATATCAGCCTGCGGGATCACTACGCCGAACCCGGCGCAGATCGGACTGACCATATAGTTGATACCGAGGCTCAGGCCGCATATCCATCCGATCAGCGGACGCCACGACGCCTGAAACCAGTTGCCCTTTGCGTCGGCCTTCAGCACCTCGATCTGCGCGAGTATCTGTTCCTGCGCGTGCCGCTCCGCCATCGTCGCAAGATCGTGCGCCAGCTTTGCCTTCTGGTCCTTGTCCTCGACAAACTTGTCGAGGATGCCGGACACTGCGGGGATTAATGCCTGTATCATTCCATCACCTCAAATTGAAATTCAGTGGGGAAGCATAGCATCTCTTTGTTGATCGGCATGCGCTCTTCCCAGTTGATTTTGGTGCCAGCGACGTGGCAGTGCGCCATCGTCTCATGCGCCGACAGCACATTGACCGCGATCTCGCCATCCGCGCTGGCGATGATCATCAGCAGCAGCCACTTCATTTGCTTTCGTTGCCCATCCACACGGCGAACGCGCCTGTGGCGGCACCGACGATGGTCGAGACGAACGCGGTCTGCTGCGTTGTCGCGTCAGGCCCGAGGCTCATGAACCAGTCGCACACGTTCCACGCCATCAGCGTGAACGCCAACATCATGAACCGGGGGATAATCTTGTACTCTAGCAGCGTCTTGCTCATCTCGGTTTCTCTTCGCCTGTTCTTTGGTTGTCCTGTTGTGCATGTCCCACACGATCATGCCCATTCCCCGCTAACCATCATCGCGGCCATATCCTCGGCGCGCTTGCCGACTTGCGCCGCCCATCGGCTGTCGAGCATCTGCGACGCAGCTTCACCGTAATCACCCGCCTCAATCGCCGCCTGAGCCTTCTTGAAGCCATCCCAGCGTGGCTTGCCTAGATTGAACAGCATCGAGACCACAACCGCCTGACGCGGCTCTGAGAGGCCAGCAAACCACGGGTATGTCTCCGCCTCTGCCTGACAGCGCTTGAGATCATTCGCCAGCAGGTAGTCGATTTCGTCGTCGGACAGTCCGCCGCCCAGCTTCTCGTCGATGAGCCGCCCCACGCCGATGGTGAGATACCCACGGCTGTCCTCATAAGCGTGCGCCACCACACCCTCGTGATGCTTGATCATCTCAATCAGTTTATCCATTCCGCGTCTCCATCACTATCTGATACGCCTTCTCAAAGCTGTCTAGCTCCAGATCCGGCTGGTCGAACCAACCCTGCGGGCGGCGCTGCGAGTATTGGTTGACGCAGCACGCCGCCTGAAAATGTACCTTCCGGCAGTTGATGGCGCAATGCGCGAGAATGTCAAACTTCTCAAGCGATGGCAGCGTCTTCTTTACTCGCCCGGCCCCGTTCTGGAATTGATAACAGGGCCGGTGGTTCTTCTCAAAGCGAAGCTGCGACGACTTCACTTGCACCCGCATGAAGACGCCGGCGGAATTCCACGCCACAAGATCCACGCTGTCCTGCTGCGCCGGGGAGACGCGCCAGCCAAGCCCGAGGATGGCGGCCGCCGTCAGATACTCTCCGGCGAGGCCGGTTGTTGTTGCGGACGTCGTCACAGTCTCCCCTGTTCGTGCAGTATCAGAAGCACCAGCCCGGCGATCACCGCCAGACAGCCGACAACAAAAGCCGCGATGATGCAGCCGTCGATGATCTTGCGGCGCTTGTTCGCGGCGGCTATCTCAGCCTCACGCCGTGCGATCCGCGCCTTGGCCTGAAACTTTTGCCAGTCGTGCCAGAGGCCCGGACGGCCAGCGTAGATCATGATGGTCTTTAGCTCCTCCTCTTGCTGGCGGATTTTCTCCAGCCCCATAAATTCTTCGAGGTCAGAACCGCCGCCCTTCTTTTGCGCCTTCTTCTGGAGGGCTTCTTTCGCGCCAACAAAGTCAGCAATCGCACTGCCAGCCGACGCGATTTCCCTGCCATTTTGCACAGCAGTTTTGATCACCGCAAAGGCGGCGTTGGCAGCGGCTAATTCTGCAAGCACTAGCGCCTCGTTACAAGAACAAGGATCGCTAGCAACAGCCCTACCTGTATCAGGTCGATCATCGGGATTGCGATCATCAGTACACCTTCCTGCTTCCTGCTTCGATAAACTCCGGCAGGCAGTACGTTTTGAACCGCCTTGGAGACTGCTGCTTTATGCGTCGCGCAAAATAGATGCAGCGGTCGAGGTCATACCAGCAGGCGTCGCGGCTCACCGTCCTGTCGTCGAGGACAACCACCAAGCAGAAAACGTGCAGCATCTCCACATCAGTCGCGCCCGGTCAATCGCTTGACTGTTTCGGTCTCCCAGATCCTGATCAACACCCACACGCCCGTGATCAGCGCCACAGCGTTTGGGGCCATATCCATCATCGCAGCAGCGGTGCCTGTCCCAGCCGCAACGTCGAGGGCGATTTTCTGTTCTTCTGGCATTACATCCTCACGGGGCCGGGCTTCCGGGGTCGTTGAAAGTGTCGAGGCTAATCACGCCTGACGTCGGGACGTTGGTGTTGCCGGTGCCCGTCACCGCCGGGTGCGACCACGACCACGCGTTAGACGCCTGCCCGTTGGCCGTCGCGACCTCACCGTTCGTGAAACTGCTGTCGTCAGACCACGGTGACATTGTCATGTCCACAGTCTGGCCGGTGTTGTTTGTGATTGTCATGTCGTATGCGGTAGTGAGGCGCGTGTAGCTAAATATGCCAAACCCGTCGCCACTTTGCACAAAAACTCGGAAGGTATCACCGTCGCTGAGGGTTGCAGTGGTGGTGGTGCTCTCCCCGACGCCGCCGACATAGGTGCCGTTCACCTCTAGTCCTACCGAGCCTTCATTGCTGTTATTGCCCCAAGTCAAGGTGGCCGTCGCGCCTCCGGCAGTGCCGGTATCCATTGTCTGTGTGCCCGAGATGTGAGTGCCGCTGATGGTGCTGCTTGTCGAGCCAGTCGTCACAACGACCGCGATGTTTGACGTTGTGTTTGACGCTGTGCCACTGGCAGACGCAGCGGCGACGGCGGCGTCCGGCACTTCAGACCCGCCGCGATAATACTCGCTCATGCTGATCGGGTTAGAGCCGCCGTAAAATGTCTGAACCTCAGACAGCGAGATCGCGCTCCCTGCTCCACCGTTCACTGGCATTAAACTGTACCGAATGCCGTCACGTCATTGCCTGACGTGATGTGGCCGTTGTCTTCGATCTTCAGGACGGCGGTGCCGTTATACTTGAAGATCAGGTGATCACTGCCGTCGACCTCGATAGTCCAGTTGTTTGTGGTGCCGTTAAGCTGAAGGTCTTTTGCGATCTCGACGTTTCCGGTGCCGTTTGGCGAGACGATGACGTTGCCGTTTGTGTCGGTGGATGACAGCGTGTTGCCGTCAAGCTTCAGGTTATCAACCGCAACCGCATCAACCGCCTCAGTCGCGTCGGCGAAGTCAGCGAGGTGGGACATGATTTCCCTGAGCGAGTTATTCAAATCGCTTGGGACCATCACGCCCTCGGACAGGTTGATCCCGCCGACGTCGGTGTTGTTCGCCGCGCTGTTGTCGTATTGGGACAGCTTGTCCTTGGCCATCTGTGTGTTCCTCTACTGGTTGAGCGGGTTTGACGCGCCGCCGGGGTAACCGGCCTCTGGCGTCTTGCCAAGTTCTTCAATCGGCGCTGGCTCCCTGCCTGCGATGCCGTCTGTGACCATCGGCCTGATAATACCACCACCCTGCGCCAGTGCGCGACCCACAATGGTCAAGTTGCGCTCGTTAAAGAACCCGCCCTCGCGCCCGGCGGCGATTTCCTTGAGCGTTTCAACCGAACCCTCGCCAGTTATCGTGTCGGCCAGCTTCCTGACGTTGACGTTCTGAAGCTGGCGCGCGGTGGCGTCGCTGGCGGCTCCAAGGGCGCGCCACGGCGCAGAAGCGAATTGCAAGAGACCTTGGAAGCCTGTCTTGTTGATGAGGTCTTGTGCGCTTTCCTTAGCTGCCGTGTCAGTGCCTGTGTAGATCGCGCGAGAGGACGCCTGCATAACCTTGAGCAGATTGTCCATTGCCTCCATCTGATCAGGAGACAGAGCGGCCTTGAGGCGCTTGTAACCCTCTCCCTGACCGAAATCTGTCCAAAAGCGCGCCGGGGCCATAGACGCCGCAACGTCTGGCCGAGAAATCTCTCCCTGCCGTATTTTGGACGCGCCCTCCCAGATGCTCTCAAGTGCGCCGCGTGTGAAGCTATCCCATATTTTTTCGCCGCCATCGACCTTGAGGATGTTTGCCTTAGCCGCAGCAATAGAGGACGGTGAGGCGTTTTTGAACAGCCTGCCGCCCATATACTCAAAGTCTCGGAGGTTCTTGTTGGCGATCAGGGGAAGGATGCCGCCCTCAACGTCATCAATGGGGCGACTCAGGTCGCCCCAGATTTTGCGCGCGCCAGCGTACTCAGAAACTTGCGCGTCCATCTCCTTGAGAAGCGTTCCCTGAACTTCTTGCAGACGAAGCGCCTCCTTATTCCGACCAGCCCGTTTCGCCGCACCAATCATGTCGTCCATCAATTCTTTCACGTTGTCTTGAACGAACTGAAGGCTGACACTTTTGTTCGGTCGGTAACCAACAACGGTTCCTTCCTTGTTCTTGACCGGCGTCGCAATAAATTTGAGAGCGGACCGCATCTTTGCACCAAGGCGGGGGTTGTCTTTTATTGACTGCTCAAACGCCCTAACGACACGGGACACATCCACCTCAGCGCCCTTCTCAAACGCCTCCGCATAAGCCGGTGCGCCCGCGCGAGCGCGATCCCTTGCAAGCTGCACCATCGCGTCCTCTGATGCCCTCGCCATCTGCGCCCCAGCAACCTCACGCGGCGGCGCGCCCGGCGCAATGTCTTCAAACGCCTGCCCCGCTGCGCGACCGATCTGAGTACCACGCTCGGCGGCGAACTGCGCCATCGTCTCGCCTGTGCGGGGGTCTCCAGCAAGAGCCTTCTGCATCGCGATCAGGTCAGCGTTTCCGGTAAGTTCCGCAGGAGTGATCCTGATGTTTGTGCCGTATTTTCGATTTACCGTATCGAGCGTTGACTTGAGCGCATTGGCTGCGGTTGAGCCTGTCTGTTTAATCGCCCTGTCGAACTGTTTCGCTGCGTCCTTAATTGCCGCGCGGCTGAGACCCTTTCCAATCAACATGCCAGTCAGAGACGCAGTCAGATCAATCGCGCCCTCAGCGGCGACGCGGAAGGGGCTGATGCGCTGACCAGCCATCTGCCGGGCCATCGCCTCGCGCAGATACTGCCCAGTCATTGCCCCTGTCGTGCCACCAGCGACCATACCGCCGGGGCCGAAGAGTGATCCGCCGACCGTCCCAAGAGCCGCCCCTGTTGCGGGGATGGATGGGCCGAGACCTTTTACAAAAGACCGCAGCGGCCCGGGCGACACAGCCTGCAAGGTGCCGCGATCAGTGCGGTAGACGATGCGCCCATCGCTAACTCCAAAGCGCTCCATAGGGATGCCCATCTGCTGCGAGTAGTAACGCATCCGCGCCTGCGGGTCTTGGATTAACGACGCAGCCGCAGTAGTGGGGACCGACGCAGCGTCCATTGTGCCGGTTTCCACGATTGGCCGGGTCATGCCTGTGGGCGTAAATCCTAGAAGACCGTTGCTCATTTTATGCCCCCTGCTTCTTCGCGCTTTCGGCCCAAACAGACAGGGCGTCAGCTTGCGTCTTGCCAGCGTTGTCCGGGTGGGCCGTCCACTGCTGGACGAAGTCGTCAATATACATCAGGTTGCCACCTTGCGTTTGGAGCGACAACGGATACTTTCGCGCCAGATTGTCAGTGATTTTGTCGTTACCAGAACGAAGTTGCTGCGCCCGGTAAAGCGCCGCCGCCGTCACATTGCGGAAGTTGTCCAGCTTCGCCCTGAACTCCGTCGGGCTGTCTTTTACGTCTGGCAGGAACCGTTTGGCGTTATCAAGTTCAAACTTGGTGACCGCCGCGCCAGAAAGTTGCTTCAGAATTGTGCTGAACAGATTTTGCGTCTGCGCTCGGAACTGCGAGTAATTCATAAGCCCTTGCGCGTCAGCAACGGGGACCCCGGTCAGCCTTTCCATTTGCAAGGAGACGTAGTTTTCTAGCTGAGTAGGGATAGTAAGATACGACGGATCAAACATATTTTCGATCTGGTCTAGGCTTGAGAGGACGTTCTGCGTCTCAAGTATCTGCGTCTCAATCGCCTTTACGGTTGGCTTTGCCAAGTCAGCACCGGGAACGCCTTGAGATATAGTTATTTGCCCTGTTTCGGGGTCAATGCTTGTGACGGTGCCGGTACTCGGCTTGGGCAACTTCACCGGCCCGACCGGCACCAGCTTAAACCCGCCCGGCGCGGTGGGGTCAGGCACAGGTATGTTCTGCTGCGTCGCGCCCGGAATGTCGGCAACGCCCGTCTGGACAATGGTTGGCTTCTGAGGCGTCACAGGCGCGCCCGAAAGTGGAATAAACGTCGGGTGGCCGAAAACATTTCTGCTCACAGTGCCGGTCACACCACCTGAAGTGATTGTCTTCGGGTCGGGCGCGCGTTTCGTCGGCCCCATATCAATGTCGAACCGTCGGGTCTGGGGGTTGTATGCCCTAAGCACGGTCTGCCCTGTGGCATCGTCCACAAACTCCTGCGTTGTCGGCGCTTTTGCGCGCTGCTCCATTTGGAACTTCGCCGCGCCAAGCGGGTCGATTTCTGTGGCGTAAATTTGCTGCCGCATCTCAGGGGTCGCGGCCATCTTATAGCGCCCCATAGCTGTCGCCATCTGACGCCTCTTAGCGGCCTCAGCCTCAGCCGTCGCAAGTTTCGACTGCGCCACTTTGAACTGCAAGTCTTCCAGTTTCTTTGCGCGCTGTGCCTGAAGCGCCGCGTCGTAGGCCTGCATGCCCATCATGCCGGCGCGCCCGATGCCTTGACCAATAGAAGTGCGGACGGGAGACGGCCCGCCAGCCTCAAGAAGGCCCATCGCCGTGGCAAGGTTGAACCGGGTGCGCGGGTCGTCGAAAGATGTGCCGAGTAATCCGTTTGCCATTACATCACCTAAATTAAGCCAAGAAGCCCGCCGCCGAGGGCATATAAAGGATTAACCGCTGCGCCCGGCCCAGCCATCATCTGACCGATTTGAGCACCACCCAACGCCCCACCCAAAGCAGACAGCGCAGGCTGTGAGTACTGCGGCGT
>Ga0208899_1000876_pt1 | contig 21981 bp, 5 predicted proteins | sample VirMetDEL_Nov_24_FD_184518 | JGI IMG/M metagenome (GOLD analysis project Ga0208899, IMG submission 184518) | Aqueous microbial communities from the Delaware River and Bay under freshwater to marine salinity gradient to study organic matter... | ecosystem: Environmental > Aquatic > Marine >... | reverse complement strand
CCCCCATCATTACGGATAATCCACAAAGAATTGTGTAATCAATTCGATCACCATCAACCTATTGATGAGTTCGACCACACACTGGAGCATTGGGCTAAGCAAGGTGTTCTCCTGTTAAATACAGCGTTGACTGTAGAAGCAAAGAATGCTGGAGCTCATGCCGGGATGTGGGATTGGTTTACAGTTCAAGTGATAAAACTTATCCAAGAACGTAGGCGTCATACTATATTTGTTCTCTGGGGTAAACATGCTCAGAAGTTTAAGAAGCACATCCATGTTGCTGTTCTACAATCTGCACACCCAGCTGCAGAAGCGTATAGCGGTGGTAATGGTGGGTTTCACGGAAACGGTCACTTTCTTAATATTAACGAAAGAATCTTAAGTAGAGGTTTAGATAAAATAGACTGGTTCCAACTACCTGTGCCTGTTACCGAAGAAGAACAAATAAAAATGTATGACAATGAGTAACCAAAAGTTTTGGGAGCACGACTACGTCGCTACTAGTACTGCTGATAAACTAGAGCCCGTACACCCCACAATCAAAGAGGCACATGCTGTGTTGGATAAGTTAAAGTCTTTGCTTGCAGAGAAAAACAAATCCTACGGAGACAGTGCACTCTCTGATGTGAACCTGTTTTGTAATCTATCATCTCTCCAGTTGCTAGAAGGGCAGATAGAGCACAAACTTCGTCGCTTTAAAACTTTAGGTGTTGATGGTGATAGTGAAGATACCCTCATGGATCTCATGGGGTATCTTACACTGTTTATGGTTGCTGTCAACAGAGAGAAAAAGTAAAAAGGGAGGTGCAGATTAATTTCTGTACCCCCCTTTTTCCACTTGACCGGTTGTTTTATTCAAAGAACCTGATCTTCTGCTCCACTGTTTCAGCATCCAGTGTTGAGAAGCCGTATATACCAGGTGTAACTTTACCTATCTTACCCCAGATCTTGCGGTCCCCTTTCTCTCCCCAGTAAGTATCTCTTTGGTAGATAACATCTTTTGTCAAAGACTCTGACGGTTCAAACCCAATCAGTAGACGAGCATCATAAGGGAGCTCACTAAAGATTGTGTGTGTTAGCAGATCCCAGTACTTCTCCATTCTATTTGCTGCTGCCATTGGAGCTACAAACATTCTCAATGCCTCTCCAGGATTAACAAATGCTGCAATCTCTGTCTGCAATCTTCTGGACTGGTAAGCAAAGTATGCAGCTGCGTAGTTGTCCTCATCATCATCGTCCAGTATTCCTTGCAGTGCTGCAAAAGACATGTATGTAAATAGTACTATCCCAAGCTCAGTGAAGGTACGCTTTACATTTCTCTTATCTACATCACTCATATTCTCCCACAAGTCTCTGTATCCCGACGGGTTCTTTGCAACTCTCTTAACAAACTGGGCAGCAGACAAGTACATTCCTCTGCTTACGGTGTCTAGTTCAAGATCAATGTGATAAATATCACCATGGCCCCAACGCTTTCTCCATCCCGGGATGAGGTAGTTCTTAAAGAGCATCAAGAATGCACCCCATGGTGTTCTAGATAACGTAGATGCATCATGTGAACCTTTAACCTGGTTGGTGCGCTTGTACAATCCACGCAGCTTAGCATTAAATCTAGCCTCGTCAAACTTACTCTTTGCCTTGTCTACTCTAGGATCAAGCTCTACTCCTTCCTTGGTCTCTACCATCAGGTCCCACAGGTTAGCAGGCTCACCTTTTTCATTCATGATGACTTTCCCATTCTTGTCTACAAACGTACCTTCTAGTGCTTTCATAGCAGAGAGCATACGTACAGCAGCTGTCTCATATTCTACTGCCCCCTGCAATGCTAGAAGATTTCCCATTTGAATTGACTTCAGGAACTTGTTGTCGGATGCATCTTTTCCAAGGGAGTCCGTAGCATCTAACAATGCGTCGAAGTAGAGCATAGTCTTTCCTAGCTTGGTCTTTGGTGCAAACGCCCCAATATCTTTTATGCCTGCCCCCTGCCGTACGAATTCCCCTTTTGCCCACTGCAGTTCAGAATTATTAAAGAACTCTCCAGCTATTGCCTCTTCTCTAATCATTAGATTATCAAGGATACGTTGGTTCCCTATTTGCAAGAAGTTGAAGCTCAGGCTACCAAATGCTGCAAGGGAGTTCATTGTATTTACAAACTTTGTAGGATCCATCCCTGCAATTTTTGTTTCCAGCTTCTGCTTTGTTATTCCATAGAATGCTGTGTCAATAAACTGCATCAGATGGTTGTAAGTATTTGTGCTGTCATCAGGAACAGTAGCAGTAGGGTCAATAGCTCGGTCCCTATACTGTTTCATAAATGCTAGCGCTTCTCTGTTCAACAGCTTTGCCCCAGTTTCATCCTTCTGTATTTTCTTTCGGCTCTGGTGAAGGTTTGACATAGCGTTGACAAGACCCAGCAGCTTAGCTCTTTCTACATACTGGTTACTTCTATGTGAGTACATGAGTATGGAGGAGAGTATGTCTCTTGTTACTTCATTCTCACCCACTGGGTTGGTGTAGTATCTTGGAAGAAACTTTGCTGCTTTACCTTCTTGGTCTAGTGCTGCTCCATAAAGCTCCTGATCTGTTTCTGTCAAAAGCACACTGTCTTTTAGCTCAGTGATCACACCCTTCAATCCCAATCGTCCAATAGCTTCGACATTAGATTGTCTTACTGATGGGAGTATGTAAGAGAAGTTGTCCCATCTATTCATGAACTGAGGGTTGTTATCACCGTATGGTACCTGCTTCTCTTTATACGTATCCATCAAGAAGTCATAGAACCTCTTAAGCTCTGGAGTCGCCTGTACTTTTTCATACTGCTCACTAGCGTATAATCTACCTCCCTTATCATCATATGCTTTAGGCATAGCGAGTGAACCCATAAACTGCTTGGTGACTGAGTTGTAGGAGTTCCTTATAGTATTAGAGAGATCATTAATGTACTCTTGTAACAGAGCTTCTTTCTGCGGTATCCCTTCTATCCTAGCTGCTTCTTTCTGCTCAATTAGTTCAGCCCGCTCTTTTTGCATTTCTTTGAGCTTCTTAGCAGCGTCTTCAACAGGAACAGTGTTTCGTGCAAACCACAAACCCTTCTCTTGATAGTACTGTCTTCCTTTGTTACTTGTTACCCACTTTTCGTACTCCTCTTTGCTTTTTGTATCAGTTGGGTCGTACTCTGGTCTATTTGTTCTTATAGCCAAGTCGTCCAAGAAGCTAAACATAGCTTTGTAGTACTTGTCGATGTCGTACGGCTGAACAAGAGACAGCTGCACAAGCTCTTTCCCCCCGACTCTAGTAGTTACCTTTGTTATAAATGGGGCATAGAACTTCGATTTGTTTACGTCACTAATACCTGCATATTCTTTATACAATGCAAACTCTTCTGCCGCACGATTAATCAGTGGTATAGATTGTTTGTTAGTATTAAAGTTGCTTTCATTCAGAGTAAGAGAGAACATTTGTAGGTTAGCTTCACTAGAGTATACCATAGGATCTAACCACAGGGAGAATGCATGCTTGTCTGCGTGGGCATTCTTAAGCTCTGAGATAATGTTGTCTCTATTCAGTTTCTTAGCCTGCAGCTTACGAATCTTAAGTTCGAGTACTGCATCTACAAATGCCTCTTCTGGGTCTAGGCCTTTGTCTTTTGCCTCTTGTTCTATTGCAGCTCTTTTCTTTTTAAGACTCTGATAGTCTAGGTCTCGAGACATACCCGATGTATCTCTGGTTTTACGTACAGCTGCTATTATCTCATCGAGCTTTTCGTTTATTCCGGAGTCAAAGTAAGATGCGTAAGAGTCTGCTACAAGAGGAGCTACAAGATCAATATACTCGTCCTGCATCCTACCTAGCTCTATGATAGATGTATCCAAGTTCCTTTGTACCTGCTCACTAAGCAACAGTCTTTTGCTTGGGTCTTCCTCTTTCGTAATAGTCATATTAACTACATCCTTGAGCTGGTCAATCAAAGAGCGGCCCCTGTCTTTGTGGTTATAGAACGTAGACATTGTATGCTGCATAGTATCAATCTTCTTCAAGAGACGCAACGCATCTTCTTTCTTTACAGGATTGTCTTTTATTTGACGCAGCTCATCAAATGCAATCTTCATAATCTCTGCCTGCTCATGCACGTACTCAGAGAAGGTTAGGAACCCATCTATACTAGCTTTGTTCTCACTGATATTAGCAAGTGTAGCTTGCAGTTGTTTAATCTTCAGTATCTCTGCTTTTGTTCTGAGTTCCTCTGGTTTCTGCTTCAACGCACGTATTTGTTTCTCCAGATTCTGGTACCCTTCAACAAATATGTCGTCTATCTTTTCCTCTAGCGTTTTTTGTAGACGTATGCGGGGGTTAAGCTCTTTGGTGAGTACCATTGATTTAATGTCCCCTGCAAACATTTTCTCTGCAAGTACAGCTGCAGCGTCTGGGGTAATCCCAAACAGTTTACCAATAGCTCTCAGTATTCTGTTAATGATAGTCTGCAACTTGCTTGGGTTCTTACGCTCAATCTTAGCACCTTCTATACCAATAGCAGTTACCAAGATCTCCTTCCCCATTTCAAACTCTGTCAACCCCTCGTTTGCATACTTCTCCCTTACCATATCTGCTATGTCAGGACGAGTTTTTTCTACCTGTGCAATGTATTGTCTTACATCTGCTTCAGGAAGCATGTCAACTAAGATGTGCCCGACTTCGTGATATGCAGTGTCTGCCCTCATCTGTGCGGGGTCAATGGTAACAATGTTACCTTCAACCATACCCTTAGTTCCTTTAGGAAGACTAGCTAGTACAAACTTAATCTCTACCCCTGCAGATGCAAAAGCACCAGTCAGTCTTGCGATCTTAGCTTGTACTCCTCTTGGGGATTCGGTCATAGAGAAGTCTATCAGCGACTTCCACGCTGTCCCAGTTTCTGTAGCATTATCTTCGTCTTGTTGCTCGTCACGAAAACGCGCTGCTTCCGCCGGAGTAAACGGATTTCCTTCTTCCGGAGCTACTCTAATGTTCCCGTCTGTATTTTCTGCTGTTAGGGTATTAACATTTTGTTGTGAAGCTGCTTGGTTATTTTGTCCTTCGATTAGGTTTGCCACGGATGGATTTTTACCTGAGTTCTTAGGTTTAAGTAGTTTTCTTTCTTCAAATATCAAGCTACCATCAAACACTGTACCTTCCTCTGTACGAAGATTGTGCTCATAGAACCTTCCCTTCATAGATCTGCGTGGCAGGAGTTTAAAGGTTACAAACTTTTCTGCCCCTCTTTGTTCTTCAGTTACTTCCACCATACCCTTAACACCCTTTATTAGAATGTATCCAGTAGGTGGTGCTGTCTCTTTTGCCCACTTAACAGTTTCTACATTAGCTGTTCCTAGTGAAAGCTTGACAACCCCTAAAGTTTTTGAGTTGTATTGCTGTAGAATGGTTTCATTTCCATATTTGTATCCTCCATAATGCAACATGAAATTGTCCATAAACTCTGTAGCAAGTTCTGTTCTACCAAGTTGCAATTGTTCTATCTCCTGGGCGTAATGTTCACTTACCCCAATATCCTCTAGAATTCTAGGGGGGAGTACATTCATCATGCTACGTGCACCTGGAGCGAATCCTGTAGTTACAATGGCATTGGTTAGAAGATGTTGAGCAAACTGCTTTGCATATTCAATCTCTTCTCCCTTCAATGTCCCCGAATCATTGAAGTATAGTTCCTCCCATCCTGCAATGATAGCATTTTGTTCTCCAACATCTCGCTGTTTGCGATTGTTGTACGTCAGGTAGTTCATCTTCTTTTCATTAGGGAAAGTGTATGATACTTCCTCCAATGACTCTAGAAGCATGTTGTATTGTCCTCGCTTACTAAGAATGTTCTTTATTCTACTGAGCTCATAGCTTATTGATCCTTCTTCTTCCTCAGATAGGAACAAGCTTTCCACCAATGTTTTATCCATATAGCCTTGCTCAAATAGAGGGCTGCCCGGCTTAGTCACTAGGTGGTGGTTTACAGCATTAAGCATGACCTTTTGCATATCCTCTCTAAATGGATTGCCTTTACCGATGTCCATCAGTGCTTTTCTAAACTGCTGATATCCTGGCTGGTTAGCTATGAATCCAGCGTCGCTTGCTACTTGCAAAGATGTTCTAATCCCGTTCCACACAGACGCTGAGTACTTATATGCATCCCCTTCCAGGATAGCACTGATAAGCTCCTTACCACCGTAAATACTACCTGTTGAAGCTTTGGTCAAGTAATTCTCTACGTTATCAAACATTGCTAAGTTCTGAGGCAGTGTGCCTGACTTATCAATTGTGAAGACCGTTACAGCACTGAACAGATTGTACAGGTAGTTAGAGTCTTTTACTATAACAGAGAAGGTTTTGATAAGATCGGTGTGAGATGGGTCTAGACTTGGGTTATACTTACCTTCTACTGCATCAGCAATATCTTTACGCATTTTTCCAAAGTCCAGAACATACATGTCTTTACCTGCGGATCTTCTGTACAACTCTTTAAAGTGAACTCGTTTGAGTACTGCAGTTATTGACTCATCGTTTCTTTTAGCAAGATCGGTTAAGGGTCGTATGGCGGGGTGGTTAAGATATACTGATACTTGTTCGGGGGTAAGTCCTCTAGCATATAGATACGTAGCAATCTTTGCTGTTACAGTAGTATCGTTTATTGCGTACTGCAATGGGTCTTTAACAGAGTCAACTGCAGCACCCAAGTGCAAAGACATAAAATAGTCAGTAGGTCTTGGAGTTCCGGTGACATCTTCAAAAAGAGAAGTTGTTTGAAGTCTATCGGATTTAATAGATCTTCCTTTGTCTATAAATTGTAAAGTCTCCCCCATCAACAGGTCGCTATCTACCTGTGACCCCATTACTACGTTTCTTCCTAGTACTGCGTCCGCCCAAATACCACGCAATCTGTGAGACAGCATGTTATTTATTGTAGATTGTACTGAGTCTACTGTCGAGAATATATTCTGATCCTCCACTTTGTATGGGGATTTATTTCTAGCCTCTGACAAATCTTCACCATCCAGTGGAGAGAACGTTTCGTCTAGGTGGTTGATATTAGAAGCTATTGCTTCAAACGTATCAAATAGAATATTGTTAAGCTGTGCGTCACTTAGCGCTTTAATCCCAGTTAGGTCTTTATTTAGTTCTGAGTATGGTACAGATACTTTCTTTGCATCTTTTCCTTCACCCTCAATCTCTGGGAACAGGATGAACATTTTGTCGATGTCAAAGTCAGAACCCATCAGAGTTGTAATTCCTGCAGGTACACGTATTACACCATCGTGCGACCTGGGAAGTACTCTTCTAATCTTCATGATAAGCAATGAAGACTTACCTTGTTGTGGGATACGATAACCCATTACACGACGAAGCTCTTCGTTTATTGTAGTGATGTCCCCTGTAGGATCAATGCCTATTGCCTCCAAGAAGTCAGCACGGATGTCTACTTCAGCGTGTACTACCCTATTTCCTGTAAGGTCTAAAAACTTTAGAGGCTCTCTAAGACTTAGGTCAGTATCTCTTTTTAGTTCTACACCCCCAAAGTCAGCAAACTGTACCATCTGCTGACCAGACACTTTAGTCTTGTATGCGTTCTTGTACAGACTAAACAATAGCTGATCGAACCTACCACTTAAGCTTGGGTACCCAAGAGGAAGACTAATCAATGAATCTAGTTGTGCTTCATTGTAGGTTTTCTCCATGCCCATTTCTACAAATTTGGCGCGGAGTTTAGGGATAAACTCTCTAATTGCTGCCTCTCTTTCTGCTGCATCTTTAGCATTAAGTACAGCATTATATCCTATTTCATTGTGCAGATCTATTAAAGATCTTCTTAGCTTTTCTGAAAGCGTTTCGTGGAAGAGAGTTTGCATTTCCTCTCCTGTGGTTTCCTGTGCAGTGTCAAGTCCATCGTTGTATACATATGTCTCCCTAGAGTATATGTTTGTCAACATATTGACCTTTACCTGGTGACCAAGAGCTAACGTTGCTTTCCCGGATTTGAGTGGTACTTCTTCTGGGAATCTTAGGAACTGAGAGTCCATCTCTTGTACAACCATCTCCCCAAACTGCCCTACCCCATCTACATTTACTGTGTATGGAGGAACTATAGCGAGCTTCTGTGCAGATTCTGTATGGACAACTTCAATAGTTTCCATTCCTTCATATATCCCAACTGCTTCCATACGGTTAAGCAGATCTTCAAGAACAGGGATGCCCTCAACAAGCTCTCTAGTAAGTGTTACGTACGATGTCTTGTCCGAGTATGGGACAGTCATTGTGAAATCACCAGTTTGTTTTTTTACCATCCCATCATATGATGGTTTTTGTGCCATGACTGGGACACTTGGATCCCATATTCCTGTCTCCAGGTAGTTTTGATATACCTCTTCAAATGTTTCATCTACAATACCTCTAAGCTGCATCAACTCGTAGTAGTGCTTAGGGCTAATAAATGCCTGAGCATCAGTAGATTGTATGTCTCTGTATGCGTTAACAATATTAAATGCAGCAGTCTCCCCTACTTTCTCAACGAGTCTGTTTTCAAAAGCTTTAAGCTGTTCTTCTGGAAGAGCAACTCTAATATCTCTTACAGTAGATGCATTGAATGTTCGGGATAGTCCGTAGTTGGGGTTGGATTTTAGGTCTCCTTTAAGTATGCCTTGTCCACCCGGGGTTGTAATGAGCTGTGCTCTCTTTACATAGTCTTCTCCATTCTTTGTAAAGTTAACCCCACTACGGAACAATGATCTTGATATGATTCTGCCCACATAATCGGCAGTAGCATACTGTCTGATAAACTCTGCTGGATTACCAATAGCCTTACCATCTACATTGTCTCTAAGAAATGCGTATGCTGCACTTTTCTTATCTACATTAATCTTTCCGTCTTCTGTAACTTCTGCCCCAATAGCTCTTGCCTCGTCTAAGTAGTTCTTTCGTACCTCTTCCGATGCTTGTTCTCTGAGGGCTGTAAATTCTGCAATATCTGCATTGTCTACTAAGCCATCTTCATTCTCTATTGCAACTTTCGCACCTGTAAACAAGTCTGCCATTGCGCTGCTCGTAGGGATACCGGTTTTTGGATCTACTTCTACTGAGCTGTTCATGATGTTGAACTTGTTCCAACCTCCACGGCTAAAGTCTATTTGCCCTCTATTTATTCTGTAATGGTATCCTTCAATAAGATTGTCAAATGAGCCATTTTTTATTGCAGCAGATATATCCTCTCTGGCAGCCTGCATTCTATTAAGGTCAAGCATTAGCTCGTCCACTATAAACTGCTCAAGCGTTCCGTATTCTTGTGAAACGTCTGCAATGTCTAGTTTAGGGAAAGGCATCATAGTGTACCTTTTTCTATCACCCTGTGTATCTATCGCAACGTATCCAAATTTTCTGCCCCCATTGTGCCACGCATTGTATCTAGTAGCTCGTAGCTGCTCAGGAGTCATTTCTTCTGGGACATAATTAAACATGTCCTCCTCAGTATCTTTTCCAAACGCCTCTACAGTCAAGAACTCAAAGTCCCTTACGTACTTCTTGTTATTTAAAAACCTAAAGAGTATGCTAGCTCTACCACCCACATCATGGTGCAGTGTATTCTGTAGAAACTCTATAAGCTCTCCATTGCGTATTCTTTTCTCCTCGTTATTAAGCCTCGCCTTTTTATTGATGGGGTAGATACTTTTATTAAGGGAATTAGTAAATGCCTGTGACTTTGCTGTTTCAAACGGGGCAACAAAAGTTCCGATTATAGTTTTTATTGTACTGCCTTCATCTTCAAAAAAGCTAGTACCAATGGATTCTTTTGCAGAGACTACAGTTTTTACAATATTAAAGAACCTAGACCTTAGAAACTCATTAGGCCCTTTCTCTATTTTAAATACAGACTGCACTCGGTCAATAGCTTCTTTTTCTGTTGGAGCTATCTTTATACCAAGAGTCATCATAAGTCGAGCAAGATCAGCTTGCTGGTTTGCATCTAAGTTCTTACTGGTCAGCTTACCCGTCTTTAGATTCATACCCACCCTATCTGCTAATTCAAGAGCAAGAGCTTTTTTCTTAGCGTCTATTAGGTATCCTCCCCCGTCTTCCTCCCTGAGCTTTTTAAACAACCCCTTATATGATGTGGAGTCACTTTTCCACTCAAGTTCTTTTTGTTTAATTACTGAGCCTGTATTTGGGGAATAGATACGAGTAGATACCGGTTTCTTTTGTCCCTCTTGCTTTGCTTCTATACGCATGAAGCGGTGAGAAGATAGATTGAGTGCATAAAACAAGGCAGCTTGTTCGTGATCAGCGAGGTCGTTGATTTTTTTGTGAACAGCTTTAAACATAGGTATGGTTTCCCCCCTAGCTTCTAGCTTGTTTAGCATCTCCCCAAAGCTAGCAGAGTCTGCTACAGTATCAAGAACTGCCTTGTACACCTCCATTGCAGGGGCATATGTCATAATACCTGTACGTGTTCTTGAGGTATCATCTATGGGAATTCTAGAGAGTAGTATTCTTACTTTCTGTGTAAGAGTCTTTCCTGGGTCCTCCTCCAGTCTTGTCATAGAATAAATTCTTTCGACCTCTCCTAGATCATCTTTAATCTCTGTCTCTTTCTCGTTTAAAGAAAACCCAAACTCTGGAAGTATGCTTACAATGTCTGATCTAAAGCCTCTTTGAACTCTCCCGTTCTCCAAAGTTTTATCGTACCAGTTCTCGTATATACTCCCAAACATTCTAGAAAAATCTTCTCCAGTGTCTTCTTCGGAGTCGTACACAAACATTTTGGATATCTCTACCCCACGCACATCTTTTGAGGGTGGGTCTGCGTATACTTTGTTCTCACCCATAAACGCTATTAGATCTCCCCACTCTCCGGATTCTTTAGCTGCATCATAGAGTGTTTTGTACTCCATGAAGTCTGTGTATGAGAGCTGACCTCCGTCCTCGTAACTTACAGACAGTCTCAGAAATGCATCCCTAACTTCTGAAGGTCCTTGTGTCCTTCTGTTTCCCAATAAGGTAACTGCCTTACGTCTAGATGCAGCTGCAAATGCTTTTTTATCTGATGGGTCAATCTCTGCGAGCATAGCATCATATGAGTCTACAACAATACTTGCCCCAATTCTTGTTAGTTCCTGGTGGAGTGCATAGTCTGTTGCAAAGTCTTTGATCATAAAGGCAGTGCTATCCCCAAACTGTGTAATGTTTCTAGTAAACTTTGCAGGAATCTTGTTGGATTCAAGCAATCTAAATGCCTGTCTTATTGTGAGAGGCTTACCCGCAATGGCTTTGATATACGCCCAGAGGTCTTTAAAGAACTTAGCAATTCGCTTACCCAATCCTTTAGGGGCAACTTCTGACATTGAGTAGAAGCGGAACTCTTCTGCCATTCGCTCCTCTAATGCCAGTAGTCTGAGCTCTGCATCTGTGTATGCATTTTCACTATCGTAGATATCACTACGCATGTCATCAAGACGTTCCTGTCCTCTTGCAGCTTTTTGGATATCCTCTGCTGTAGGCTCCCCATAGCGCTTTACAGCATCTTTGTACAACTGCTCTCGTTGAGCTTCATTAAGTGTAGTACGAAAGAATACGTGGAATGCTTCGTGGTATGCTGTATCTGCTGGAGCCCATCTAGCAATGTGTGCTGCCCCTTCTTGTACATACCCAAATACTTCTGCACCTGCAACATTCTCTAACGAGTTTTTAATGAACACACTAGATGTTCCGAACCTATCTTTAAAGTAGGATTCAATTTGCTTCTCTCTATCTTTTACAAGATCAGCAGGTACCACACCTTGGTACTTGTCCCATAGATAGTATGCAAGATTCTCCCCGTGCTTCTTAGTTAGAATATCAAATTCTTTCTTTACGATGGGATTAGATAGGTTGGGGCAAAATGGCATTACTTACAATCTTTTTTGTTTTGTTCTCCTTTTTCTTTGGCAGTATTTCCTCCTCCTCTTCTTATACTATATACTCCCTCAGAGCCTGGGGAAAGGAGCTGTCCAAAGTTTACCTCTGTTTTTGGGTCAGTGTTTTTCACGTCTTGTTTTGCTTTAGGAGTTACAGCTTCAGCTGGTTTGGAGGCTTCCTCAAAGATACCAATATCTACTTTGAGATCATAGTAAAAACTTCCCTTGTGTGTTTTACCATCTACAGATAGGATAGCATTCTTATCTTGTTGTGGCTCTAACAATTCTTCTGGAGAACTCAGATAATCTAGGTATGTATCATATCTAGTACCGGTCACTAGAGAAGTGTAATCTCTGTCTGCATATGCTTTGTTTATATCCACCTGACGCTTCTTACCCATCAGAGAATTCTCCAAACTAGATATCATCTCTCCCCTCATTTTATTAGAGTAGACACCTCGTTCCTTTTTTACAGCGGCCTGTTCTTCTTCTGACAGCCCCTCTAAACTAGGATCAAACTTAACTTCAAACTTGAAACGAGTGTATCCTGCACCATCAGTAACGAGCTCAGTCTCTCCTTTAACTTCTTTCGTTAGTGGAACAATATCACCTACAGCGAAAGTATAGTTCTCCCCATTCAGTGCCTTAGCAAGTTCTGTATCGACGAATCTAACTATGTCTCCATTAGCATGTCGGAAATACACAAAGGCGTTTTCACTAATTCTTTCAGACTTCTCAATATAGAATATGGTATTGTTATCCTGGCTGTTGGTGATACCTATAATCTCTCTGACCTGTGCAGATAGCTGATCAGTTTTATCTTCTGCATTTTGTTGCAGAAGTCTTTTGATTGCTTCTACTGCTTTTGCATCCATGTCGGCTGTGTTGGCCATCTTCACACCTAACCCAGAGCCTGGCTTTCTAGATATCAAAGCAACTTTACCAGCAGCCGCCTTTGTTTCTGGTATATCATCTATCAGATCTGCAGCGACTTCATCGTCTTCCCTAAGCTCTTTTGATACTCTAACTGTACCGTCATCTCTTATCGCTCCTATCACTACCTCTGCATCTCCAATAGCTTCCTTGGCGGGGAAGAATATTGGATTGCCTCTCTCGTCTACAGTACTAATAATATTGCCCGCACTTACATTAGTGATCTCACCTTCTGTTACTTCACCTCTTGCAATTTTCAGTCTCTCTGCAGTTTCTGCCTCTTTAACCATCCCGATTAGAGTCTCGCCCTGTTCAGTCTGTATGTATATGCCTATAGGTCGATTAGTGTCATCTACGCCCTCATTATTACTAGACCACTCTGTCTCTATTACCCTGAATGTAACTGGTGTCCCTATTAACTCACTCTCCGGTATTTCTTTTAACGCCTGCCTGTTAATATTCAGCGGAGTGCCATCCGGTTCTTTCTGGTTAGCGTCATTCCCGGTTGTAATATCCCCATCTTCGGACACTACTACTTTATAGTTATTTGTTGATCCCTCTGCATTGAGCTCCCCGTTAGCAAGAGACACCCCCTTTCCAGGTACTCTATTTCGGTTGTGTCTTTCTTTAGATCTCTCAGTAGCAGGCATATTGTCTGAAAACAATTCTACTTCTTTTGCAGTGTCTTCAGCATCAATTTCATCGACTGCAAATTGCTCGGAATCTTTGCTGATAAATGTATTGGCGTACTCTTTTGCTTCTTCAAAAGTGTCGAATGTTCTAGTTAAAGCATCTTTAAGAGCAAACTCCCCATCTTCTTTCCTCAAGATCCTTACTTCATATCCAGCAACAGGAGTTTTGGCGATGTCGGGGGCTTGCCCATTTGCATCAACCTGATTTATTGTTACTTGAAATTTCTCACCAGAAAAGGTCTCATTTTTACCCGCAGTGTAAGGAGCATTTGGACGTAATTCTTTGGTATTCGGTTTTTTCTCCTCCTCTGTTTTAGTTGGTTCTGCAACAGGTCGAGTTTTAATTGGATCTTGCAGCCCCTTCTTAACTCTGTCTGCTATTATATCTCTAAGTATTGCTTTCTGTACTTCGTCTTCAGTTTCTGAAAGTTCTGCCTCAAGATCAGTTACAGACTTGTACTCTCCTTCTTGTTGTGTTTTTCTTGCTCGTCTACCTAGTTCGTCAATCTTGTTTTGTATTTCATTCTTTACACTTGGGGAAAGTGGGCTATCCTCGTCTTGCTTATCTCTTATATCCTCCAGATCCTTCTTTGTAACTGCTTTTTCTATCTTCTCTCTTGCAATAGAATCTCTCTCTGCTTGTGCTGTTGCATCCTCTACCTGCTTTAGGTACTCCAAGTAACTTTCTCTCTCTTCCGGGGAGGCAGTCAGCTGGTTTACAGCCTTTACTGCTTGTGCTCTGTCTGCAACCAGTCTTACAAGATCATCAGCTTTCTCTCCAAAGTCTTGTTTGAATAGGGGACTAGTTTCTGTTAGTTTTTCAAAAGCATCTTTCAGCTTTCCTTGAAGGGTTTGTAGTTCTTCTGGTGTAACAGAAGACGCAAGCTCATCTTTTGTAATAGTAATTCCCCCTATCTCATTTAGCTCTCTGGTAAGATTCTCAATTCTAGAGTCTATATCTTCTATAGTAAATGATGACCGCAACAAAGCCTCTCTATAGTAGGTATACTCCGCTAGCTGTATTCTATAGCCGTCTTCTTCTTCTTGTGTAGCATTTTTACCAGGCTTTGTTGGAGCTTGGTATCTAGCATCTATTTTGTTCTTGAGCTCTACAAACTGGTTTATTCTGTTTTTTATACCGTTTATGAATTCATTTTTATCTCCCAAAGGAGTGCCTTCTGGGATACCCCAGTTCTCTCTGAACTGTTCATCGGTTTTAGAAAGTTCTTCGTCAAGCTTTTCATAAAGCAGGTCCATTCTTCCTGCTTCCTCGAACGTAAGGATTTCGTTCATCAGAAGCTGAGTTTGTATATCTCTGTAAGTCTTGTGATCCCCTTCTTCTAATGCCTTTGTGAGTTGAGCAGAAAGGTTTGCCGAGTCCTGTAGTCGCTCTGCTCTTTTGACGGCATTCATAATGTCCGGGTTATTCAGTATCTCAATAACCTTTTCTCTAGTCGCATCTTGTCTCTCTGTAAATTCTTTACCCGCCTTAGTGTAGTGTCTGCGTACAGCTCCGGTTCCCCCACCAAGAATACCAACTACTGCACCAACGAGTGCAGAGTCAATACCTTCTTTACTGGAGAACGTATCTACGTATCCCTCACCTAATGCGTCAAACATTTCGGATACGCTACCCGCAGCATTCATCTCTTTTGCTCTTTCCTGTATTGCAAACTGTGTAGCTTCTTGGAAAGATTCAACTACTGCACCCCTGGCCATTGGCTTCCCAAAGTTCTGTATGAACTTTTGCTTACCGGTCATCTTAGCCATGGTGTTTTCCCACATGTTTGTGGTACTATTTTTTTCTATGCCTCGAAGACCCAGTCTAGAGTTAGAGTACTTTGGCATAAGCAGGTTTCTGTAGGCTACAACATTACCTACCCCAACTACAAAGCTGTTAAGAGCAAATGCTAAGTTTGCAGCTGAAGTTGCTTCTTCCTTTGCTCGTTGTTTTTCTGCAGCACTAAGTTCATTAACTGAGACACCTGTAGCTTTAGCTGCTTCTTCTAGCAGTTCTTGGTGTGTTCTTCTAAGCGTTTCTCTGGCTTCAACCGATGCCTCTGCAAATGCTGACGCCATACCAACCATTGCAGTTTTGCTAGCATCCATAAACTTAGTTGCAGCAACAGATGCATTAGCTGCTCTCTCTGCGTCCATTCCGGTGACAGCTGCTTTTGTTAGTTTATTTAGTCTAGATGCTAGGCTTGATGCTTTCACAGCTTTTCCCGCCATACCTACAGCACCAGTACCTGCAGCTACACTTCCTATAGTGCCCAGCATATATCCCACCCCGTTTAGAGTTTTATCTGCCCAGAAGTTAGCATAGCCCATAGACGATAGCCCCTTGGTATTGAGCTCTTCTTGAGTGTAGTAGTTGGGAAAATTCTTCTGCATCCACGCATTCATGTCGTCGACGCTGTTACCAACTACGTTATTCCAAAACTTGCTGCCATCTTGTTGTCCAACAGCTTGAATAGTCCCTGCTATAATGCCAGCAGTTCCTTCAGCAAATGACCCCGCAGCAGTTGTCACCATTTTAGCTGCTCCATTTCCCCACTTCGCTGCTGTAGATTGACGTTTAGCTCGTTCTTCCTCTAAGTCAAGAAACGGAGACAGAGGAGCTCCGTATTCTTGATAGCTAGCGATTGGATCTCTGTACTGAGGGTTAAACTGCGACTGCAGCTGAACACCTGGTCCAGGAGATACCCTTTTAACCGAAGGAAGTCCAGTGATAGGACTTACTTCAGGTACTTCAGGAAGGCCTGTAAACTTGTTGAGCGTTTGATTTTCCATTATCTACCGGGTACTATAGTGGTAAATCCTTGCTCCACCAAAGTTTTGTTTATAAATCCGCTTGTTGCTAAAGCACCTGTAAGACTCATAGTTCTATTAGCCCCCGGGCCTGTAAGCACTGTAACCTTATCGTCTTCAATATTTACCGCAAACGATACGCGTCCTCCCTCAGGGAGTGCAGGGTTTGCGTTAGGAGGAAGTATCGCCGTTAAGATGGGGGTGGCGACGCCATGCTGTCTTTGCACCAAAGCTTGTCTGTAGAAGGTAGCTCCCATACTAGCATACCAGTTGTCTATTCCCGGTGATCCAGAGATTTGAGACATAGGGATATGGGCTACTACAGGTATTCTGTCTTTACCTACTTCATAGTTCAACTCAAATGTCGGACCTGCGGGTCCAGGGCTTGCAGGATTAAATCTTATTTCGCCTACAGACACAATTCTTTCTGAGCTTCTTTCACCGGCTGATAAACCTTGTTCTTTAAGTATCTCATCAAATCCAACAATTCGGCCTGTCCTCTGACTTACAAATGCTTCTCCTCTTGCATGAGGACTAGTCTTGGCAAACAAATCGTTGAGCTGATCTATCTCTCCCTTAGTCATTCCCAGAAGATTGGTGCTAACTGTAGGAGTATATTGTCTAGTCGACATGCCCTCTATATATTCGTTCAACTCTTCGTCAGACTTCTCTAATGCGTCTTGAATACTATTCGAGATTCCAGTCTTTGGCGAAAACAGCATTTCAGATATAATTGCAGAACTTCCCATATTTCCAGATCCGCTAACTCCAAAGGTTTCGTTAAAGAATTGTCCAAACCCTTCAGGGTGCGATGAATCTTGTAGGAGGTCATAATTGTATCCTCCCCACCAAGCTGCAAGTCTGCCGTACTCTCTAGGATCAACTCCTGGATCGGCAAACGCATTTGCTTCGTACTCGTTTAAATACGAGTGCAGATATGTAAGTGCTGTTGCATTGTCCACGTTGTACTGCTGTTTTATTCCTCGTATTATCTCTGGAACTCTATCATGAGATTCCATGGCAGCTTGCACTCTTGCCTCCGGCGTCTGACCAGTTGCATTTCCTGCTTCTTCTAACACTGCATTAAGTGCGTATTCCTCGGCTAACAGTTCTTGCTGTGCTGCTTTTGCTCTGTTAAACAAAGCTACTTCATCTGGCTCAGCACCGCCTTTAGCATTGATAAAGTCTTGGGCGGTCATCGTCTGAAGCTGATCAAACGTAAGACCAGGAAGTAGTTCGTCGTAGTATCCAGCTTCAGACATTTGAGATCTTCTCCGCTCCAGCTCTTTCATGCTAGATCGCTTAGTGTATAAGCTAACCCCGCTTGGAGAGATGTACTCAGCAATTTTTCCTGGTGCAGATATAGCTACGTTTTGTCCAACGCCTCCGCTAGCTTCAATAGTCTTAAGATACTTTTGATCCCAGCTAACTATTTTAGAGTCCTTAGTCTGAGAGAAGTAAGAGAATCTAGCCTCTGCTCCCCTTCTGTACAGCTCATCTATCCTTTCAGCTTCTGAGGTCATTAGAGCAGCTCTGAGCTGTTCAGGGTCTTGCATTGATACCAGCTTACCTGCTCGTGCCTGTATGCTGTTCATGGCATCTAGGTAAGCTTGCTTAGTATCTTCATCTTTAGTTTCGTTTGCAGCTTGTTCATATTGATCGCGCAGTGCGGAAAGACCCTCTAACTGTCTAGTTCTTTCTTTTGCAAGTACGCTCTCATCTGCCATCCCATATCTGATCTGTGCTTTTCTATTTATGTAGTCTCGCACTTGTGGATCAGACATAACCATATCCATTACCTGTTGGACTCTAGCTTTAGATACTGTTTTATAGCCCTGCTCTGTTTTAATGGTGTACTGTCCTGCAGATCCTTGACCAACGGACTGTCGCTCTATACTGCCCTCTTCTGCAACAATGCCCTTAAGCGCCTCGTTAATTCTTTCTTCTATCTTTGGATCAGTAATAATATTTAGCCCGGAGTACAAGTTGCCATAGTTTCCTTGAGCATCTCGCTGTATTCCTGTATAAGTATAGTTAGATAGGGCAAGAGTTCCTTCATAGTCTTCATAGTCTATGCTTCCTGCATCATAAGCTTCTCCCAACTTCTTGACATAATCTGTGTAGAGCGCATAGTTTTGTTTGATGGGAGCAGACTCCTTAGAGTATCTACTTGCACTTCGGATCACAGGAACAGTCATATTCTCGTAATCTCCTCGTGCAGCTACATTGTTTAGTGTCTGCTGTGTACTTTGAACTATCTCATCTCTGTATTTTTTGTCGCTCTCAAAGGGAGCAGCCACAAAATTAGCCAGCTCAGTTTCAAGCTCTGACACTGCCCCAAAGTTATTGAGGTATCTATTCCTTAGTTCTTCCCCAATTTCTGTGGACCCGGGGTCAACAAACTGAGACAGGGGGGTGTATAGACTACGATATGCCATTACTTTTTTCTTTTTCTTTTTATTTTCCCAAACTTACGAATGTATCCACCTCCTCGATAATTTTCTAGTGCGGATAATAACTCTGGTGTGGTGGTTGCGTTAGTTTGAGTTGTGGTAATAGTTGGTCCCTGTATTGTTCTTGTTGGGCCTGGCATTGATGTAGTTGCCATTGGGTATGTTCCGTCTTCGTTCATATTTTGAACAAGAGCGCCACGTCTTACAGCGTTTTGTGCATTCCATGTTGGAGCTCCATACTGAAATGCCTGTGCAATCATCTCCCTAATCTCCATAGGGCTCTTGCCATAGTATGCGGATCTTTTATTACCGCGCTTAGACATAGCCGCTTCATAAGCTTTTTGCCTAGAGTATTCGTTATCCACTTGGAAAGCATCTGCTATTCTTTCTTCTGCTTTATATGCACGACGATCGTTTGCGTACTGCGCAAGATTGGTTCCGAACTGATTAAATGCTAGCATACGCTTTTCGTACTCGTTCTGATCTCTCTGGTTCTGAGACTGTGCATTGAACATAGAAGCTCTCATTGCCTGACCAGAGTCAAATTGCGATGCCTGCAGATTAGCAAGCTCTTCTCGTGCTGCAAGTTCTTTGTTGTTTCTTGCTTCTGCGTTAGCTATATCTAAATTACCCGATCTCTGCTTTTCATTTGTAGCCATTATAGCTGAGATTGCAGCAGGACCAGCAGCGTTGTTTTGAATAAACTTATTTGCAGCAGTGGTTGTATTTCCTAAGCTAGCTCGTTCTGCATTGAAGTTTACTCTAGGAAGTTTAATCCTGCCTGTAGGCTGTGCGGCTATCTTTTCAGGTTGTGGATACCTAGTAGTTAACTCTGCTACTGGACCAATTAATTGGTATGGAAGCAGTATGTCTCTCTTTTCTGGTATCTCACAGCAATCTGGGGAGAGTGACCCGTCTTCACATGGACATCCTTGTGGTACTTGTCTCTCTGTAGTTTGCTCTGTTTGGGATATTTCAAACTGTGGGTCGTCTGGTGTTTCTACTGGAGCTTGTGGAAGCAATGAGTGCCAAGAACCTACATTCCCGTCTGTAGTTAGTTTGACTGCTTCTTCGAATATCTCACTATCACTCTTTTTAAAATTCCCATCTTTATCTGGCTTCCCAATTATCTTTGTCCAGTTAGATTGATTTCTGTCTGACCTAGAAGCCATCCGTTTGGCGTTTTCAATTACGCTCTCTTTGTTTGCCTCAAAATACTCTTTAATTGCTGGTACGTACGTGTTATTGTAGTAGTCTTCCAGTTCTTCGGTAGTCATGTCAGATGGGAGTCCTTGTTGCCTTGCCCACACAGATCTTAGAATATTTTCTGTGTCTCCTTCTCTCCCAATTCTTCCTGACATGTCAATAGCAGAAAGTACCTCATCTGGGATGTCGTAATCCCATTCGTAGCCTATGCCTTGGAAGTTGTAATCACGCTTGTCCGGATCTACTCCTGCTACGATTGGGGTATATGCATCTCCTGTTTGTAATTTTTTTACCCCTCCTCGTTGCATTACCATATTAGGGTCTCTACGACCATTCTCATCTCTACCTTCTCGTTGTGCTACTTCTTCTTGCAGTTTAGCAAGATCTTGTATTTGTTTCTGAGTAGCACCTCCGTTAAGCATTTCTTTATGGCGCTGTGCAAATGTCTTACCCCCAAGCTTTAAGAAGTCAGAGAAGATGTAGTCTTGACGCTTTCCTCCTTGCATCATTACCTTGTCCATAGTCTCACCACCCTCTACCTCAGTTTGTGGATCAATCATGATACCACCCTGTGCATGTTTAGGTCCAATAAACTCAACAGCTCCCCCAGGCAGCCGTCTCATGTACGACCCTCCATGTTTTTGATTTGTACTAGCTTTTGCTCTATTCATTTGTTCTTCTGTTGGTGCCCCAGCTTCTCCTTTTTTCCTCATTCTCTCTCCACGAGCTCTTTTGGCATGTATGTTAGCCCACAATCCTCCACCTTTCTTTTCTTCTTTTTTCTCCCCTGTTCCTTCTTTTCTAATCTTTGCTGCCTCTCTTTTTCCAAAAGGACTATTTACACGTGCTCTTGCCCATGCGTGTTGAGATACTTTAGGCCTATTACCTGAGCTCATATATGCAGCAAGACCTCTTTTATATACTTCTTTCTCAGCTGCGTCAAGATCTGCCATACCTCCGGATTTCATTTCAGACTTAGGCTTTTGCCCTCTTGCTTTCATGCTTATTGCAATAGCTGCTTGTTGTGCAGCTCCTCCAGCTTCAAGCTGATCTCTCTCTTTCATAAGAGCTTCAAGCCTTTTTGGGTAGGGCTTTCCTCTTTCGTAGATTGCTGCTATCTCACGAATAAGTTCTGCTCTTCTTCCTCTATTCTTGCTTCCGGCTAGGTATTTCTCGTTTATATTCATCGCATATAGTCTAGAGCGGATCCACCTTTTCTTTTTGCTTTTTTAGAAGCTTTTTCAAACAGTTTTTGTGCTTTCTTTGTTTGTCTCTTTTGCTGGTTTAGCATTCTAGCTTCTTTGTCTGGCCATGGCCATCCACCTGCTTCTGCTATAACACCTTGCTGATACCCGGGAAGGTAAGAGTTAGTCATGGAATTACCTATGTTATAACCCATGTCTTGGCCTTGGCGTACCATTGCATTTTTAAATGCGGTGCTTTCTTGAGATCCCAGCAGTGCGTCTATACGAGCACGTCGTTCAGCTTCCTTTCGCGCTTTTCTTTTTTGTATCTGTTGTGTAGTGAGTGAAGCTAGTGCTCCCACTCCTGCTCCAATAATTCCCCCTATTGGTCCAAACATTAATCCAACTGATGCGCCCTGTCCAGCACCAGCCAATCCTCGTCCTACTCCTTCTCCAACATTTACACGAGTGTCGTCATCGTCGTCTGCAACATATTCAACTGCCCTACCCCCAATTGCTGCTACCGCTGCAGCAGGATTAGCCCAGCTTGGGTTTGCTGCAGATGCACCTAAACCAATATTCTTACCTGCTTCTGTTGCAACTTGCGTACCTGCTTCTTGTGCTCCCTGCTGTGCTCCTTGCAGTGCAACTTCTTGACCTACACCAGGTACAGCAGAAGTCATAACTTGCTTTGAGCCTTGAGTGTACATGGGGTTCATTACTATATTGGCTGTTGGACTAGCAGCTTCTGCTGCCATTCTTCCTCCCTGCACTATGTTGC
>Ga0208899_1000875_pt1 | contig 21987 bp, 22 predicted proteins | sample VirMetDEL_Nov_24_FD_184518 | JGI IMG/M metagenome (GOLD analysis project Ga0208899, IMG submission 184518) | Aqueous microbial communities from the Delaware River and Bay under freshwater to marine salinity gradient to study organic matter... | ecosystem: Environmental > Aquatic > Marine >... | reverse complement strand
GTTCAACACCTTTTTCTTCCATATATCTTTCAGTTAGTGTTTGTCGAATCTGTGCAACGATTGTTTCTGGAGCCATGTTTAATGCTCTAATCGCCGACGGATACAGAGAGTTAATATCGATAGAGCCGATCCATTCATGCATGCCTTGTTTTGGAGTTGCTACATATGCTCCTGCCGCTTGTTGTTCTCTTGTTACGTTTAGATTTTTTCTATGCTTGTCGGGAACAACTAAGCCACGCTCATGTGCTTCGTTCATAATAGCCATTTCGATCATAGCCACAGAACCCATTACAGTTGGCAACAACACAGTATTTTCATGTGCTAGTTGATTTGCAAGTTCTAAGAATTTAAGTTTATTGTGAATCTTTACCAATAGCATAACGTCTTGCCTGTTATACTCAATAAACGTTTTGAAGTCTTTGTTATATAACTGATCTAGTGTGCCTTCATAATCCGTTTTCTTATCGCCAACTTCCATTTCACCGATTGCATCTAGTTTGTAACTGTGACGAGATTCATAGTTGTATTTCTTATACAGTTGCAAATAGTCTAAATGAATACGACCTACAAGATCAAACGTTTCTTCTTCTTTGCCAAACCGTTCATATGTTCTTTTCTTAGGATACTGCCCTAACAAACAAAATCGGCGTGTGTCATCTTTACTCATAACTCTAGTAACACGATTAACCATATACGGAATATCGTATCCTTCTGAGTTCCAGCCTGTCAATACATCAGCATCTTCGATCAATGAAAAGAAGGCATCAAACAATTCTTTTTCTGTTCTAAACAAGATAGTATCAGGAAAGTCTTTGATAGCGTCCTGTGCAGTTTCATACGTCATGTGCTTTGGGGGAATAGCAAGACAGACTAGTTGATCTAACCAATCTAAGTAAACACCAACAGCCGTAACAGGATTAAAAGGATCGCTAGGAGACGAAAATCCTAATTCAGGATCAAAATCAACCTCGATATCAAAAAATGCTGTATGAAGTTTTGGAGCTTCTACGCCCAAATAGTTTTCACTGAGACATCTGAAAACAACGTTTACGTCACTTTCAAATGTTTTACGTTTGGTATGAATCCTGCGTTCTTTTTCAAACTCTGCTTGCTTTCTAGTAGAAAATCTACTAACAGGATCACCAAACAAAGATCGATACTTGCCTTTAGGATCTTCGTAATACATAACAAAATTTGTTGGATACTCTTTGAATTCCCGAACGCCGTCAGGATTTCTTTCTACAACATGAATTCTGTCTGTTTGTTTATCGTGGATTGCGTCTATATAACTCATGCTTTCATCTTATCATAAATTGCTTCTAGGATCAATGCCGCTTGAGAGGCGTGGCTACCCAAACCTGGATGTGCACCATCTAATGCTTTGTCTTTGTGTACTATTTTCATATTATTGATAAAGTTATCTAACTTAAGCAATTTGGGTTTGGCTTCTTTAAGACCTCCCGGGATATTTAAAAAACTTAAGTTTTTTATGTTCTGTGAATTTAGCAAAAGTTCTATATGTTGTATTGCTAACCAGTTATCCCAATATATCTTTTTGTCCCAATGCTCAAAATTTAAATCTTCTAGTAAAATCTTTTTGTGTTCAGGGTCATATTGTGGTAAAATATACCCTTTGCTGATTTTATCAGACATTTGATAAAAACGAAAACGTGAAAAATAAGAATATCCTAAGATAACCAAATCATCAGAATTAAATTTGGTTCTTAATACATTCATTAATATTTGAAAATTCCCTGAACCCGGTTCAGATAAGTTTAAACACTCATAATGCAATTCGTTTGCGATTAATTGCGGCCAAGCAAACTTACTAGGTTTATCACCAGGGTGATCAGGCGGCACATGGCAGTCAGGGAGCCCATGACCATATGTATATGAACAGCCAAACGCCACCAGTCTGGGCATTATAGAGTTTTACCTACAGTCTCCAAGATATCGTTAACTGCTTCATGGTCAGCATTTGTGTCCATGAGATTAGATTTAAATGCAATAGTAATTGCTTTATTAATGATAGAAGGTTTGATTTCAAGTTCTTCTGCGATTGCTTTCACAGTGTCACGCAACCCTTCATTGAGTGTTTGCACCTCATGTTTTACTTGCATACCTTCGTTAACCAACTGCTTAAGTTTGCTAACTTGTTCTGGGTTAAAGTATTTTCCTGCCATAAAAGTCTCCTTGTGTAAAGTCAGAATGTCTGCATAGTATATAGCAAGATAGGGGTAAGAGTCAATCTTTTTTGGGTGTCAGATTACCCGTTATTGAAAAATTTGTCTGTTTTTTTCGCCGTAGATTTTAATGTATTTTCCAGCAATCATATCTGCTTGTGCTTCGATAGGTGATCCTGGATAACTTGAGCCGGGCTTGATCATATCTTTCTCACCCTGACGAATATGGACTAGTTCGTGGAAAACTGTTCTAAGAATATCAACTAAGTTTCTGTTACCATAGATCCAAATTTCATCACTGCCCAGTTCGTGTCTGCCTGTGTGATGACCTTCTTTTGCTTCTTGGTCATCGTAACTTAGTTTGATTTTTGGCATATTTTCTACGCCTAATTTTTCACCCATCCAATCAGCGGCCTTTTTAACTTCTTCGTCAATGTTTAAATCATCATCAAACATTTGATCTGATGCAGTTAACTCTTGTCTTGCTTTGTGTGCTTGTTTGGCAGCCTGCTGGGCTTGACGATAAAGTTTACCTTTTTCGTCTACGTCATATTGATCACTTTTGATCTTAGGAAGTCTATTTTCTAAGTCACGGATCGGATCTTCTGTAAGAAATTCTGTGGCTCTCATACTAGTATTTATCTGTTAAAGGTCCGTTTAACAGCATAAGATTTTTTAGGATATAAATTACGCAATTTTGATTCAAATAGACTAGTTTCTTTAGTACGAACACCAGTAATTTGTAACGTAACTCTAGGATGATGTCCGGCATTTGCCGTACTATGGGGAACGTTTTGCCAATCAAACGTAGTTACTTCACCCTCATGCCAACCAGAATGATTATAGTTTCCATAACTCCAAAACTGACCGGGTTGCCATTCTGTTAATGCAACCATGTAACGAACAACAGTATGAGGTTCTTCAGGACACCATTTTTCTAACTTATCCATATGAAGATTCCAAACTTGACCTGGATGCTGAACATGTACTCTTGCCATCATGTTAGAAGGCTCTAGTTCAAACGCATTTGCAATGTCTAATAGTGACTGCGGTACTTCCCAGTTAAGATTAGTTACTTCGTAATCTTTACCGTAACCTTGTTGTTCCAAATCATATTCTTCAGTTTTAAACTCATCTTCACCCCTAACTTTTGCTTCTTTAGCAGGATTGCCTCTTGTACGCCAAGTAACTGCTTTTGATTCTTCGATGATTTTTTCTAATTCTTCTTCTGTCCACGTGGGTTGGATGCTACCAATTATATCTACAGTATCATACTCTGGATGTATAATACTGTTATTAAAGTGATACCTACTACGTTTTTTTGTTTGTTCCCAACTGCTTTTCATTTAAATTACCTTGACGTTTATATCTTTTTGTTGATAGTTTTGTTTATATTCTTCAGGAGGCATTTCAATACCAAGACGATCACACAAGTCTCTATTGTCTTCAGGAGAATACCCTTCGTATGTTCTCCATTGCCACATAATGTCTTGGTTCTGATTGTCAATGATTTTACTCATTGTTTTTAAATCTTTATAATATTTATCATAAGACGGGTATGTAATATCAAACTGACCACATCTTACCCACCAGCCCAAACAAGCATCGTTGTCTCTGTGAACTAATATGATAGGGCATTCAGGCCAATTTTGTTTTAAAAATTGAATGTGATGTGCGAATACATGAGATTTTACGATTCGTATGCCCTCACCAGAAAAAGGTCTATCGAATTCTGCCTCACATTCTTCGATGCTATGATTTTTTAAATTATCAAAGAAATCTCCAAACTCCATGCCCGGATCATAATATGCACCAATGTGCATCAAATCCATTTCACCACTAGCATCATGGTAGTATGTTCTTTCATCACTGTAATCACTTTGATCAATTGACGGGCTAAAGTAAATGTTTTTTACTACACTGCTCCACTTTGATCCGGGTGCGCCTGCCACAAAAATATACTTCATAACCCTCTCTCTTGTTTAGTTCTAATACCGGCTAATACTTCTTTATCAAGCCAATATTCTTCTACGTACTTAACATACTTATGATTTGCATCTTCGCTGATAAATTTCATTATGTCTGGATTGTCGTGTGCTACAGGGAAATCTAATATTTTACTTACGTACTTTAAATAATGGCCCTTGTGCAAAAAGAATGCTTCGTGGTCTAGAAAATGTGTATTATATTCTAATAGATTATTGTAGTAATAGTCAAGTGCTATTGGCAAAGTAACTTCTTTTCTAACTCTTTTTTGTTGTTCTGCATTGATGTTTTGATCTCTGACTATAATGCCAATAGTAACATCAATCCCTAATTTAATACATTCGTCTGCAAACTCTTTTATTTTAGGAACATAACGAACACCGTCGTACATAAATGGACAACTAACATTTGCTACCCAATAATCATATTCACTAAAGTCAAAATCTTTCAAGCGTTCTGGATACACCCAGTACTCAGCAAAAGTTTCTAAGTCACTAGGTATCCAATACTGATCATTTAATTCTTTCCAGCCACCAACATCATCGTGTAAACTAAACAGTCTACTAAAAAGATGATTGCCAGAGCCTTGAGGACCTGTTATAATTAGTAACTTTTTATTTGTGGTATCTTTGCTGGCCAACATATGTCCTAACTTTCAGTGGATTAACTTCGTCTGTAGGACCTGTTCCACTGTCAGGTGCAAACACAAATAAAATAACAGGTTCATCTTCACAAATAAAATTATGTAAAGTATTTCTACGCATGTAGAAAATGCTACCTTCAAGTACATCAAAGTACTCTTTATTATCTAATTCAACTTTACCGTTGCCTTTGATAATAAATCCAATTCTATGTGAAGGGTGCGTGTGTAATGTTTGATACATGTGCGGTGGGAAATGCACATAGTTAATAACAGGATCACCTAATCTACCTGGATTGATAGCAGTTGTATTTGTACCACCGTCCATGTATGATAAGTTTCCCATACCTAATTCATCTTGTATATAATATCTGCTTTCTGATAAACTTAATCCAGGAAAGTCAACAATACACGCACTGCTGTCTTCTCCGCATGTTATTGTAAATTTGTCTTTAGTATTGATACATGCATTTTTATTCTTTATGGCAACATCTGGGCCTTTAAATGATCCATTTCTCATCATTACATAAGCCATGCCTTTAGGGGTATATCGTTTTGTTTCGTTTGCTTCAATCTTAACGATCTGCATGTTCCAGCGATCTTTAACATCGAATATTCCTCTAACGTCTATCATTTCACTCATTGTAATACACCTTCCTCTCTTAGTTGTTTACGTATGCTTGTTGCACTGATGTTATGTATTTCATCGTCAAATACTTCTTGTTCAATTTTATATCCAACACTTCTACCATATGTAATGTTGACAATATTTGGTACTATAGATACCTTTACTTTGCCTGCATACTTTGCTAGTTTGTCTTGCAAGTTCTTTTCTACTTCATAACATGTAAAAGGATTATCTGTAGTTACAGGCATGTTTCTTATTTGCAAATTAACTTGTCCGTGTTTAGCAATGGCTCTATCAAACAATGCTTGATGCCCGTCATGCCAAGGCTGCCATCTACCTAACATCTGCACAGTAGGAGCTTGGTCATTCCAGATGAACCTATTGCCTAATATCCAAGCAATCTTTTTGGCGTCAACATCGCCGCGTTGTTCAGTAACTACATAATCACACGGTTCTTTATGATTTGGTTTTTCAAATACTGCATTAGTATCTTCAAATCTACCCTGTTCGATTGTGTTTACCCATATAGTAAAACTCGCACCAAAATCTTTACGGGCTTTATTAAATGGACAAATAAAATCTGCTATTGCTATTTTACCTTCTGCTTCTGCCTGTTCACAAAGAAGTTGCATTCTTTGCTTTTGTCTTAATCTACCTTCTTCTGAAAAGTCCCAGTCATTTGCATCACTGCGAACTTGATCAGCATTAAACCAAACTGCTTTATCTCCTAGTAAGTTAATTAACTCACTTGCTAGATAACTTTTGCCTGCTCCCGGCAAACCGAATATGAGAACTCTCACTTCATTAAACTCCTAAGGTCGCTGGGCAAAACAGGAACTTCCATTCTTTCTGGGTGCCAAACTAGACCCCAAACGGGTCTGATTTTGTGCTTAAATGCTTCTATGCTTCCGTCATCTGCATGAGCAATAGCATTTAAATCTGCGCCAACTTCCATAATTTGATTAGTATGATGACTATTTACTGTGTATTCTTGGTCTTCTAAAATAACTTTATGTTCAGTATCTTGGTGATTTTCTATTGTGCCATTAACACCTTGTTCTAGTTCATTGATAAAGAATGCACCGTGACATACTCCTAACACAAATTTGTTTTGAATATAACACTGAGTAAGTAATCTAGTTTCTACTAATAATCTGTGTGGACTTGCGTCTCCACCTGTAAAAATAACCATGTCTAAATCACGGACTAATTTTTCATGGTCCTGATCGACATTGTTGGGGATAAAAGAAAGCGTATGACCGCTTAGTAGGTTGTACCAACCGTGTTCTAAGCAATCATACGCCACGTTGTTATAATGTAATATCCTCTGTGTAAGACCGATATTCATTAAAAGGTATTACCAACCGTAAGCCTCAGATACTAATCTTTGACCTTCTGCATTGGCAGTAGTGTTCTTGCATGAAATTTCATACAAGTCTTTACGCATGTTAGTAACTAGAGACTCAATACGTGCTTGAGTTTCGGCATCGCCTACTAGTTCTTCTAACTTACGAGCACCGATTGTGCTGTGGAAGCCTTCGTCAGATGCGATTTTTGCATAACGACTAGAAATAAAGTCGTCTTCAATGCAATCTGCCATTTGATTCCAAACTGCTTCTGCACGACCTTCTGCAACTAACTGATAAGCGGCTAAGGCTGCTGGATCAGATGATGCTTCGTACTTCTCTAAAAGAGATGCACCTTTTGCAGTTGGCTTTGCTTCTTCAGCGGCGATTGCGGCTTCAACGTCAATCTCTTCACCTTTGATGTGTTCAATAACTTCTTTAACTAGTTGGAAGTGTAATGCTTCATCATAGGCTTGCTTAGATAAAAGTTGTAACTCAACAGGGTCAGTGTTAGCAGGAAGTTCAGAAACTTGCTTGCTGATTTCAACCATGTTCATTCTTTCGTTAACCATACGGCCAACAAAATGTTCAACCAATGCTTCTTGTGATGGCATGCTGTCGAAATAGTCTTTAACGTTCAACTGGCTTGCTTTAAACAATGCTTCGTTGCCCTTAACAATTTCTGCAACAAATTCTTTTGCTGATTTCATGTTTGTGCTCCTTTTTATTTGATATATCAAAAACGTGATAAGTACATAAAATATACTTTACACTGTATTATTTATCTTTTTAGGAGAAAATTGAGTTGAACAGTAAAATTTTTAAATTGGTAATGGAAAATCTCAATGAGGCGTTTGATTTACCAAAATATGCTGATATTTTGGATTCGATAGATCAAAATACTGTTGTAGAAGACTTGCCTTGGACTCCTGCAAGATATGAAAAGTTCAAAGAAATAGTTTTAGAAACATTATCAATATCTAGTTTTTCATTTGATGGCACTGTAGAAGATGTCGTTAATAGATTAGATGTCAAATACTCAACTATGTTTTTTGGTGAGATATGGAAACCGCAAACTGAAATGTATTCTCATACTGGTTGGCAGTTAGTAGAAGAAGTTAATAAGTTAAATCCACGTGCAGTATTAGATGTTGGCTGCGGGTATAACCAATTCAAAGGTAGAATACAAAACTTAATAGGCATCGATCCTTATAATAAGTTATCAGATTATGAAGTTGATATATTAGAGTATGCAAATGTTGATGAACACTTTGACGCAATTATTGCATTAGGATCTATTAACTTTAACAGTGAAGAAGATATTAGATTAAGACTTGCCAATTGCATGAAATTGTTAGCAAAAGGTGGTAAGATGTTCTTTAGAGTCAATCCAGGTATACAACACAAAACAGGCCCTTGGGTAGAAGTGTTTGCTTGGAGTTTTGAATATGCCTATAAATTTGCTAAAGAATTTGGTGTAGAGTTAGAAACTTTTAAGAAAGATGCAAACGACCGTTTGTATTTTGTTTATCACAAACCTGCTTAATTAAAATCTTTCCACCGTTCTTTTGTAATTTTCTCTGTAGTCTCATGTGAAAAGACAAAGGTGATTCCCCCAAAAATCATTGGGCACATAAATATTACTAATAATCCTATTAGTCCGAAATCCATATTAATAATTAGCCTGTTGTTACTTTGCGAATGCTTCCGATCCTAGCATCAGGAACGTTGTATAATCTTTTCATTAGTTGTCTTGCTTCAAAGTGATTTGAAGCAGAAACAGTAAGATCCATATTACCGGTATAACCAGGTTGCTTTATAAAAACTGTAGCAATATAAAGATGTTCTGGTTTGACAATATCAGCGGCTCGCATTGCGATTATCTTCTATCGTAGATGCTTTTTTCTGCACGACCGTGCTTTGGCTTAAAGAAAGATACAATCTTGTCAAAATTTTCTTTGCTCATAATAGCAACTTGTTGCATCTTTTCTCTGTCTAATGGTTTAACCATCATGTACATATCCATAAATGCATCAATGTCTTTTAGTGGAAGTTTAGATTTTGATCCGTCAGCAAATTTAATTGGATGATTGCCATCAACGTCTTTTGCTTTGCGTAACTGCATTAAGATATGTGGGACTTTATCTTTTTCTGGATCTTCAGGTGCTTCTTCGTCATCATCGTCCCAGTCATCATCGTCATCATCTGGACGTTCTTTACGTGCTTCATCTAATATTTTAGCATCGTGTATTTGATCAAGTATCCATTCATCAGGATCACCTGTTCTGGCTTTCATTACACCATATGGCATTTCACCGTTATTTGAAAAATAGTCAAATAACGCATCAAACATTGGCGTACCATAAAAATTTTCTTCGCCGTCAATGTATTTTTTTGCTAATTCTGCACCGCCGGTCTGCTTAATTATTTGTGTTATTTCTGATTCCCAATCTTCGTTTAAATCGTCCCAAGCAAATGCTTCGTCAACATTAAACGAGTCCTTATAAGCACTAAAAACTTTCATTGCATCTTCTTTACTAAGATTAAACTCTTTTTGTAAGTATGCAGACGCGCCAAACATATTCATTGCGCCTGAATCACGTATTACTTTAAGTAGTTCAACGAAATAGTCTAAATCTTCGTCTGACATTTCTTTACCTTCTTTCATAGCGGCGTCAACAATTTTACTTGCAACCTCTCCTGATAGTTTATCAATGTCTGCTTCTTCAGCCATTGCTGGTTGACCTTGCTGGGCTTTCTTTTGAGCCAAACGTGCTTGTAAAGCAGGGTTTGTATTCTTTTTCTGTTGTGCTTGTGCTGGTTGAGCGGCTTGTGCTGGTTGAGCGGCTTGTGCTGGTTGAGCGGCTTGTGCTGGTTGAGCGGCTTGTGCACCTGCTTTTGCTCCCGCTACAGCACCTTGAACTGCTCCTTGTACTGCACCCTTAGCAGTCTGGACGGCGCCTTTGGCCTTATTGGCTACACTACTAATTGCTTGTCCTATACCGCTTTTCATTCCGCCTTGTGCTGGTTGTTGTGCTGGTTGTTGTGCTGTTTGTGGCACATCTAGTTTTATATCAGACTGTGTTGCAATGTCTTTGATCATGTTAGAATCAAGTCCACCTTGTTGCATAACTTGCACAACCGATGCTGTATCTGTGGGTGAACCGGCCTTTTGCCATAATGCATTTAATTTACGTGCTGTAACTTTTTGTCCTAACTCTCTACCAACTGCTTGTGCAGTTCCTGCTACTTTGGCTGCACCTTTGGCTATACCAGTGGCTGCTTTCTTTGCACCTTGTTTAATACTGTCCCAACCGAGTTCATTAACAATATGAAGTTCTGCTTCTGTCAATGCGATACCGGCAAGATGTTTGAACTGTATTGCTTCAAATACACTTTCGTTCATTGCTTCTGGATGGGTCAAAAAGAATTCTATTTGACTTCTAATATCTGCTTCAGTGCCTACATTGCCATCGGCTAATTGTCTACCTAAGGCATATATTTGTTTTTGTATTTGGGCACGAATTGCATTACCTGCATCACTCTTAGCCACAGTGTTTAAACGTAAACCGTTGTCTGCTAGTTGACTAGCCATATCTTTTATAGCATCTTTAGGTATACCAAATCTACCAATAGTATCGCCGGCGGCCTGTGCGGCACTAGCGGCTGCATCTCCCACTCCGCTTCCTGGACTTATTAAATTGCCGGCTTTGTCTACTGCTCCACCGGGATTTTGCATCAATGTATCTGCACGTGCTTGTCTAGCCTGTATTTGGTCCCATTTATTTGATCCGCCACTTGCAACGTCACCTGCGGCATCAGCTCCAAAACCTAAAGCATCTTTTGCATAGTCGGCTGCCTTACCAGTAAGATAACCTGCGGCTGCTGTTTTGGCTGATTTACCAACTGCTGTTGAAAGTTTTTCACCTTGTAATAAATCATTACCCATACGCAACATGAAACCTGCGGCAGCACCGCCTAGTGGTCCACCTGCAACCGCGGCAACTGATGTTAATAGACCTACTGCAAACTTTGCCGCACCTGGATGTGCTTTTGCTAGTTCACTTAGTTTTGTAATTGCTTGATTGATCTTGGAGTCTTCTCCTCCAAGTTTATCATATACTTGTTTTTTGGCTTGCTCAAATGAAGCATCTATTCCTTTTACAGGAGTTGTATCCTGTATCATTCTACCCAATTCATTAACTTTATCATTGAGTTTCTTTATAGTATCAGAGCCTAATTTGGCTGCTCCTAATGCGGCTGAACCTGCTTTGCCGGCAATAGTTTTCATGTCGCCTCTGCCTACGGCATAAGATTCTGCATTTTTGAAAAGAGTGTCAATTTGTTGTGCAGTTAGTTCTGCTTCAAATAAATGTTTATTAGATTCGATTAGGTGTACGACTTCATTCCACTCATTTAAATATCGGCGGGTATCTTCATTTAACGTGGACCAAACACTTTCGGTTAAGATCGTTTTTGTGTAGTTCATTTCATTTAAAGCCGGCATTACTTGTTCCTTTATTATGTAGTATTTATCTCTTAAGTGTACCTATGTTAGTAACATAGTCAGTGCCGTCTTCACTCTTTAAACCGGCTAATATTCTGTCGATCATCTCATCGTTGAGATGGCGTCTACGCATTTCTGATGACTTAAATCTTCCCCATATATGAACTTCTACAGGAACGTCTCCATCGACATCATTTACAGCATACATACGATGTCTTCCTTCATGCCCTCTGACCTTCGCAGGCTCGCTGTAATCGCCTTCTTCCCACTCGTCAGGGATAATGATGTCTAAGAAAGGACTTGCTATAGGCTCGCCCTGTGCTACTTTTTTCACCATGTCTTTATATTGTGAACTACGTTGATCATCTGGTAAATGCAATGCTAATTTGTGAAATTTGGATGGCTTCATCATAACACGAATACCAAAATAGTCTGGATTGTCGCCTTTGTTATTAGACACAACACCCATACCTTTTTCGTTGTCTAATTTGTATTCGTCTGTTCTGTCTTCGTATGTGTTAGTATCGGCTCTAGCATCACTTGCTTGACCCATAACCATGCCCGGAGAACCGTCTCCTCTATAAGAATTTTCTTTTAAAAACTCTATGGCTCTCACGCTGTTTCTCCGTATGCTAATTTCTTTTGAATATACTCTTGTATAAATTGCATATGTTCTGCTAAGTCACTTTCATTAAATGGCTGAATAGTATCTTCAGTATCACCAAATGGCTTAGTATAAATGTCTTCTATAGTATATTTATTTGTTGTAAGATATCTGTGGTAAAAGAATACGTCAGGCCAAATGTTTATAGAATTTTCATTAGTCACTAACTCGTCAAAAACCTCAAGTGCTTCTACAAAATTCATTGTATCGTGTGACCATTTAAATCTACCACTCTTAAATAATTGTTCTCTCATCCAATCATCTGTGTTAGGATGAAACTCTAATGAATCAGGGTCAACTGAACTAATATCCATTTCTGTAAAATACCCTTCTTCTTCCCATGTAAGATCAAACACCGACGGAGTTTGTATATTTTCTTTTAAGTTACTTCCCGACATATATAACGGACATGCATTAAAAGAGTGAGTAGGCAAATTTTCTTGTAGCCAGGCTATACCGTCTAAGAATGTTTCTCTTGTTTCCTCAGGCAATCCTAAAATTAATGATATCGTAGCACGAAATTGTCCTCTACCCTCATCTTTGTTTTCAAACCAATCTCTGACTGCAATTAAACCGTTTTTGAGTTTATCAACATTGATACCTTTCCCTACTATTTTGCCTGCAGGTTGATGCAAAGACTCTACACCATAATAATGTGAACGCAATCCCATGTCCCATATATCTTGCCAAGTTTCAGGACGATTTACTAATAAGTCTGCTCTAAGATACCCGGTCAAATGAGGTTGAAATGGTAAACTTCGGATAACATCTGCACATTTAGATAATTTTTCTGGACTGTCATTAACCGTTTCATCACTGACACTGTAAACAGTTGTACCCCAACGATTATAATTGTCTAGCATTTCTTCTCTAAGACTTTCTGCTGAACGTGAATAATCTCCCTTTACACCCAAAATAGGGAATTGGCAAAACTTACATTTGAATTTACAACCTCTAGCAAGTTCTATAGTCAATACTTCTTGTGGTTGTATAAAATCTCTATCTTCATATCTAACTCTAGCATCTGCCATCGGCGCTGCCGAATAATTCTTATTGCAGTCTATTACTTTAATTGTTTTACCGCCAACAATTTTTTGTTCTATTTTTAAGGTGTTAAATTCTCTTTTAAAATATTTGAGCATTTCAACTGCGGCATTTTCACCAAAGCCGTGTAGATAATAGTCTAAACCATAATCTAATATTGCTGATAAGTTTTGTGCTCCGCCGATAAAAGGTATGTGAGAATATCTTTCTTTGAGTATAACAATAGTTTGAATCATATCCCAGTATAAATCAGTAGCACTTGAATCTTTGCTAGTAGAATTTAACGCACCGATAGGAAACATGCCGGAAAGACCAACACATAGTGTGTCTTCTCTTACCCGTTGATGAAAAAACTTTAATAATTGTATGCGAGACCATGCAGGCCAAAAGTCAACGACTTCTACATCATATCCTTGTTCTCGTAAAAATGTTGCAATACGATGCCCGCCCGGCGATCTACGCACACTGGTCCACACTCGCTTTGCCATGTCTGTGCCGGTTGCCGCAAGATTCAAATCCATTGTTAACTCTAGTGACTCAATTTGGCCACCGAGTATTATCATATGACCTTTAGACATGTTTAATTAGATTAGCGACCTTGGCCTCTATATTGTTTATAACTGCGTTTTTTATTTTTATTCATAGTAGATAAACTTAACATTCCTCTACCAATGCTTGTTCCTTTTCCGTTGGATTGATTTATAACTTTTTTAAATCCTCCACCAGATCCGCCCTTTGCTTTTGCCATGTTATTCTCCTTGTTAACTCCAACCTAAGTCGGCGTTATGTTCTTGTGCAAATTTAATTATTTTTAATAGTTCGTCTATGTAACGATCTACTTGTCCTTGATTTCGACCGTGATGATACATCATAGGTCCTTGTCTTCCTATTCTATCTAGTCCTGATTCAGGGTCTTTATATTTTTGCATGGCATTCCCGGTGATATGTCCGGGCTCTGTAAATTCTTCTGATCCTTTATTTTTTAACATGATCAGTTTTCGCATAACAGCAGGTAAATCTTTATTGTGGATTCTTCCCGAATAGTCTGGATTCTCTACACCCAGCATTTGTTGTATAGCCATGCCGTTGCTGTTGCTAACATTTAATTCAGGGGCATCTGATACCCATTCTTCTTTCTTGCCTTTGCCCCCACACATGTCGCAGTCCCACTCATCTTTGCCATAGGAATCTTTGCCGGTACCATTACATACCCAGCAGTCTACTTCTTTTCTTTCACCAAAAGGATTGTGATAATAATTATTTTCTTTATCGAAAACGATAGGGTCAAAAGTCATACTTTCTGTTAGTAGATCAGTAATTTTAGTCATACTGTCCCCTCAGTCTATCAAATGCATATGCAATCATCATAGCAACAGCACCTGTTATTAATGCTTCTGTAAATTCAGGTCCATAATGAGTTGGATGCACGATAATATCTGATATTGCAACAAACACACCTGTTAAAAATAAGGGAAGATATTTATGATTCCAAGGTATAAAACTAGCAACAAAAAATGCTAATGCTGTTAGTGCGCCTGTTTTAGATGCGACAACTGCATGATGCAATGTAAGTGCAGTTACATCTCCACCTACCATTGACAATCCACATGCTGTAAATGCCTCACAAAATTTTTCAAAACTTGTTTTTATTTTAGTTATCATATGGTTTCTCCCCAGTTAATTTTGGTAGTGCAAACCATAACCTAAACCATTCGTCACTACCTGGTTGTATATTTCTGTCTTTCATAACTTTTGATATTTTATCAGCAGTAAATGAAATGTTTGATCCGTCAGGGTAACCACCTTTTTCTTCTGTGATACCTGCTAATTGTTGAATTTCTTTAATCTGTAAAAACTCAGATGTTCTTGGATACTTTTTCCCTTCTGCTACTTCTTCACGCAGTTTACCAGACTTAATTAAATCTTGGAACTTTTTCTCTGGCATGTACCAGTTGCCACTAGATGCCATCTTAAAACCCAGGTCTTTCATTTGTTGATCTGAATATGAGCCACGTAGTTCGCCCGGCTTAACAAAGTGATAGTTTGGCTTCCATTCTTTTTTACGTGCTTGTTGTCTTTCTGCCGCCTTCTTTTTAGCCCATGCCAAGTCACCCAATGATTCATTAAGTTGTTCTTCTAATGCGTCTACAAAAGGATCGATTTCTTCGTCAGTAGTTAAGTCATAGTATTCGTATATCAGTTCAGATTCTTTTAATAAAGTGTTTACAAGACCCTCTACGTTTTCACGTAGCCATGAGTTTTTCTTTGCGTAATCTCCTAACAACTCTTGTAGTTCTGGCATTATTTCAGCAAATTTGGCTTTCTTTTCATCCACTTTGAGATTTATTTTGTCACCGTATCTATCTAAAATTATAGCAGGTTTATTTTTAGGGAAGAATATATAATATTGTGTATCATCGTATCTTTCTGGATAACCTTTATCGCTAAGTTGTTTTGATTTTGGTCTAAACGTTAACGTATAAAGTTCACCGGGTCCCAAATTTTTAGCACGTTCACCATGATATCCTGCTCTTATATTGTCAGAAAAATTGGGCATGTTCCACTTACTAATGACATAATCATATTTGGTGCCGGAGGAACGTATATCAATGTTCTTTTTTAATACCTTTTGATATTCAGGTATCCAACCAAACTGTTTTGCTTTTTTGGGCGGAACTAATTTTTTAAGTTCAGGAATTGCATTATAAAGACCCTGCTTAACTTTAAATGCTCCAGATGGAAGTTGTCTATAAAAAGAATTATCGCCATAATCATTAATGCTCATTTTTATTTCGCCTGTTTTAGGCTGAACTAGAATGTTGTTTGTCGTAATCCAATCAACATATTTTTCGCCGGCGACTGGTATAACTTTATCTTTAAGCAATTGAGTAAGTTCTGGATTAATTGACTCATCTTGTCCACCACCATAACGATATGAAATATTAGGCAACAACCCTCGGAGTCTAAGTTCGGCATCGCTTTGTCTTGAGGTACGCCAAGATTCTTTTGAGTTATTTTTCTCTAAGTTTTCGCGGTCAATACCAGCCCATCGAATATTGTATACTGGATTTTTGCTACCTAGTTTTGATACTTTGTATAATTCTGGTGTTTGATTAAATGTATCAGGCAGTGTATCAGTAGTATCAGATAAATGATATACACTTGAATTAATACCTGATGTATCTAAAGAGTCTGCAAGATTTGTTAAATATTTCTTTAGTTTAGGGTCACTATCAATTACTTCTTTATTGGGTCCGTCTACCCCAAATCCACGTCTATCTCCGGAATCATCACCGCTTGTCAAGTCTAAACCAAATCCGTTTCTAAACCATCTGCTTCCAGCTTCATCTTCAGGAGAATTCCAAAGAGGATCCCCTTCAGGAGTAATCCAAATAAAAGGCTCGCTGTTTTTAACATTCCATATATAAACTCTATGATTTCCTACATCATCTATTTTATCGGGGGTACTTAAAGCAATTGATCCAGAACTCAATTGGGGTTTCAATTGATCAAAGTAATCTTGCATTTCAGGAAACCTTTTCATAAAGTCTTTAAATTGCGGATCGTTATAGTTTACATCACTTGACCAAGCACGAGTGTTATCACTTCTTTCTTGTATTGAGATTTTTGCAGGAACACTATCATTATAGGCACTGTGGGGGCCTTGACCAATATTCATTAGATAGGTTTGACCTTTATATTCAGGATCATCAGGTTCTATAATTTCGGTTATTACATTATTATCATAATAATTATTGCTCTGCTTCATGGTAGGCGAACGTATGATTGTAAAATTATCAAATTCTTCTTCTAATTCACCACCTTCAGATTTTACTAGAGCCGGATGCGGTGTTTTAGGATGTATGTTTTTTGGATCAATGATATCAATGATCTGAGGGAACTTTCTAAACAATCTAATGACGTTTGTTTGATCTAATGCCGCTACGTCTGCGACAACGTTCCCTTCGGCATCTTTTTTGAATAAATCTTTACTAAGTCTTTTAACTTGGATACCGCCAATCTTACCCGCTTTGCCTCGTCTGTCTTTTGCACTAAAATGTATAACATACGTTTCGTTTTTCTTTTTATCTCGTACTACTAATGAAGGTATACTAAAAGGATCAGCCTCTTCTTCCCTATCATTGAAATTGCCGTATTGCTCAATAGACACACGATCATCATCATATTCACGCATAAGTTGTGTAATATCATCACTGGAACGACCGTAGTGTCGTTGTGGTTTGACGACCTCGTTCATTTGAAAAACTTGAGTTAACTCAGGAAATCTATATAACAAAGATGCTAAAACAGTTTCTTTTGATGATCTTTCATCAGAGGTATTGCGTCCCAAATAAACAGTCTCGGCATTGCCATGAAAAATAGTAGGTTTAATATTAAGTACGTGTTCTCTTGTTTCTCCGTTTCTGTTTTGTCTTTCTTCCGATTCAATTTCTAATGCGTATTTCTCTCCTGGTATTTTAGGATCGTTAGGAATAACAAAATAATACTTTCTAATGATTTCATCATCGCTGTGTCTGCTTCTTTTTTCTCGTTGCTCACCAAACTGTTGTAGTCTAAAGTCATTAAACTGTGTAGTTTTTGGATTAAACATGTTACTGTTAGGCAAGAATTCTTTTAATTGAGGATATTGCTCTGCTAATGCCATTTGTTGAGTAAAATTTAATACGCGGTAATCACCGGCTCCAGTAACATCATATATACCTTCGGTTTGTCCATCTGCTCTCATAGCAATAACATCACCTTCTTCTTCATGCGGGTCACCCTCGCCAAAAAAGTCTGAAATATAATATGCTATAGGTTTACTGTTTTGCCCAAACTCAAATAATTCTGCACTAGCAGTGCCATCTTCTCCGGCTAATGTTGTTTTGCTATACGGTGCCATCCATGCATACTTTTCTGAACCGTTGTCACCAGTACGAAAATTGGGATTTGCGACATCATTTTGAACAGCATTCAATACTTTTGAAAGAAACGGTTGCACCTCAGGATGCTGAATCATAAAAGCATACGGATTTACTTCCGTCATGTTATTATATCTGCGTCTATTATCGTTTGGTGCTAGATATTCGTAGACACCTCTTGATAATTTACGACCATAATGAAAATCTCGTGGATCCTCATCGCTAGACCCATATTCGCCGTCATCACTAAAGTAACCTAAAGAAATGTTATATCGTTTACCATCGGGTAATCGTACAATAACATTGCTTCTATTGAAACGTATAAATTCTTTGTTGTCATCTGTAGTTTCTTTTCTGCCTTTTGGATCATACCTATTTAAAGGTAAATCTAATTTTTCAATTAATTCAGGAAAACGTTTGATAATGCTATATTCTTCTACAGTAGAAAGTTCATCGTTGCTACCGTTTCTCATATACACATTACCGTCACTAGTTTTACCAATAAAGTATTCTTCACCTTCATGCTCTGGCTCGTTTGGTATCAAACGTAAATAAGGTTGATTATCTTTTTTATAAATGTTTAATGTATAATTGTCGCCTTTCTTTACAATAGGCTTTTGTAACCAAAACAATCCGTGCTTTTCTGCTTGTTGTTTAAATACTTCACGTAGTTGAGGGAATCTATCAACTAGTGCTAATTTTTCTCCACCGGTTAAGTACGTATCATCAGCGTGTGCATATGCATCTCTTTCAAAATGAAATTGATATTTTTCGCCTGGCTTTTCTGGCTTTCTAGGTATAATAATATTAAGTCTACCGTCTCTATTATAATTGCTAAAATAATTAGAACCTATAGTAGCGGCAGTACACCAACGTGTACCTCTACCAAAGAAACATGCGGCTGTTTTATCTTTTGGTTGTAATATTAATAAATTATCTTGGTCATAGATAACATCGTACTTACCACGTTCTGCTTTATCTTCTTTGCTTGCAAACGGATCCTGATACTGATCTACTTCATTTAAGAAATCATTAAATGTTTTATAAGAACCAATATCACTTTCTGGTGGTTTAATATGACGTTTGATCTTTAGTGCGTTAAACTTATTAAGATATTCAGATACAGTAGAGATAACGTCTTCTAATGACATTTCATCTTTGATATAAGTTCTAACAAGCCACTGTGTATATTCTTTGTGATTTGTGGGGTCTGCTTGTTCTATACCTTTTAAAATCTTTAAAATAGTTTTATCTTTTAATTTTTTCTTTTGTGTTTCTAACTTTTGTATTGTTTCGGGCTCTAATGAATCTCCGGCGCCAGTAGCACTGTCTTGTAACTGCTGATCGATGTCGCTAATTTTTAACCAAGTCTCCATTGGAACACCTGTTACAGTGTCAATACCAGAACTAGGATTTTGTTCTAAGTCTTGGAAATAACGTAGAAGCAACTTCTCACCGAAGTTTTGAGCAGTTTTTTCTTGGTTGTATTCTTTAAGAATTTCTCTTGGGAGCATTGTTTACTCCCTAGATGTTTTCAATATACTACGAATCATCCATTGATGTTTATTATGAGCGTCCATTCTTTCTGCGATAAAGTTAGAAATACCATATTGCTTTGCCGCTTCTGAAATGTCATAACATTCATTTAGATGATCTATGATGATTTCGTTATCTCTGTGAAGTTCTTGCATCATTAATTCTGCTCTTGGAATTTTTGTTTGATCTGGAATTAATGATAGTTCAGCAAATCGTGTAATAGAACCGGGCGTATATTCTTCTAGTGTACGAATGTATTCTGCTGTTTGATCAATAGCATTTTCATAAACTTCTTCTTGTAAATCATCAAAGAACTTGTGGTACTGTGGAAAATTGCTTCCTTCTACATTCCAATGAAAGTTTTGCACTTTGATAACGAATGCATATGAAGTTGCTAGAAGTTGTTTTAAAGAATTCGATAACATTTTTTCACCTATTTCATGTATTTATCGATCAATTCTTCTAGCGTTGCATTTACTTTTAGCACTGGAACTTTATCGAATTTTAATTCTTTATAAGCATCGTATCTGTGATGACCATTTACAATACGATGATCGCAGTCAACTACTATTGGCTTGAACAAGCCTTCTTTAATAGCCTTTTTTGTTTTCTTTACTAAACCAGATACTCTTTCTTTTTGCGAGGGTTTAAGTTTATCTAAATCAACGATCTTTGATTTGATTTTGAAATCACTGTCTTTGAGATTATCTGCGTTTAGTTGCGGCAACTCATCTCTTTTATAAATTTTGCTTTCGGTCATGTACATGCCCCTTAAAATATTACTTTCAGTAGTCATGGCCACAGTTCTTTCTTGACCGCTCTTTTTAAATTTGTTGTTTTCTTTTTCGTATGTAGAAGGATAAGGAAGACCTAATGATGAACCTCCTGCTCCAGCAGAACCGGGTGTGCCTCCACCAGCACTAGCACCCATGCCTTCGTCAAGTAGTTTTAAGTATTCAGCATAAGAATCTTGGTAATCATGCTTCCATTTAGGGTCTTTTTTCTTTTCAGCATACCATCTGTGAAAGTTTTCTATATCAGATAATTTTGTATGAATTTTTGGACGGTCAAGAACAGCGGAACGATCAAGCATACGAGTGATCATTAAATCTTTGGGATTAATGTTCTTTGAAAAAGATGAGAGACCCTCTTGTATTGCACTCATTTATAAGGCTCACTTCGGTACACAGTTGTTGACTCTAACACCGCCTTTCATTTTGGTGCCTTGCTTCTTATAGCCTTTCCAGCATTTAGGATCAAGTCTTTCTTTTCCTTCGTCAAACTTTTCTAATTCTTCATTGATGGGTCTAACTTCTTTTGTAAATTTAAAATCTTTTATACCCAGTACCTTTAGTTGTCCCAAAAACTTAGCGGCATCTTCTTTATCAGCAAATTTCATTGCAGGCTTGTCATCTAAATACAATACATAAACTTCTTCTTCTGGTATCCGATCGCCACCAAGAAGGCCTTCAAGGCCTTCCATAATAGATGATCTGTGGCGAGACTCGTTAATGTCTTTTTTGAAATCGTCTTTATATTTGTCTTTTCTAGGAATCTTTTTAGTTTTGTCCTGATGTGCTTGTGTTCTGCTATGATCAGGTTGGCGCTTTCGTGCTTTAACTTTATCTTCTAAGTCTCCAAAAATATCTTTAAAATCTTTTTCAAATCTATTGTTCATATTTGCTTCATCCAAATCTTCATCATCATTATAACTTGCATCACGTAATGCATCTTCAAACGGTTCTTCTAAATTATATACAGCAGATTCTAAATCATTTTTTGCTTCATAGATTTTGTTAACATGATATTCTAATTCTTTTTCATCAATGCCAACTTCTTCTGCTAATGCTCTTATCTCTGTGATAATTTCTATAGCGGCATCATCGTATTTGATACCTTTTGTAATTCTTCTGGCTCTTTCTAGTGCCAATTTTGCATCGTACTCTTTTTCCCAAGACATTTTATTTTCCTAATAATTCTTTTTTAGTTCTGTTGCTGAGGTAATCTAGTAAATCATCTGCAAGATCGCCCACACCTAAATTTTTACCAATTGGATCACTGACAAAATAATCTAAATGTTCTGTATCTAAATCAGAATGTGTTAAACTTTCTGCATAATCAACCATAGCATCTTTGAGTTCTTCTTCGCTTGAATATTCACCCACTTCAACAGTTGCTAACCAATCAGACATTTTATCTTTAAATGCATCACGTAGTTGTGATCTTTCTTCGCCCTCTGCTAATGAAGTTCCTGTAAGTTCACCACCTTGAATACCTACACGATTGGGACCTTTTGGCTTTTTGTCTAAGATATTACCGGTGTTAATTCTGTCATCTTCGCCTTGACCATATTCAGATGCTTCTTGCATTCTAACATCATGCTCAATAGATTCTTTAACAGAATTGATGTAGTCACTGGCTAATGTGATATAAGATTGTTGCCAACCCATCAAACCTTCATCTTCAGTGCGATTTTTAATAAGTTTGTATAAGAGTTGTGCGTTTTTTGCAAGAGCATAAAGGTCTGTCTT
>Ga0208899_1000874_pt1 | contig 21990 bp, 22 predicted proteins | sample VirMetDEL_Nov_24_FD_184518 | JGI IMG/M metagenome (GOLD analysis project Ga0208899, IMG submission 184518) | Aqueous microbial communities from the Delaware River and Bay under freshwater to marine salinity gradient to study organic matter... | ecosystem: Environmental > Aquatic > Marine >... | reverse complement strand
TTATATCAGTTACTCTTTCTCCATTAATATAAATTTTTTGTCTATCAGTAGCAGTAGAAAGTGTAGTATCTAAAACAGCTACAATGTGATAAAAAGCGTGATTATCTCTTAAAACTCTTGTTGTATTTATACTTCCTATAGCAGTTCCACTTGTATTAGTTACATCAAAATAAATATTATTTTGAAAAATATAAACATGATTTGCGTCTCTAGTTCCAAATAATCTAAAAAAACCTGTGTCATTATCTGATTTTTTAATCCATGCAGAAAAAGTCATTTTTGTAGATGCTGTGTTTCCTGACATTGATTTTGTTAAATATGTACTAGCCATTAGTTAAATCCCCCTGAATTATTTATTCCTACTGAAATGGTTATTGAAAATTGTCTTGTCGTTGTTTGACCCTCAGCGTCTTGTGCCTGTAAGGTAAATGTATAAGTCGTATCACTTGTTGGTGATGGAGCTGTGCCTGTAATTGCTCCTGCACTAGATAATGATAAATTCATAGTCGTTGCAGGTGTATCGCTGTTTGATGTTAATACGGAAGTTGTCTCTGTAATTGTAACCGCACTATCTGATGAAGCTGATACGGATAAGCTTACACTATCTCCTGCTCCTACCGTTCCTAAAGAACCTGCTGACGTAGAGAAACTTGGAGCTGATGAAACCGTTAAAATAGCATTGGTTGTTCTTACAGCTCCACCATCATTGTTTTCAACTCTAATGTGATAAGAACCACCTGATAAATTAAATGTTGCGTCAATTGATGAAGCACTTGTAAATGAAACTGCACTAGCTCTTGTTACAGCTCCAGTTGAGCTGATAGCTTCTACAATCGGTACGCTAATAAAATTAGTTCCTGCAATCGTTACTGTTGATGATGTGCTTGGAGCAATCGTTAAACTTGATGTTGTAATCGTTGGTCGAGTAATACCGCTATCTATAAAAGATAGTTCACCTGAAGAATTAACACCTAAAACTTTATCGTTTTGTGGTGAAGTCTGAGGTAATGTTAAAGTATAACTTTGACCTGCTGAGTGTGGCGGAGCTTGTATTGAAACGCCATGTGAATTTTGAGAACAGTTTAAAGTTAGTTTACCATCTGTAGAAGAACCATCACCTTTAACAACTAAAGTTGGTGAAGGTAGTCTGTCGTTATTAATTGTTCCTGATGTTAAATTACCTGCACTAAAACTAGCAAGAGTAAATGTACCGTAGCTGACAACTTGTAAAATATCTCCACTTGCTGCGCCACTCGCTAATACGATTGACGTTCCGTCTGTTGCTGTAAAGTCTGTAGTATCTAATTTAACTCCGTTTAAATAAATATCTGCAAACGCAGTTCCACCAGCAACATCATAAGTTAATGTGTTTCCGTTAGCGTCTGAACCAGAAAATGTTGTTTGACTAGAAGTTGCTACATATTTAAATCGTTCGCTAGTGCCATTTACTGAAGAGCCTGCAAGTGCGTATGATGAACCATCAAAAACTTTTAAAGCATTTGCTGTCGTATCAAAAACTAAATCTCCAACATCATTAGAAGATGAAGGCACTCCAGCTTGTACTCGGTATCGCTCTCCAAAAGAATTTACACCAGATAAATTAGATGCAACTGTGTTGACGTTAGTAATAGATCCGCCAACATTATTTACATTTGTAATTGATCCTGCAACAGTTCCAATATTATTGGATCCGCTTAAATCTGAAGCTACTGTAGTTATATTTGAATTAGCTCCAGCAACAGTTGCTATATTATTGGTTGGTGAAATTTGACCTGCAACCGTATTTACATTGGTTTGATTTCCTGATGTTAAAGTAAGTTGTCTCCACTGAGTATTAGTCAAGTCGTAAACTTTCATAATATCATTTGTGGTATCAAAATATAATGCACCATCGACTAAAGCATTGCCGTCATTATCAACTGAAGGATCGCTAGACTTAGCTCCTAAAAATCTGTCGTCAAAAGTATCTAAAGCACTTTCGGCTGCCGCTTGCGCGGTTTGAGCTGCTGTTCTCGCAGTTTCGGCTGCTGTCTGAGCTGTCTCGGATGCTGTCTTTGCAGTTTCAGCATCGTTTTTATGTGATAAAGCAGACGCAGCACTTGCAGCACTATTTGTTTCCGATGTTGCAGCGTTAGTCGCTGAGGTAGCCGCAGCTGTTTGAGCTGTAGTTGATGCAGCAGCATCGACTAATAAATCGTATTTTGTTGAATTGGTATTGGTCGTTAAAGGCTCCGCTCCACTTGAAGTGTGAGCTGCATTAACCATAAAAATATTATTAGTAGAAGTATCTTTAACAATATCTCTTACACTATACGCGGTTCCTGATGCCCAGTTTCCACGGTTAGATCCAATCGTTGTAGTTACAGATAATTCACCTGTACTATCAAATCCTAAAACTTTATTTGCTCTTGATGAAGCATCTATTGTAAACTCAGTAGATGTCATTGTATTCGTTCTTGATAATTTTAAAGAACGATCAATTTCTTCCTGGATCTCTTGTTGTTGTAAAGTAAGTTTATCTAAAGCTGTTTCGTGAGACTCCGCAGGAAATGGATCATTAGCAACGTAGTCTGTATCTTGTGTTAAGTTAGTATCTCTTAACAAGACAATAGACGTACCACTGGCAGGAGCTGAAGTGAAAGTTACAGTTCCTCCTGATGAGCCGTTATCGACTACCGTATAATCCGAATTTAATGTTTTAACAGTTTCCGCTCCTAGCGATGATCTCTCAATTACTTTTAATTCCGCAGTAGTATTTATTGGAAATGTGTAAGTAAACTGAGTAGTAGAACCATCACCGCTAAAAGAGTTTTTAACTGTTGTGCTTGAAACAGTCATTATTTTTTATTTTTCCTTAGTTTTTTAAAATCAGTACCAGTAATTTTATTTCTTGGTTTTGCTGCTCGTGCTATTTTTTTTTGTTTAAGCGAAAGTTTTTTTCCTGGCATTATTTCTTCTTCTTGCCTTTTTTCTTTTTTGTTTTCTTCATAGGCATCATTTTGCCTTTTTTACCATAATGTCCTGGCATAGTTTTTTCTCCTGTAATGTTTGAAAATGCGGGTAGATTTTTACCCAGTTTATATTTACCTCATGCCAAAAATTGTCAATATTGGCAAGAATTATTTTATTGTGAAAAAGGTATATTTGGAGTCTCTGAAGGTGATGTTTCTCCTGGTTGCCACCAATATTCCTGTTGTGTATTTCTTAAATAATTATTTATTTGTCTGCTATTTTTTGCATCAAAATCATCATCAACCATTCTTGCAACAGTATCCATAATCATTCTTTCCCAAATCAACCTTAAATACCAAATAGAAGCTCCTGGAGTGTTTCTTTTTACAAATTTAACAGCGTCTCCTGCAAAATTAGCTTCTCTTCCTCTAACTAAATCTAAAACATTACCAGCTGATAAACCGTAAAGATCAGCAATAAATTGCACTAATGGTCCAGGAATTGTCTCTGATATTGTTCTTCCATATCTGTTATGATCTGCAACAAAATAATCTCCAAATAAACCTAAGCCACCTCCAGTAACTAAAGCTCTTAAAAAATATTCACCTGGGTTTTCTTTAATATAATCAATAGAAGTAGGTTGCCTTCCCTTAGTAATTTCTCTTATCTCCATGGTAAATGCACCGAAAATAGATCCAGTAATAATAAGATCGCCCATGTATCTAAATGTTCCTGGAAAACCACTTTGAGTTAAACCACGAGCAATATGAGTGTACATTAATGTTATTGGAAATTGTTTAAACATTGCAGCAGATAACATTAGTTCACCTGCCCAAGTTCCTGGTCTTGCATTACCTAAAATCCAAGCTCTACCTTTTGCTGATACAGAAGGCACAGCATATTCAGTTTCTGATTTTATAAAATCAAATAATTTTGTTGATAAATCTTCTGCCGCAGTTTCTGGTATATCTGTTCTAGCTCTAATGTCATCGGGTCTTAAAAAAACAATATTTTGACCAACCATTTTAGGATCATCAATACCTGCATCATATAATTTTGTTTTTCTTATAACTTCCCATTCTCCTTCGCCAATGCCGTATCTTTTTAATCCTCTTTGAAATTTTTTATCTAATTGATTAAAAGCTTTATTTGCATTATCAGCAAAAAAACCCATTAACTCCATACCAAAACCCCAACGACCTGCTTGGGTCATGCCTGATAAACCTGATAAAGTAATTGTTCCATCAGCTAATCTTTGAGTTAATTCCATACCGTTATTTTCAATAAAAAATCTTGATTGTTGATGAGCAAAAGTAGTCCAGCTTTCAGCTATCAAACCTGATCTTACTGCAACTTTACCAATTGTTTTATCACCTGAAAACAAACCTTCTCTAAATAAATCTAAAGTTCTTCTTGCAGATTTAAAAGCAGGTAAATCGTTAAATTGGTTTGTAATTCTTTGCCAGTTAAAATCTGTTAATGCAACAATAGAGGCTGAACCAAGATAAGCACCAGTTATTAACTGCCTTAAACCAGCCAATCCTCTAGCCCAAGGATTATCTGTAGGTTTATTAAGTTGACCTTTAAATAACATGTATAAATTATCTACTCCAGCTTCTCCAGTTATACTTCCACCCAAAATCGCTTCAGCTCTTTCATCTTCATTTCTAAATCTTAAAGTTTTTCTATTAAAAGTACCTTGAAGTTCTGATCTTGCATCAAGAGCTGCTTTTTGTCTAACTATACTTTTTGCATATAAATATCCTGCTTCATGGTCTGGTCCCAATGCTCTCATTAATGCAGTATCTCTTGTAATACTCATCAAATGATCTTGAGAGATTGCTAAAATATTATCACCTTTACCAAAACGAGATTGATAGCTTAACCAAGAGTCTGAGTCTTTAAAAATTAAAAAACGATGATCTAATCTTTGAGAAGTTGCTGATCTTCTTTTAGACGCATCTTTAGCAAGTAATTTATTAGTACCATTTAAACTTAATGTTTCGTAAACTTCTCGCAGAGCAAGTCTAATAGATTGAGGCGTAAATGGTAAACCAGTTGTTTGATCTATCATTTTGCTTATGTTAAGTAATGGTAAAATAAAATCTATCCAAGTTGCATCATCCACTTTTCTAATTTTTATAAAATCGTGAGATTGTGGTATTCTCCAATCTATAAGTTTTGCTATACGACCACCAAATTTATTAAATCTTTGTCTTGCAAGTTCAGCTGCCTCAGACCAGGCTTTTGCTAATTGTTTTGCAAGAGGATCTGTAGTTTCCTCACCAAACAAAGCTTTCATAAAATTAGAAGTAAGAGTTTTTCTTTTTGTTGTTTCGTTGCCTACAATACCTCTAACTTTTTCTAATGGTCCGTATCTAAACTCATGTAAAAAATCATCTAAATATTTTTGAACAATAGAGTATTCTTGTTGAATTAAAGTTTCTAAACTTGCAAAATTAGCTTGATCGTCTCTGGCAAATATAGCTTTTAAACCAGAAGCGTAATCTTCTTCACCTTTAGCATTACGGTAAGTTTTCATATTAAAATCTATTCTTTGTTGAGCTGCAATTTTCAATCTATTGTTTCTTTTTTTATAAGCTGCTGCAACCTTAGCAGTATCATAAGCTCTTTTAGCAGCTTCTATACTTGCCTCTGTTGGATTTAATCCTTGACCCTTATAAGTTCTTTCTAAATTTTCAATTAATTCTGATTGCTCATCAAATTGTTTTTTATTAATTGTACCTTCATTAAGAGCGTTAGATAAACATTGCTTATAACTCATACGCAATCCTTCATTCTATTTATTAATGCTGTATCTTGAGCTTCATCGTCAAGCATACTTCTAATAGTTATTTCTTCAACCTGGGTTTCCCCAGTTTCTTGATTGATTATTCTGTTTCCAGGGATTTTGGTTTCGGGGTCAAGTCTTTGAGCGACTTGTTCGATTTCTTCTTCGAAATTTTTAAGTAGAATTCTTGATCTGCTATCTTGTAAGCCTTCAACGTCTTTTGTGCTAGTTCTTTGAGAATTGTCGATTTGTTTACTTTTGTATTCATCTTTAATATTTATATAATTATTTTCTATTTTTTTTAAAGTCTTTTCATCTAATAAATTATTACTAATAACTCTATTTCCTGTAAATGTTCTTGCAATATTTCTAAGTTTTGCCTCATTTGCATTTATTTTAACATTTACAACCTCAATATTATACCCTGCTTTTTCAAATTCAGTAATAACATTATTTAGTTTAGATGCTTCTCTACCTGTAGTTGGATAAATAATATTATCTCCATTTTGAGCAGCTCTTTCTAAAATTCTAGTATTAATAAAACTAGATTCTGGATGAACCCCGTTTGCGTTTAAACCACCTTCAAACTCAGGTAAAACTTTTTTAATTTCGTCTGAGTCTGCTAAATATGCTCCATAATTTTTATAATCTTTATTGATGACAGATGACTTACCAGAAGCTGTGGGTCCCATCACAATAACAAGTTTTTTTTCTTTTTTTGCTGCACCTGATCCATAAAATTTTTTAATAAAATTTTCTAAACCAACGCCAAAATTTCCATAATCTCTTGTTTTCCAAAAATCAGCTGTTTCATCCGCAACATACCCTGGTCTTTCATTTGTGTTAATTTCAAACTTTTTAGCTTCCTCTAATTTGTTTTTATATAAACTAGAGTTTTCATATTTTTGAACATTGGCATCAGTTGGATCTGCATTTTTAATTTCATCAACTAATTTTTGTTCTTCAGTATTAATTTCTGTTCTACCTTTTGGTTGTTGTAATTCTTCACCAAAAAATTGATTGTCATAGTCGTTGGTTTGTTTTTCAATACCCTTAGTATTGTTTTGTATATCATCAAAGCTTTTAGCTTCTTCTATTGTTCTTTGATTGACTTCTGGTTTTTCGATTTTAGATATTGTTCGTGTCGGAGTTTCAACCGCATTATCTCTGATTGGTCCGCTAACAAAGTTCCTATCAAAATCGCCTCGTTCAACTGCTCGCTGGATAGCTTCTTGAGCCGATTGCCTTGCTTCTGCAACATTTCCTTCTTTAAGGATTTTTGCTGAGGCGTTAAGATCGTCTGAGAGTTTTCCAACTCTTGTTGAGAGGGTGTTAAGTTTTTCGAGGATTTTCGCATTTTCTATTCCTTGTTCAATATTTTGTTCTTTTTTTAATATATTACCAGCAGCTGATAAATCTTTATCAGATTTAACTATTGTCTGAAAGGCTTGTTTTAACCTTTTTTTATTACTGGTAACATAGCTCACAAGTTGTGCTTTCTCGATAAATAAACTTTCTTCTATAAAATCAGTACCAAATAAAGTTTCTTGTTGAGATTTTACAACCGCACTATTCTTAATAGAGTTTATAACATTTTCCATCTCTGTAAGATTGTTAAATCTTCTATTCATTAATGATGCTAAAACTTTATTATGAATTTTTTTATTATCTAAAATTGAACCAACTAATGATGCCAAATCTTCATTAACATTTTTATTTAAAAATAAACCCCAGGCATCATCTGATAATTTAGATAAACCAAAAGCGTTTTTTACAAGTTTTGACCTTGGCGGCAAACTAGCTTTGACTTTATTCCAATCAACTTGATAATCAGAACGCATAACTCTTGCAGCATCAACGGCTGAACCAGTATTATTTCTTAGGTTCATTAACATACCTTTTACCATGACTTGATCGGGTATAATGCCGTCTGCTTCTTTAAAAGTATATGCTGGTAATTTTGGTTCTTGACCTCTAAGTTTTAATCTTTTTGCAAGACCTAATCTTTGATGTCCGTCAACAATAACTTTTCTACCGTCTCTATATTCATAAACTAATGCTACACCCGCGCTAGGTTGATCCCACTCGGTTACATCTTTTAATTTGTTAGAAACACCCTCGGCATCACCGTCTAATTTATATTGAAAAGTTTGCGGATCAAAAATTAAATCATCAGGATCATAAGTTTTTATATCAGCATTGTAATCTTTAATGTCTTTTGGCTTAACAGGAATGATTGTTGGCTCATTTAAAGTTTCTATTTTACCTGTACCATTAACTAAATTCATAACTTCATTAGATCTTGCAACATGCTCGCTATTCCCAGCAGGTGTTACTTCAAAAGGAGTCTCTTCTGTAAATTGCTCAGGTTTAAAATTGTCAGCATTCTTTGTAGCAAACTGAGGATTTTTTTTTGCCATTTCTCTATACATGGCTCTTAATCTTTGTATGGGTAAATCTTCTAGTTTAGATCTAACAACCCCTAAACCTTGTTTAGAAACATCTATTGTTTTTCCTATACCTTTAAAAAAACCAAATAAAAGTGGTCCGCCAAGTGCGCCCGCAACTGTAGCATAACCAATTCTTTTTAAGCCTTCACCATCTAATCCCATTCTCTCTCTATATTCAGAAGCTCCTGCTCCATATTGAATTGCAGTTTCTGCTGTTGCAGCAATAATTGCCTCCATATAAGCAATCTTACCAGCGGCTGCTAAAAAGTTTCTAGGTATAGAATAACCCATGCTTATAGGGATAGTTGCTTGAATAAGCGGATCTTTAAATATTGCACCACCCATACCAAAAAAAGATCCAACAGTTCCTTTACCTGTTGATCTTCTTTTAACGTCTAAAAATTTATTAAAACTTTCGTTAATATCTATTTTAATTTGTTGCTCTATACCTTCCCTGGTATCAATTCCTTTTTCTTTTAACGCTTGCGCTAAATTAAAATCTGTTTTTTGTAATTCATTTAATTTTTGATGGAATGCGGATATACGATTTTCTTCAGACTCAAAACCTCCAGTCTCATCCAATACACCGCCTCCAGCTTCAGACTCCATAGGCTCATCTACAAAAGGATTAGTTAAATTCGTATGACCTAAGCCTCTAGCTGTATCTATAATTTCACCGTATTTATTCATCAGGTTATTTCTTTCTGAAGTAGAAAGTTCGGTCATAACCATATAGTTATAAGCTGCTTTTAAATTTTCTTTGAAACCAGTTTTATCTCCCTGGCTCCAACTATTTTCTGTAGCAGCTGCCTCTAAAGTTTGATTTTCATTTACAAAAAAAGACATATTTAATTTCTTGAATTTCTACCTAAAATTTCAGTTTCTAAACCTTGGATTTCAGTTTTAATTTTGTTTAAATCAACAACTAAATAACTAATTCCAGTTTTTACATTAGGTTTACTTGAAGCAATAAATTCAGGGTTAGCATTTTTATTAAAAGGATGATCGCCTTGAGCTAAAATATATTTACCATATCCTACTGCAATAAATGTTGGATCACCTTCTTTAAATGGATTGGCTGTTTTTAATTTTGCTTTTCCTTCTCGAATACTAAGATATTTGGGTACATCATTGCCTGTGGCTTTAGCAAAAATTTCAGGTTTTTTTAATAACTCAACAAGTTCTTCAAATTGATTATCTTTAACATAATTAGGTATAGGTAAAAATCTTCCTTGATAATTTATTATTCCTCCAAAATCACCTTGACGACCAGCTGCGGATTGTAAAGCTTTTTTGAATTCTTTTTCATTAAATGTAGAAAAATCTTTACCTTGTTTATACATTCTTGCATTATAAATGTTTGTAGCTCCTTCTATAATGTTATCGTAAGTTTCTTGTTGACCTGATAATGGAAAAGCCTCTCTATATTTACTGATAACTTTTTGGTAAGTGGCATCAGAAGAAGAAAAACTTTTTTTTAATTTATCTGTTTTTGATAAACTATATCCATAAGCAGCATCTAAAACAGCCTGGTCATTTGCGCCATTCACTAAAGTAAGACCACCAAGATAACCTAAAAACTTATTTTCTTTTGATATTTCTTTAAAAGCAAGTTCTGCGTCTGGTCCGAAAGCTTTAACGATACCACTGGATATAGATATTAAAGTCTTTGGATCTGTTGTTGTTTGAATTGCATTCTCTATTGCAAGTTTTTCAGATTTAGTAAAAAACTGCAAAGGTGAATTATAATATTCAGAAATAGCTTTTGCATTTTTGACTCTTTCCGCAGCATGATTATTAAAATCTTCTGCATTCATTGGATTTTTCAAAAAATCAGAAATGTTAAGTGGTGTTGTTTGGAATACACCCACTTTATTAGCAGTGGTAATTGGATCTTTGTTTAAACCAGTTTGTAAATTATTTTTGTATTTATTAATATAATCAAGTCTAAAACGTAAATCAGCGTCTGCACCTGTAGTATTAGCAACTTTATAAGCTGAGGATGCTGCACTATTAATTTCATCCATGCTCATTTCTTTTAATTTAAGAAGTAAGTCACCTTTTTTTTTAATTAAATTAATATTAGCAATTTGTTTTTCATCATTAATTGCTAAAGCAATTTTTTCTGCTTCTTTAATGCTATTAACATCAGGAATAACAAAATCATCTAAACCTTGATTTATTTTTGCAATATTTGTGGTGTTTAAAGCTTTTTTCTTTGCGTTAGAAGTTTTTGCGTAAGTTCTTAGTTTTTCAAAATTTTCAACAGAAATATTTTTGTTTTTCTTTGCAAGTTCTAAACCAGCTTTAGAGTCAACGTCTATTGCTCTTTTTGATTTATAAAAAGCTATATCTGTTTCTGTTGCTTTTTTTAAAACGTCTGCATTTTTACCATGTAAATTTTTAAACTCATTGCTTGCAAACATTGAGTTAAGTTCAGATCGTGCATTGTTTTTTATTTCTTCTGTCTCACCATAAATAATTTTTTTTGTTAAAAATTGTATTTTTTCTTTGTCTGAAGATTGAGATTTAAAAATAAAATTTTTATTAGAATATTTACTGATAGCAATATTATCTTCTAAAGATTGTTTTTTAATATAAGTATCAAATAATCTATTAGAAAAACGGTGTTTAAAATTTGGTTTTTTAGTTAAAGCTTGATCTAAAGCTTTTTTATAATAAGCTTTTGCCTCATCAGGATCGGTCATTTGCATTGCTTTTTCTTTAGCCATGCTGATACCTTCAAAAGTATCGTCTCCTTCTATTATTTTTCTTGCAGCGTCTTGCACTTCATTTTTTGATTTTCTTGTTTCGTATTCCGCATAAATATTCTCTGCTGTTTTTCCTAATCCTTTTATAGCATTTCCAACCTGTGTAGCTGTGCCTTGACTGACTCTCATATCAGACCTTGTTTCTACAGCACTCGTTTTCGTATCTGGTCTTATTTGTGTTTGATAAATTTTAATTGCCATTGTTAAAAATACCCCATTTTTTTTCCACCTGTTAATAAAGAATCTGCTGCTTTAAAATAACTTGCTCTTTTAGCAACTCTGCCTCTAAATCGTTCTACGTTAGCACTTGCTCTTGTCATAATTGCATCGTTAAAACCACGCTCTTTAACAACCTCTGCATTATAAACAGCCATGTCTCTATCTGTATCAATCATGTATTGATTTTCAGCAATAATATCAAAAGCAGTTCCTGTACCAATCTCAACACCTGATCCTGCTATTTGATTTTCTAATGTACTTTGTTGTCTCTCTGCATAGTAATTAAATTTTGGTAAGTCATATTGTTCAAAAACTTTATAACCTTGTTCTGCATTCTGTTCTTTTACTTTTGCGTCTCGCTCCATAAGTGAAGCGTTATAGTTAGACGCTTTTTGTGCTGCTTGTCCCGCTAATAAATCACCAAAAAAACTCATTTTATAATCCTCGCATATCTTATGTAATCTGAACCATCTGGTCCGTAATGTTTCATTAATCCTTCTTTTTCAAATCCCATCCATTTTGCAAATTTTTGACCATGCCAAAAATCAGCTTTGACGGAAGTTTGTAATCTTTTAATCTTATTCGTTTCAATTAACACATCAGTTTTTTTTTTAAAATGACGTGCCATTCCAAGTTTGTAATTCCAAACTTCATTCGTTGCCATGACCCACCCTTCAGCAACATTTTCCCAAAGCAAGTATATGCCTCCTGCCGCTATCGGTTTGTTTTGAGCAAACGCTGTGAACGACATACCCATTTGTTGTAAATACAAAGCGTATTTTCTATGTTCAGGTTTTAAGTACAGTTCATTAAAATTTAATTGCTGACTTAAAATAAATTCTGCGTGGTCTGCTTTGAACGGTTGAATACTAATCATCATGGGTTTCAAGTCTTGGGTAAAGCGCAAGGATTGTCATTGGTAAAGCTTGTTCTTGTTTGACTAAGACAAATCCATCCGTTCCATAATCACTTGGAAACTCTGTTTCCTTATCGCCAGTAAATAAAGGTACTGGTGCCGTCATAGATGCCGAGCTATCTCTAAATGGGATTTCATCTAAATTACTTTCGTTTGGTCCCACTTTAGCTCCAACAGTTTCAAAAAATCTAACTGTTACATCATAAATTCTTTTGGTTTTAGTTTGATCTGTACCTCTAAAACCTTCATCTAATCTCATTGTTTGTAAAGTAGAAATAAAACCAAGACCAACTTTGGCTGTTGTTGCAGATCGCTCTAACGATATGGAACCACTAGATACAGTACGATCAGGATGCGTTGCTCCATCTACAATCACTTTTACAGTTTGACCCTCTAAATGACTTAGACCAGATAGTGTTGTTGTTGAGGAACCTGAGTAAGCTAAACCACTATCTACAAAATGAAACTCAGTAAGTGAAGAATTAAAATCATAAGTCGATAAATACTCTACATATTTTTTTGTTCCGCCATCAATCGTTCTCTCTACAATTACATAAACTTGATCTTCAGCAGTATCTACGTCAATCACGGCAACTGATTTACATTTAGCATCTGTGCCTCCAAAGTCGTGACCATGCCAGGCAACAACATCTTGAAGCCTGTTATAAGTTAAACCAACAAGTTTTCCATCGTCTCTTACACACCAAACGATACTAAAAGGCTCTTGCTGATAATCCATTTGCACAACCCCGCTATCGGTAATGTGTTCAGCTAAGATAGTTAAATCTGGTGCAACATAAGAGTCTGAATCAAAATTGTAAGCAAGCTCTCTAATTTTTCTTTTCGCTCTTTGTAAAAATAAAGTTGAGTTAGCTACTGAAACTGCATCAACGCCAGCTGATCCATAATTAGATTGTTTTCTAATATTTAAGTTTGTTGGTGTAATCGGATCCTGGGTTGCTCCACTGGTTACAGTAAATTCACCGCCAGTCGTCATTACAATTAAAGTTCTTGTTGCTTTAATACTTTCAATGGCATTCACTTGATTGGATGCAATCGTATAAATCATAGCATCCGCATCAGCTGTACCTGTTGTAAAATTTTCATAATCACCTGATTTAGAAAACCAAATTGTTTGGGGGTTATTGATTGTGCCTGCAAAAACTAATCGCTGTTCAAAAAAACTTACACACTTAGGATAATTACCCGTTCCATTTAAAAGATGTGTTGTTGAAGTTTCTGTAAAACTAACTGTTGCTAAAGTAAAATTTGTGTGTCCCGTTCTTGATAATTTTTTTGTTGGATGGTTAGGGTGCGTGAGATACATAACATCAGCACTCTGCGCAAACTTAATATCAAAAACTTCTGTATGTAAATAAGGTGATGAGATTTCATAAGCGGCTCCACCTGAAGTAATTTGACCACTATCTTTATAAAATCTTATGTACTGATCTCCAAACTCTAAAATATAAGTTTGTGTTGTTGAAAAGCTAAATGGAATTAATCTTGTATTATGTGCTGAGTTTTTTACTTCTGAAACAAAAACGGATCCTGGTCTCCTAGTTACTGGTCCGTGTGGCTGTATAACAAAATTATTTATAATTGTGCCTGCACTGTAATATTTTTGAAAGTCTGTACGACCCTCCATTCTAGGTGATAGTTCGCCTGCCGTAAAGCTCGGCACTGATAATAAAGCTTTTCCCATTATTATAATCTACTATTAATAAAATCTTCTGAACCGATCTGATCTACTGGTCCGTTTTGCGGATCTATATTATATCCTTCAGCCGCGTCTGCATGTCTTGCTTCTGAAAGTTTTGCTTGATACTTGTCATACATTCTTGCTGCTAGACCAGCATTCGCTGTTACAGCATAAGCAATATCTGACGCTAAAGAAGCTGATATAACTTCTCTAACTAATATATCCATTTCGTTTGGATCTGTAATTGATGCAACATAAACTAATTTTATATTGTCATCGTTTGTTAAAATTTTTCTGCCTTCAACTTTGTAATTGCTATCGTGATTTGCAATCGTTAAAACTCGTAAACAATCACTCGGTAAAGTAAATTGTCTTGTAAAACCCCAGGCAGGCGTAGCTGTATCTTCAGCTAAATTCTGTCTTTTGATTGCGCAGTTCCAAGGATGCGCTCTAAATACTGCATCACGGATAACATTATATCTTGCATTACATAATCTACCGTTCTTACTGTTTTCAGTAAGCGCAATAATGGTGCTAGCTCCTAATTGGTTTAACGCTGAATTACAAAGATCTACAATACTTGCCATAATAAATTCCTTTTAATTAATTAGGGGGCGGTTGCCCGCCCCCAGGTACTACTTAATGATTACGCCTCGTGGCATGGAATTTGAACCACACCAGTTTCGTTCATTCTAGTAGCTCCAATGCTCATGCAGTAATAAACTTGAGTTGCGTATGATTTATCATTTCTCTCATCTATTCTTGCAGTTACATCTTTTCCAATCGCTAATTTGACTGCATCTTGAGTGTAAGCAAATACTAATCTGTCATCAGTATTTGTTGCATCAGTTGGCAATCTGTTAGACATCATGAATTTGAAACCCATAAAGGTATCAATATCACCTTGAGCAAGTGCTTTTACAGAATTGAAATCTGATGAAGTTACTTGCGTTGTGCCTAACAAGTCTTGGATTTGTTTTGGTCCAACAACGATAAATCTCGGTAAAGATGGATCTACGTCATTAGAGTCAAGGATTTGCTTTGCTTGCAAAAGTTTTGCAATAGTCAAACCATCAGTTTGGTTTGCAGTTGCAGTTTTTTGCCCAGATGGAAGAGCAGTAGTTGTTCCTCCAGCAACTCCAGTTGCAGCATCCGCGTTGAATGCAGCGATGATTACATCATCCATTGATCTACCCATTGCAGCAGCAGCAGCTTTTGCATAAGACGATGTTGGGTCGATTAACATTCTGACTTTATCTTGGTCATCAATTAAATCTGCCCACTCGTAATCTGCCAAGCTAACACGCCTTCTACTATGAGGTGTATCGATTTGAGGTGTAGATCCGTGGCGTGATGATCTAACCTGTGCAGCAGTTACCCCGATTTGATCAAAGAATGCGTTTTTCCCTTTGATAGTTTCCACATCAACGGAACCACGAAGTCTTGAACCCATTTGTTGAGATAACATGCTTACGTTTGCCGAATATTGCTCGACAAAAGCAGTTGTTATTTGAGTTGACATAATTGTCTCCTTCTATTGTTTAGTTGTTTGTTTGTATTGCGGAAGATTATCCTTGCGGGTCGATCCTTGGCTTTACACCTCTCGGTGTCTTGTCTTTCCAAGACGGCAGTTAGGTCTTAACGATTGTCTAACTATTCAAATTTACTATTACCTTTTGTGTTTAAGCTCAAGTAAATTTTGAACCTCTTTAACGGCTGCTTCATGGTTCGGATGGTTTTTATCCCAGTATGCTGAACCTTGTTTTTGCAGCTCGCCAACTTGCTTACTTATTTCATCAGGGGTCATGTATTGGGGACCATTTGCTGAAACAAATTTATCTTCGCCTACATCAGAAGCAATCTTTGCAAACGCTTTGATAAATACTGGATGATCTCCAACTTTTGTTCCATCTGATAATGTTAAGTGTGCAAAATCCGTATCAAGATATTCTCTTGCGGCATCCATAGCTGAAGTAAGTTTAGAATTATATGCAGCTCCCCACTCTTTTTGTAGAGTTTGTTCAGCGTTCATTCTTCCTTGCTCCGCTTTACTGTCTAAATCAGCAATCATGCCGTTCGTCATATCTTGGTAAAAATTTAAAATACCTTCTGCTTGCTTAGGTAACAATCCGTATTTGTGTGCAGCATCTTTAAAATTAGTTAATGCCTTTTCATCTACAGACGATCCATCGGGTAAATTAAAATTATATTCTTGCGCTGAGTTTGGTCTGCCAAGTTTTTCATAAACTTTGTTCCAATCCTCCTCGGTTGCATGCTTATTCGGTACAGGTATTTTATCTGCGCCTACTAGCTTTTGTGCATGAATATAACTTTTTGCTAATGAAGGTATATCTTTAATACTCTCCAATGTTTTTTCAGCCTTTAACTCATCTGGTAAAGACTCTTTCCAATCAACCTGTACGGGTTGAGTGTTTTCTAATGTAGCTGGCTCAGACGGTTGAGTTGTCGATAATATCGGCTGTTCCGCTACCTGGTTTTCACTACTCATTTTTTCCTCCTGGTTTTTGTTTGAGTATGTTTTTTATATAAAGGATCACTGATCGTTGACCCTCCCTAAATGCAGTTTCGTAAGGATCTTTAGAAAAAGATGTGCTTTCGACATTGCATCGTTTTTCTAAATCTTCTAATAGCTTCTCGCCATCTTCAGATTTAAAAATTCTTTGATAGAGTTTTATATTGTCGTTAATTGCTTTCATTTAAAACTTTAGCCATCGGTGCAGCTTTATTTGCGATCTCCGCTTGTTGCATTTCTTGTTGCATTTCTGCTTGCATCATTTGTTGCTGTGCTTGTTCTGATCTTATTTGCTCAACTTGAGATCTTGATTTTAATATTTTAGCTGGAATACCTAAAACTTCTTTAATGTATTGAACCATATTATCAGTATCTAAGTAATCCATAACAGGTGATACTTGTTGTAACGAACCAAAGATTTCAATTCCTCTCATCAATGCTTGTAAGTCTCCAGTTTTTTGAGCTTTAGCAAGCGGTGATACATATTCAATTTCAATATCCGTTTCACCTAACATTTCAGGTACAGGTAAAAACTTTTTATTTTTATTTAAAATATTAAATGATCTTGTAATTAAAGGTTGTAACAACTCAGATTGTAAACGACCTAACACGGGACCAAGTATTCTCATTTTTTCTTCGTTACGCTGGATGACTTCTGTTGCGGTCATTGTTGTTCCCTGGTTTGTCATTAACTGATCTACAAAAAAGTTTTGTCTGATCGCATCCCTTCTTTGTTCTTCCATTTGAATACCTACAGGATTATTTGCTCCAATATTCATTGGTTCAATTCTATCCCTGGTTCCTGATCTATAATAATTTAAACCACCTGGCACGGTTCTAATTGGCATTAAGAAACCATCATCAGGTACCATTAAAGGTGGATCTATTTGTTTTTGCGCAGCCTTAATACTTGTCTTGCTCATTAAGTTTAACATCTTAACATCTGCAAGTGCATTCATCGCTGGTGATCTACCGTAAATCTCATTTGACGATTTTAAATATCTTGGTACAGCAAAAGGAAAGTCTGCAAAGAAACCTTCGGATAATAAAGTTCCGCTATCCTCGTGAACATAATGCGATACAAACTTTTTAGTTTCAGAATAGTCTGGGTTTGCATGGATGCAGTGAATTATATTTACTCTATCGTAAGGATTTTTTTCAATTTTTTTTACAAGCTCTGGCGGTAATACAGCATCAGGAAACTGGTTAGGTAAGTTTCTTGCTTGCATTTTAAAATGCCTGGTTAAGCTATCAACGAAACCTTTTTCATTTTCTGTAATATAAATTTCTGAAATATGTAAATTTTTAAATCTTAAATCATTATCTTTATCTTCAGCAATAAATAGTGCAGCTGTACCAAAAGCAATCAGATCATGGTAAAGTTCAAATATCTCTTGTTGAAAGTTGGATCGATTAAAAGCCTGGTTCATAACTTGAGTACAATTCTCAAGCCATTCAACCGCTTCATCTTCTTTGTTTAATTCATCATTTTTATATTTTAAATAAAACCAAGGTGATACTGTATTTGTAAGCATCCCATGTAAAGATGCAGCCAATAATTCTAAAGCATGTGTTGCCGTTCCATCATAGATAAACTCTGTTCTTTTATCTCCTTTGGATCTTGATTTTGTAATATCTGCTTTTCTTGGTAAACAATAATCAGCAACTTCTTGCCAGTGGCTTTCCCATGTTTGACGTTCTACTTTCAAAGTATTGTAACGATCAATCGCCATTTTTGATTTTGGATTATGTGCCATTTATCCTCCTAATAATGTTTTCTTCGATACTTCAGCTCTATCTGATAAGCCTAACGATCCAGTTAAAACTGTTGCACGTCTGCCTCTTCTTTTCACATCTAGGTTTGCATCTGCTGCACTAGATTGCGTATATTCTGCTTCCGTTGGTTGTACCATTGGTTTTGGTTTTGGGGGTTGTGGTGGTGGTGCAGGTGGTGATGGTTTTCTAAATCCTCCCATGTTAACTCCCTAATAATGTTTTTTTAGAAATGACAGAATCATCATCTTGTAAGCCTTGATAGCTTGTTAAGATCGTTGACTTTCTGCCTTTTCTTTTTCTATCTAAAGTTTCTTGTTTTGCTGTTGCCGCAGCTTCTCTTTCCTGATCCTCAAAGCTAGGCGGTGGCGTAGGCTCTGGTGGTGGTGGTGGAAGTGCTGGCATTTTTGGTGTTAAAAAACTCATGTTGTCTCCTATAATATTTTGTATTCATTATCCGCAGTTTGATATCGCTTACTGATATTCTGTTGGCTTGGCAATTCATCTATTGCAATCGCCATATACCTAAAAGCATCGCAAGCATGGCTTGACCAATCATGCACGGGTTTATTATGAAACATTCTCATCTTTTCGTTATACCTACGATGATAATGTCTCAAAGCATCTACCAAGTGTTTTGTTTTATCCAAATCAAAATAACATCTTGGTAAAATCATTTTAGCAGCGTGGATCCCATCCTCCAGGGGTAGCTTAGGTAAAATATAAAAATTTATTCCTAATTGATAAGCAACTTCCCTTCTGGTTTTACCCAGGCTAAATTCTGTAACTTCTATATCGTGTGGTGCGTAATGTTTATCGTAAACATATTCTTTTTGTTTTATAATGTTTACATAATGCGGTAAGCCTTCACGATTGTTTTCGTAATAATCTATAATTCTAACGGTATTACCGAGTTGCTGAAAAAAGATTATAGATGTAGCATCCCCAACGCCGATGTCCCAGACTGTATTAACTAATAAGCTTGGGTCATATTCAAGTACGGTAAACTTATCTTCTTGTTCAATCTTTTTAATAATATCTCCGTAAACCGACCCTTCAATATTTGCAATCCAATCACATTCAAACTCTTGCTTATATTTATTATCTCCCATCTGCGCTCTTGCTGCATCGAGTTCTTCTTGATCGATAATATTTGTTTTCGATACAGGAGCCGTATAGGCGAGCCAACTTTTATCTTTGACCGCGTGCTGGTGAATTTCATAAAAAAAATTATTCATTCCAGCTGGTGTACCTATAAAATAACAAAACCCTTTTCTATCTGATAATGCGGGTCTTAAAATTTCATTCCAAAGTTTAGGGTTTACTTGTGCGGTCTCATCTATGCAGACCCCATCCAGGAATATACCCCTGATACTTTCTGCATTTTCACTTGATAATAATGTTACACGCGACCCATTTGGTAAATCACATCTAAGTTCTGTCTCATTGTATTTGACCCCTGGGATTTTACTCGTAAATTGTTTTATGTAATCCCAAGCAATACTTTTAGCTTGCTTATACGTTGGAGCCACATACGCAAATCTAGGGTTTGGCAATGGGTTTGTAAGAGCCGCTTTGATTAAGTGGTTTAAAATACAAACTGTTTTGCCGAAACGTCTATGGCAGTTTAGCACTGCAAATCTATGCTGATCTAATAGATCATGCAGCTCTTGCTGAAACGGTCTAGGCGTATAAGGTATCTCAATATGCATTAGTGTATTGTTGGCAGCTCTTCAAAACAATCATTGGCTTCTTCATACTTCATGCCTGAGTTCTTTAGCATATAGCTTGCAAAGTCTGATGCCACCTTTGGCGTTTCAAATCCGTGTATATGAACCACGATAGCATTTGTTTCTTTATCAACGAATACTAAGCTGGCTAATTCTGTTTTAATATCTGGTTTCTTTTTCATAGTGTCTCTCTGTGTGTGAGTGTCTTAAACTCCCAATGACAATACAACTACAAACCGCGCCAAGATTTTTGGCGATAGTCTTGATTTTTAAACGCAAAAACGACTTTTTATATGCAAATCGTTTGTCTATTGGTTAACATAACCGTAAGTAATTGTTGGTATTGCTAGTTTAATTAAACAAAAAGTGTTGGCATTGTGTTTAATCAATCTAGAAATCCATAACACACGCGCGAGAGCGTGCCTCTTCCTGTGGCTGCAAACCAACTTAACTCTTCTTGTGTCTGGCAGCGAACCTGGCTGCTGCTTCTTTAGATCCAAACCCCCACTTCTTTAGTGCAAGCTTGAGTCTTGTTGGTCTTCCCTTTTTATCTTTGAGTGGTCCCTTGACTTTGCTAAACCTTGCAGCAAATGAGACGCGTCTTGGATTAGTTCCTTTACTTACTGGAGCTTTAACTCCAAACTTTTTCCTACCTGCTTCATTTAATCCACCACTTGGATTTTGAAATCGTTTAGCAACCATTGTTTATCTAAAGCCACGTTGCATGTTTTTATAAGACTTGGAAGTAATTGTAGATTTCTTTTTACTTCTACTTGTGCCAGATTTTTTTCTTTTATTAATATTATAATAAAGCCCCTTCTTTGCCATCTTGCCAGACTTTGTTTTATGATATCCTTTTTTCATTTTTAACCTTCCTTTTTTTTTATTGACTTACGGTTTTTAGTGTTGACATTCTAGTTACATATGTTACCAAGTTGGTAATATGTTAGATTACATAATTTACGGTATTGTTGATAACGCTATCATGTTGCTTGGCGCAATATGTGGTTTAGAGATTGATAAATACTTTCCAGCTAGATTTCAAAAAGGTTTAGGTGCTGTTATCGGTGCTGGTTTGGGTAATGCTCTCTCTGACTTCCTTGGCGGTATGTCAACTTTGTCGTATCAGCTTGCGATCGGTACTGCTTTAGGCTGCTTGCTTGCTTTAGTGTTAATTCCTCTTTTTGTTTATCTAAGCAAATTGAGACAACAAAAAAACAAATACAAGGGAGTAAATTAATATGTCTAAAGACTACTCAAAAGACAGATACATTCCAAAAACTTGTAATACTCCGTTACTTAGTAATGAGTTCTTTGATTTCTTTTGGAATGAAAACAAAGAAAAACCAGTGTGTATTACATTTAGCAAAAAAGCTAAAAATCAATTCTGGTACATTCAATTTTTATCTTACGACAGAATGATGAAAAAAGTTGAAGAAACTATTTCAAATGCTGTCTCAAGAAAAAAAACTCAAGAAGAAAACAAAGCGAAAAGAAATCAAGCACACTCTTTAAAAGTTGGAGACATTCTTTACGCTTCATGGGGTTACGATCAAACCAACATTGACTTTTTTAAAGTTGTTGAATTAGTCGGTAAAACCCAAATAAAAATTATTGGTGTAGATACTGAGATTGAGTCTGTACCAGGTTGCGAGAGCCAAGATTTAGCAACTCCTGCTAACTCAAGTTCTCAAGCTAATGTTTTTACTAGAAAGTACAACCCAACCTTAAAAAAATATGAGCCTATTACTTTATTAAAAAAAGTTGATGGAAGTAATAACTCAATAAAAATATCTTCTTATGCCTGGGCAACTCCTTACAAACCAGGTCAAAATTTATATCAAACCGCATCTGGTTTTGGTCATTAACCTTCAATCGCTCCAGGAGCTTTTTGCTCCTGGGGTCTTGCCCAACTAATCGTTAACTTACTATCGGTCTTTTGATCGATTTTTTGTTTGTCTCCGAAAATTCCTGAAGCGAGTTTACTTGCAAGCCATCTAGCATGATGAGCTTTTTCTCTATACTGTTGGAAATACTTTGGATCTTGCGGAGTGTTTAACTCATCGTGTATTTGATCTAAAATAGTATAAGTTCCAACTTCTCTTGCTTTCATAATGGCTTGATGGATTTTGTCATCCTCTCGCATGGCTCTA